>Ga0233437_1002921_pt1 | contig 24082 bp, 23 predicted proteins | sample SI_122_August201_FD_182714 | JGI IMG/M metagenome (GOLD analysis project Ga0233437, IMG submission 182714) | Seawater microbial communities from Saanich Inlet, British Columbia, Canada - SI_122_August2016_200_MG | ecosystem: Environmental > Aquatic > Marine > Inlet | place: Canada: British...
AATTCATCCAAGGAGAGAAAGGATGCCATCGGTCTCCTCTTGCTGAGCGGGGAAAATGATAAGCCATCTCGGAATCCAAACATATCAAATCTCTAAATACTTCACAACTCATTCCGGATCGCTGTATAGTCGAACGGCCCCGGATCTGGAGGCACATCCGGATTCTTTCGGTTGTCCAGGCGCAGGGCGACGACGTTCTCCCCGTGGCGATCCACGAAATCGGTCACATCGAAGTGGAACGGCGTGTACCCGCCGACCGCGTGCTTGCCGACCAACCGGCCGTTGACCCAGGCCTCAGTCACCTGATGCGCTCCCTCGAATTCGAGAAAAATCTTGCGCCCCGGATCCGGATCCACCTCGAATCGACGGCGGTACCAGCCCACCTTGCGATGGAAGGTCGGCTGCGTCTTGTCATCCTCACAGCCATCCAGATGCAGCGAAGTCAGCTCGAAGCTGTGGGGCGCGTTTACCAGATCCCAATCCGAATCGTCGAAATCCGCTTCCTCCGCCCCCGGCACCTCTCCGAGGTGAAAACGCCAGCCGATATTCAGGCGCCGTTTCGATCTCTCGGTAGCTGGATTCTCCCCGCGCAAAATTGCAGATTCCGACATTTTTCTATACCCTCCTCGAAATAAAAATCAGGTTCCATTGCCCATATCCTTCCTTGACAGAAAGCAGTTCCTATAATAAGGATATTCAGCCATTAGATCACGGTGCCTGGCGGATCGCTGCCCCGAAAAGACCGGAGAACCGCAGGAATGAGTGAACAAATCGACATCCTGATCGCGCACGCCCATCTGTTCACCATGCAGGGCGATGGAGTCGGCTACGTCCCCGATGGAGCGGTTGCGATCGAAGATTCGCGCATCGTCGCAGCCGGCCCCACCGCAGAGCTAACCGCTCGTTTCCAGACGGATGAACTGATCGACGCCAGCCACTGCGCAGTGCTGCCGGGACTCATCGATGCGCATATGCACACAACCCTGTCCATCATGCGGGGAGTGGCCCAGGACGTGAGCCACTGGATGCAAAAGGCGCTGGCTCCCTATGCGCGCCACATCACTCCCGAGAGCAGCGCGGCGGCGACGCGCCTCAACGTCGTCGAAGCCCTGAAAGCCGGGACCACGACCCACGGTGACTACGGTTCCCCCTACCCTGGCTGGGGAGAGTTCTTCGCAGAGTCGGGAGCGCGCGCCTGCCTGACGCCGATATTCAACGCCCTGCCGGCAGGTGGAATGGCCGGATGGAAAGTGGGCGACGTCTACCCCTTCGATCTCGACAAAGGAAGGCGGGCCATGGAAACCGCCGTCGCCTTTGCTCGGGATTGGAACGGTGCCGCCGACGGACGCATTACCACCATGCTCGGCGTCCACGGGCCGGATATGATGCCGGTCGAAATGCTGCTCGAATCCAAGGAGATCGGCCAGCGCAAAGGATTGATGCTGCACGTCCACACCGCCCAGGGAGACCGCGAAACAGAGCAGATCGTCAAGCGCTACGGCAAGCGTCCAATCCCCTTCCTCGAGGAGATCGGCTATCTGGACGACCAGCTGTTGGCCGTGCATCTGACCGATGCCACGAATCCGGAGGCCGAGCTCGTCGCCCGGAGCGGTGCCCGCATGGTCGTCTGTTCCGGCAGCATCGGTATTATCGACGGCATCGTGCCCCCTTCTCGCGTATTCAGACAGGCGGGCGGCCTGGTCGCCCTCGGTTCCGATCAGGCGTGCGGCAACAACTGTAACAACATCTTCAACGAAATGAAGCTGACTGCCCTGTTCAACAAAATAAAATACCGGGATCCGACCGCCATGCCCGCCTGGGAGGTCCTTCGCATGGCGACCATCGAGGGCGCCCGGGCTATCGATCTGGACGATAAAATCGGCTCGCTCGAAGCGGGGAAAGAGGCGGATATCATTCTGGTCGACCTGACGGCGACGAATCTGTCCCCCGTGCTTTTAGATCCCATCCGCAATATCGTGCCCAACTTGGTCTATGCCGGCTCGGGCCACGAAGTCAAAACCTCCATCATCGCCGGAAAGATCGTGATGCGAGATTTCCGCGTTCTCACCATCGATGAAGAAGCTGTTCGGATAGAAGCTCAGACACAGGCCGACCTTCTCGATCGGCGCGTAGCAGCCGATCCGCTGCAAAAGGAACTGGCTCTGCTGCGGGCCATGGATGCCGGCCAGTTGTGAATTCGTGAAAAACCGACTGCCGTAGAATCTGTTCGCGCCGATTTCTGGAATCGATTCGCGTCGCACTACTTCCGGTAACCTGGCAGACAGCCGACATGGAGAATTCAACCGACCTGGACGCGAACGCACCCGGCTTGACCCTGCGGGCATTCGCAGTGGGCGCGCTGCTGGCCGCCTTCATCGGCGCGGGGGCTTGCTACGGGGCCAACGTCATCGGCGGCTCCCTGATCGCCGCGAATTTCACCACCGGGGCGGCACTCTTCCTCTTCTTCCTTCTGGTGGGAGGCGTCAACACCCTCCTGAAGCTGATCAAGCGCTCCCTCGCCTTCACCCGCGCGGAACTGGCCGTCATCTACGTGATGATGATGGTCGCCTGCACCATCCCCACGGTGGGGCTCATGTGTTACCTGCCCTCCCTGCTGACCGCTCCGTTCTACTACGCGACCCCGGAGAACGACTGGGCAAGCATCATCCAACCGCACATCCGCACCTGGCTGATCCCCGATCCCGCCACCGCCAAAGCATTCTTCGAGGGGCTTCCCAAAGGCGTTCCGATCCCCTGGGGAGTCTGGATCAAACCGATGTTCGCCTGGGGTATTTTCTTTCTGGCCCTGTATGTAGTAATGATCTGCATCACCGTGATCCTCCGCCGGCAGTGGATGGACCACGAACGCCTGATCTACCCGGTCGTCCAGGTGCCGCTGGATATCCTCAAAGGGGAAGAGAGCTCCGGACGGGTCAACCCCTTCTTCAAAAACAAGCTCATGTGGATTGGCTTCCTCCTCCCTTTCGCCATCCAGTCGATGAACGCGCTCCATCACTACTATCCCTATCTGCCGAGAATCGAACTGAGATACGACCTGCCCATCTTCCGGCAGACTATGTCCATCCCCTTCTTTCTGAGTTTCCCCACCATAGGTTTCTCCTACCTGATCAATCTCGACATCGCCTTCGGCCTCTGGTTCTTCAGCCTGCTCGCGGTCCTGGAAAAGGGAGTCTTCAACGTAATCGGCTTCCACAGCACCGAGCAGAGCAGCATCTACGGAGTAGGCGACTATCCCTATCTCGCCCACCAGGGCATGGGCGCCATGATCGTGCTCGTGCTGTTCGGACTGTGGGTAGGACGCAAGCATCTGCAGGACGTCTGGAGGAGTGCGCTGGGCAAGGAGGACCGCGAGGGCGACGGCGATGAAATCCTTTCCTACCGCACCGCGATCCTGGGCTTGACCGGGGGAGTGATAGTTATGGCCGTCTGGCTCTGGCAATCCGGCCTCTCCTCCTGGTGGGCGGTCTTCCTCTTTCTGTTCGGCGCGTTCGTCTTGTACATCGGCCTGACGCGCATCGCCGTTCAGGGGGGAGTGGCCGTGGCGAGAGCGCCGATGATCGCATCCGATTTCGTCATCCTCGGCGTCGGCAGCAGCGCTCTCGGATCGGTGGAGCTGGTGTCGCTGGCATTCACCTACGTCTGGGCCGCCGACATCAGCACCTTTGTCATGGCCTCCTCCGCCAATGGGCTGAAGCTGGCCGCCGAGGTCGGGATCCGGAGGCGCAAGCGATTGTTGTTCGGGGCGATGCTGCTGGCCATCGCGGTCGCTTTCGCCGCCTCCTTCTGGGTGCTCGTCAGGGAGAGCTATATACACGGCGGCATCAATTTCGTAGGCCAGGGAGGATGGAGCTTCATCAGCGGCGCACAGTACCCTTTCGAGTATGTGAGCCGCGCGATAGAAAGACCGACCGGCCCCGATCCGGGGGGATGGGCCTTCACCGGCGTGGGGGCGACAGTGACCGCGCTGCTCATGATCGCCCGGCGACGCTTCCTCTGGTGGCCATTGCACCCCCTCGGCTATCCGGTCAGCGTCATCGGCTACCCCGTGCTGACCGTCTGGTTCAGCGTCTTCCTGGCCTGGTTGATCAAATTCGCCATACTGAAGTACGGCGGCTCCAGGTTCTTCGCGAAGAGCCGCCCTTTCTTCCTGGGCCTGATCGCGGGCCAGTTCGTGGTCGCCGGAATCTGGCTGATCATAGACCACTTCACCGGCATGGTCGGCAACCAGCTGGGACTCACCTGAAAACCATCAGAACCAAAAACGCCGAATTCAACCGCTCTCCACACAAGGAGCTTTGACGAGATGAAAATCACCGAAGTCCAGACTATCCCCGTCACCAAAATGCAACACGGCACACTCGGCTACCTCGTCCTCGTCAAGACCGACGAGGAGATCGTCGGCCTGGGGGAAGTGGCGGCCGACTGCCATCCGGAAACAACCGCCTTCGCCATTCGCCAGATGGATCTGATCGGCCGCGATCCCATGGCCATCGAAAAATTCTGGCAGGATCTCTACCAGGGAAGTTTCTGGCGCGGCGGCCCGATCTGGACCAGCGCCATCAGCGGCGTCGAACAGGCGCTGTGGGACATCAAGGGGAAATACCTGGGCGCCCCGGTGTACCAACTGCTGGGAGGCAAATTGCGCGACCGGATCGAGCTCTACACCCACACCCTTTTCGGCAACCAATCCCCCGAAGAATTCGCCGACTCCGCACACCAGGCGGTGGAGCTCGGATTCCGCGCCGTCAAGTGCGACCCCCTCGGCAGCGCCCAGCAGCGCATGGACATCGCCGAAATGCGCCTGGCCGCGGAGCGCATCGCCGCCACCCGCGAGGCAGTAGGCGAGGAAGTGGAAATCCTCATCGAGGGACACGGCAGGCTCAATCCCAACACCGCTATCCGCATGGCGAATCTGCTCGAAGAGTACAATCCATTTTTCTACGAAGAACCCGTACCGCCGGAAAACTTCGACGAAATGGCCAAAGTCGCCGCCGCCATCAACATCCCCGTCGCCACCGGAGAGAGGCTCTACACCCGCTGGTCTTTCCGCGAACTATTGGAGATGCAGGCAGTCGATTACATTCAACCCGACCTGTGCCACTGCGGTGGCTTCTACGAGGGGTTCAAGATTGCCACTCTGGCCGAGACCTATCACGTGCGCGTGCTGCCCCACAACCCGAACGGCCCGATCTCGACCCTGGTCGGCGTCCATCTCGGCGCCTGTACCGCCAACTTCGAGATGCTGGAATACCCCCGGCGACCGGCGGGCCACAAATCGATCCTGAAAAACATGCCCGAGGCCGAAAACGGCTCGATCGCGGTGCCGGACCGCCCGGGCTGGGGCGTGGAAGTCGACGCAGAGGCCCTGGCCGAACTCACTCCGGAAGTGTGAGATTCCGATCCTGGGAGCGGTCTACGAGACGCCCTCGATCCCAAACGGCAGGTTCAGTGAAGAGAGCGTTCGGATTCAATCCCAGTACGGCTCCCCCGGTAGACAATTTTCCTTGATCGCCTTCTCATTCGGCGTTACTCCGATCCCCGGACCATCCGGCACTTTGAGCATCCCATCCTCTATCTCGAGCTTCTCCTCCCAGGAGAACGGCTTGTGCAAAATATAATCGTAAACCGGATGCTTGCAGACCTTCACCGCTCGGTACCTGTATCTTGTGATGTTTCAAAGGTTTGCAACCCACATAGGCCAATATCGCCGCTAAAAGATATTCTCCTTGACGCTGTCGCCCCACCTTTGCTTAATTCTGTGGCAGAAGGACTTACATATCATCTGAACCTGATCTGGGCTAATGCTCTCACGTAGTGTATAGCAAGCTCCGTGCCCGCAGGCGTCGGAAAGTGTGTATAGTGAGATAATGAATTGTTATGGAAATCGAAGACACGGGACTCGTCCCCGAGGTCTATGACGTTCTGCCCGACCGCCTCATCGCGATGGAGTTCATAGCTGGCTCTACCATCGATTCGGGCGTGGGCAGCGCTGAAGAGCTACAGCACGTGAGCCACCAATTGGGCCAGGCTGCCGCAAGACTCGTGAGTACGCCATTGCCGACCAACGAGGAGGGGTATAACTCGGATCGAGATTGGTCGTTGTTCCCGTGGGACAGTGATCTACGCTCCGCCATCGGGTTCTACATCGATGAAGGGCGGCGCATACAGAAGTCGGTTCCGAACTACAACAATGCGTTCATCTCAGAGTCCCTTTGCCTGATTGAAAGCCAGGTTGAGTCTGTCGATCGATACCCCAGGGTTCTCTTTCACGAGGACTTCAGCAACTTCCATGTCCATGAAGGACGCCTTGCCGGGCTCTTCGATCTCGAGATGTGTCGTTCTGGGACGGAGTTGATGCAGGTGAATATGCTCCTTGGCTTGGAGCGAGCAGGACTGGATCGGGACAGCATGAAGCAGGGCTATGTGGACGTCATGGGTCCACGTCCATGTCTCGATGACACCCTCGGCCTCATCGCCATGGACCACCTCGCTAGACACATTCGCGTCTGCAGATATGGGAGGTGGGACGGATCGGCAGAGAGCATCGTTCATTCAGAACACTACGTGAGTACTCATGGCCCGCCGATGCGGAGACTCGTTATGGACCATGCCCATGAGATCGACCTGCAACAATGGTTCCCAAGTCTGTGTCAAGAGAGCGGGTGATCGTGGCAGTTCGTCAGGGGCGATCACCGACAAGTTACAAGAACGATGTCTACGCAGCCCACTCGATCGATGGCTTCTTACCAGACTGAGCGCATTCCTCAGGAACAGATTGATCAGTGTTTGGTATGGGATGCCGTTATCCTGCGCTAGTCCTTTGAAGTAGTCGATGACTTCAGGTTCCAATCGAATGGTGACCTGTTTCTTGATTTTTTTAGCGTACGAGTTTTTCCGTGCTTTAGAGAAATCGTACTCGTCTCTCATCTCATGTGCTCCCGGATTCGAGGTAGGCCGCCGACGGATTGCCCGTTTGCTGCGCGAAGCTTGCAGAAGGAGGAGGCGATGCATGAATACTTGATCGAGATGCTGGAGTGCCCTGCGTGTCACGGAGAATTGGATTGGCAGATCGGCGAGCGCAGGGGCGAACGTGTCGAGACGGCAGATTCGAGGTGTAGAGCTTGCGACACTTCCTATCCGGTACGCGAGGGTATCGGCGTGTTCCTCACATCAGATCTGTCGCGCGACGACCTGTGGGCACAGATGGACAGCTGGTTGCCGAGGTATCTGCAAGAGCACCCTGATATCGAATGTCTCCTGATGGAGTCACCGCTGGAGGAGTTGGATCCGGCGGATCAACGGTTCCGTGCGAACGTACTGGAGGAGCGTGGCCAGTTCGACCAGGCGAAGGCAATACGAGAATCGGCCACACCCATCTACACTGCGGAACACCTCTCCGCATCCGCGAGTCAGACCGACTTCGTCATCGAATGTCTCTCGTCAGGGACTGGACCCGTCGTCGACCTGGCCTCCGGAGCAGGGGCTCTGGTTGAGGAGATTGCACGGAGGCTTACTCGTCCCGTGGTCGCCACCGATTTCAGTCCCAGTATTCTTCGCCGCGACCGAGTCCGATTGGAGCATTTTGGTCTATATGATCGCGTCAGCTTAGTCGCATTCGATGCCCGTCTGACCCCGTTCAAGGATCGTGCGGTCAAGACCATGACGAGCAACGTTGGTCTGTCCAACATCAGGGAACCCGGAACCCTGTTGGAGGAGTTGCGACGGATCATTGATGGACGCTTTCTGTCGATCTGCCACTTCTTTGATGAGGAAGACGAAGCCAATGCTGAAGCGATCCGCGAGTTGCGTCTCGAGTCGCTCTATCGATCCGCGACGATGAAGGCCTTCACTGATGCAGGATGGAAGGTCGAAGCAGCGAATACCGTCTCAGCAAGAGCCGAGCCGACTCCTCGCAGTACTCTCCTCGGGGCTGGTATAGATGGTTTGCCTGTAACAGAGACGGTATTGGAATTTTGCGTACTTGTGGCAGAGGGTTGTGATGCGACAAATTGAAGTCCGGAAAGCCATAGCATATGAGCAGCAGGCAGTCGTAGTCGCCTTCGGAGTCCGATCATAGCTTACCCTGATCAGTGGATCGATGAATCAGGTTGTAAAGTTTCTCAAGGACCTCAGCAGGATAGGCTACTCAACGCCAGAACTGTCGTCTACTCATGCTCTATGGCGCCGGGGGATCGACTTCAACAAGCACTGGTATCCAGGGCTTGAGAAGGAGTAGTCGAGCGGGACATGGACATGGACATGATCGAAGCTGCCACATGAGACTGAGGATTTATAGAAGAAGCTCCGCAAGCTTCCCGACCGGTCGCTAAAATCGGCAACCGCAACAAAAAGAGAGAGCCCCCATGAAGATCACCGACCTAGAGATCCTGCGCATGAAAGCCCACACCGAGTCGCACAACAACTGGCTCTTCGTGCGCATCCACACCGACAGCGGCATCTCCGGCATCGGCGAAGGCAGTCTGCAGTACAAAGACGCCGCCCTGGCCGCCGAACTGGAGGCCTTCGGCTCCTTCCTGCGCGGCAAAGACCCGTTCCAGATCGAAGACATCTGGACCTCGCTCCATCGCCGCGTCACCTGGACGGGGGGCGCCGTCACCATCAGCGCCATCAGCGCCATCGATCTCGCCCTCTGGGATATCAAGGGCAAGGCCCTGGGTGTCCCCGTCTACGAACTGGTGGGGGGAAAAGTGCGAGATCAGGTGCCTCTCTACGCCAACGGCTGGCTGAGCGACAGCCGTCCCGACACCAAAAAGCGACGGGAGCAGGCCGGCAGCGAAGAGGAGTGGTACGCCGAACGCGCCAGGGAGGTGGTGGACCAGGGATACCGCTGCCTGAAAGTGTATCCCTTCGGCGGCCCCCAGGTCGTCACGCCGGAGCGTCTGGCCCGCGGTATCGGACTGGTTCGCACTATCCGCGAAGCAGTGGGAGCGGATATCGACGTGGCCGTCGACCTCCGCCGACGCCTGAACCTCTGGAGCGCCCGCCGGGTCGCCCTGAAGCTGGAGCCGCTGGACATCGCCTGGCTGGAGGAGCCGATCCTCTTCGACAACGCCGACGCCATGGCGTCGTTCGCCCACTCTGTCCGCGTCCCCGTATCCACAGGCGAGGAGCTCTACACCCGCTGGGAATTCCGCCCCCTGCTCGAGCAGAATGCCGTGGACATCATCCAACCCGACATCTGCCACGCCGGCGGCATGTCGGAGCTGCGCAAGATCGCCGCCATGGCCGAGACCTACTACGTCACCCTCGCCCCCCACAACTCCAACGGCCCCATCTCCACGGTCGCCAGTCTGCATCTGGACATGGCCATACCCAACTGCCACATGCAGGAACTCTTCCTCAGTTCCGTCGATTTCTATCAGGAGGTGCTGACCCAACCTCTGGCCATCGCAGATGGATTCGGCGCTCCGCCCGACGGCTCGGGCTGGGGCACGGATATCGACGACGACGCCCTGGCCAAATATCCGCCATCTTCTTACACGCCGATCGATTCGGAGCCCTACGTGGCATTCTGACGCCGCATATAATCAGGCTGTCCGTAGACCCGGCTCACCGTCGCCAAATGGAAAGGTCCAATGAAAATCCAATCCCTCGAACCCCGCCTCTTCCGCGTACCCCTTCCCGAACCCATGGAAGACGCCCGCCACCCCACGCACACCCATTTCGAATTGGTCACCGCCACGGTGTGTACCACAGAGTCGGTCGAAGGTACCGGCTACACCTATACCGGCGGCCACGGCGGCCACGCCATCTTCCAGCTGCTCGAAAAGGATATTGCGCCCTTTCTCATCGGCCGCGATGCCGACGACCTGGAAACCCTCTGGGACGCGCTCCAATGGCACCTCCACTACGTCGGCCGGGGCGGCATCGCCAGCTTTGCGATCGCCGCCGCCGACATCGCCCTGTGGGACGCCTCCCTCACAGCCCGGGGTCAAACCCTGCGCGAAGCCGCGGGCGGTGCCCGGGATTGGGCTCTGACCTACGCCGGGGGCATCGACCTGCAGTTCCCTCTGCCCAAGCTGCTGCGGCAGATCGAAGGATATCTCGAGAAGGGATTTCGCGCCGTCAAAATCAAGGTCGGACGCGACGAAGAGCGAGAGGACCTGGAGCGCATCGCCGCCGTGCGCCGATTGATCGGCGACGAGATGGTTTTCATGGTGGACGCCAACATGAAGTGGACCGAGGAGCAGGCGATCCGCATGAGCGAGGCAATGGCCGCCTACGACATCTACTGGCTCGAAGAGCCGACCATTCCCGATCACTACGCCGCCTACCGCCGCATCAAGGAGCGGGGACCGCTACCCGTCGCCATGGGAGAAAACCTCCACCTCGTGGACGAGTTCGTCCACGCCCTGGAGATCGGCAACCTGGACTTTCCCCAGCCCGACGCCTCCAACATCGGCGGCATCACCGGCTGGCTGCGCGTCGCCGAGCTCTGCCGCCGAGGGGGACGACCCGTCTCCACGCACGGTATGCAGGAACTCCACACCCACCTGCTCGCCGGACTCGCAGAGGGCCACTACGTGGAGTGGCACAGTTTTCCCATCCAGGACTACACCCTCGAACCTCCCGAGATCCGGGACGGCAGGGCCTGGCCCCGAGGAGGGCCGGGAATCGGCGTCCAATTCGACTGGGAAAAGCTGGCCCCCTACATTCAGGCTGGCCCCAAAGTCGAACTGTGATATAGAGCGTCTACCTCAACTATCGCCCGTCAGCCAGTCCAGCGAAAAGCGCGCAAACGCGATCCTCCGGTAGTCGTCCGCCTCGAACAGGCAGCCGATATTCCCGTCGGGTAGCACCGCGAGACAGGAATACGCAAAGCTCCCGGCGCAAAGCTGTCGGCTAGCGGCCCACGTCGCCCCCTCATCCAGGCTCAGTCGCACCGTGCCGTGGGCTCGCTCGGTCTGCGAGGCCGGGTTGGAAAACAGAATCCGGCTGGGCTCTCCGTCCAGCGGGTCGCTGTAGCGCAAAATCGACCCCTGACAGGCCGGTTCTATAAGCACCGGATCGTCCGCAAAATTGCCGAATGTCGCTCCGGCATCCTCGCTCAGGGCGACTTTGCGCAGCTTGTTCCGGGTCCGCGTGTTCATCATGACCCGTCCGTCCGCCAGTTCCACAACTTGCGGCTCCCCTGCCCGATCCCCATCCTCCGCCAGCGCCAGCCCCCCTCGATCCCAGGTCGATCCCCCGTCGTCCGAAAAGCAGACGTACGCCTCCCGATCCACCGTCCCTCCGAACTGATACACCGCGTGGATCAATCTGCCCGCGCGCTCCCCGCGTCGCATCTGAATACCCACTCCGCAGGTGACCACCGCAGCGACCACGTCCGGCCGCTTGACCTTTTCGGTAACATCCAGCGGCGCGGACCAGGAAACGCCGTCGTCCGCGCTGATCGTCACATAATTCCGACTCGCATGTGGGTCTGTGTACCCCGGCACCGCTCTGTCCGTATGATACCCTTCGACAAACCGCGTATAGTGCAATACGACGTTGCCACTGTTCCGCTCCACCACCACGCTGGGATCGTTGAGACTGTCCCTCCCCTCCGAGGCCACGATCGACGCCGCACTCCAGCTGTCCCCCCCATCCAGGCTGCGCTTGACGACGATGTCGTTCTCAGCGTGATCGCTCCGACTCTGGCGCCCCTCACAAAACGCCAGCAGCGTCCCCTCGCTGCTGGTGACGAGGGAGGGAATGCGACAGCACGGATAGTCCTTCTCAGCTTCGAATACACTGGTAAATTCCATCTGCTCGCTCATTTGCCGGCTCCTTTTAGAAATACCGATCGATAACGCCGCTGACAGTCTCCGCCCAGCGGGTCAGATTCTCCGGTCTGTTGCCGATGGTGCTGACGTCTTTCAAGACGAATTCACAAGTCGTTCCGTACTCCTTGCACGCATCTAGATAGCGGCGAATCTCCTCCTCCACCGGAGCGGGATTGAAGCTCTGGCCACCGACGAACGCCGGATTCGGCTTGGCGGCCATGACGAGCTCGCTCCCCATGCTGCGGGCGGCGATTTCCGGATCCGCCCAGGGGGTTATGGAAATCTTGCGCAGGTTCCCAAACCGCTTCCTCAGGATATCGACCTTTCTGTCGAGAGGTTCGCAGCAACCGTAATACAGAAGTCCACATCGGCCGAATAGCTCCTGATTGTATTCCAGGTCGAACTCATCGTGCATCTCCGGCGATACCGCGGAAAAAATCTGCGCCGAACATCTTCCCCAGACATCCGCAGCCCTTGGCACTCCCGCGAAATCGGCTGCCGGCAGTTCCCGCGAACAGGCCGGCGTGCAGTGCAGCAGGACGGGACTCGTGTGGAGGAGATCCAGTTCCAGATACTGCCTGAAGGTCTCGGCGGCGATCTCCTTGAATCTCCTGGCCATCCTGTGCATGAAATCCGGACGCACGGCCAGATCCAACAGGAGACTGTCCACGCCTCGGAAGCAGGATATCTGATCCCAGATGTTGTACTGAAAAGAGGTGCCGACGACCTCGATCTCCATCAGGCCCGCAAATACGTCAACAGCCAGTTCCGCAGCTTTTTCCGTCCCCTCCTTGTCGTATGAGATGACGGGCAGCTCGAGCTTCTCCAGATCCTCTTCCGTTTTGAGCTGATCCTCGTATTCATGCGATGCGATGTACGCTCCCGTGTCTCCCTTTATCACATTTTCCCGGACCCCGATACCAATCCCGGTGGAACGGATCCTCTTGCCTATCTGAAAAACGGGCGGAAACACCCTGTCGACCTGGAAGTGCTCCCACTGATAGAGCGCACACCTCAACAATCCCTCCAGCCCCCTGTACGCCTCGTTTTCGCACTGGTTCACCAGCGCATCATCCCGTATCTCCCCCCAGGGAACTTCGTCGATGAGCACTACAGGCCGCATCTCTTCCATGCCGACCGTCCGGTAATAGCGCTCAATCCGCTCCTTTTGAACGTCCAGGTGCGCAATGGCGCTATACCGCTCTGCCAGCGATCGCAGCACTTCTTTATCTCTCTGTAAACTATTCATTTATCATTCTCCCAGATATCTCGGAGTTGCGGCTCATTCTCCCTTTTAACCTTCGAGCAATCCCGCCTCTCGCATGGCCGCTCGCAGCCGAACCACCTCTTCATCCGGCATGGGCGGCGTCGGTTTCCGCGGGTGGGTGCCGCGGAAACCGAGTAGATTCATCGTCGCCTTTATGCCCGCCGCTTTGTAGGGCAGCATGACGGCGTCGATGGTTTGCACCCGCCGCTGCAGATCTCTCGCCTCCTCGTAGCGACCGGCCATTCCCAGCGTCAAAATCTCGTGCAGTGCATCCGGCCATATATTCGAGAAGGCGGTCGTGATCCCGTTGCAGCCGATAAAACTGCCCGTGAGTGCCAGACTGCCGTTGCAGATCCAGAACCTGCGGTTGGCCGGAACGAATTGCCGCACCCGCGTTTCAAAGCGAATATCGTGGTCGGTGACATAGCCGAAGATACCGTCCATCTGACTGATACGTCCGATGGTTTCGGGGCTGGCCGCCGGTTCCCCCGCCAGGCCAAACCGCTCTGGATTGCACTGGTGCATCAGCAAAGCCGGGACCGGGCATCGCGGCAACACCTCTGCGAAATACGCTTCGGCGGCATCTTCACCACGCGGTAGACGCAGCCGCACCATCTCGGCTCCGGCATCGGCAAACGCCTCTGCCCGCCGCAGCGTTTCGCGTGGAGAAGGACAGTCGATCCCCCCAACGAGAAACCGCTCTCCGTCGAGCGAGCCGATGACGGTGCGCGCAATATCGAGCTTCTCCTTCTCGCTGAGGAACATTTCTTCACCCGATGCCGTGCCGATTATGAATCCACTCAGAGGCGTCTGCAGCCAGCGCTCGACATTAAACGCAATGGCGTCGTGATCCACGCCATCGTCCGCAGAAAAAGGCGTTACCATCGGTATGGTGATAAATGGATCTTCGCTGGGTATGGGCATGAAAGCGCACCTCTTCTTATGGGATATTGTAGAGACGGGAGCGGCGTTCCCCCCCCGCCATACGCCTAAACATATATCACAAAATGTCCCGCGTCGACATCTTCGTAGATGACGCGCCGGCCCATCGCCATGCCCGAGCGTCTGAGTTTTCGCTAGCTGACCGAAGTCGGCCAGACTGCCTTCTTGCCATAGAAGCCTTCATTTTCTTGCTCCCCCTTTCTCCTCGCACTATCTTGACCTCAATGTGCAGTATTTCCATTGAGTAGCTCGGAGTTGGATTTCACAGTATAGGGAGGCAAACGATGAAAGGACTCAGTGGCAAGGCTGCGATTGTGACGGGCGGATCGTCCGGAATCGGGCGAGCGTGTGTGGAGCGGTTGTGTGAGGAAGGATGTTCGGTCACATTTTCGGGCATCAGCGAAATCGGCGAGGCCACGGTCCAGGAGCTTGCAGATCGCAGGTTTAACGTCCAATTTCTGCGCGGCGACATGGGAGATGAGACATTCTGCAAGGGGCTGGTTGCCGCCGCAGCGGAAGCCTGGGGGCGGCTGGACTATCTGGTCAATAATGCCTTTTCCTTCACCGCCGAAGGGCTGGATGCGACGCGGGCCGACTGGGAGCGCGTGATGAACGTGGGGCCGGTCGCCTATGCCACGATGGGGCAGGCGATATATCCCCATATGCAAAAGCAGGGAGCGGGAGCCATCGTCAATATGTCGAGCATTTCCGCCCATATCGCGCAGCCGGACCGATGGACCTACAACGCGGCCAAAGGAGCGGTCGATCAACTCACCCGTTGCATGGCGATGGATATGGCGCCGACTGTTCGCGTCAACACGGTGAGTCCCGGGTGGATCTGGACTCGCGAGGTAGACAAGGCAGCCAACTTCGATCGCGAGAAATGGGAACCTATCTGGGGCAAGTTCCACATGCTGCGACGACTCGGCAAGGTCGAGGAATGTGCTTCTGTGACCGCCTTCCTGCTCAGCGATGAGGCCAGCTTCGTCACCTCGGCCGAACTCATGGTCGACGGCGGCTACCGGGGGATGGGGAGCGAGGGATTGGGCGAGACCTCCTCCTTTGCGGGGAGCGAGTAACTGCTCTGATATGACAAAAATAAAAGAAAAGACAGATCAAAGGAGAGGAGATCTGACATGGCCGAGAAATATTTATTGAAGGACAAAGTCGCTATCGTGACCGGTGGAGCGGCCGGTATTGGCTACGCCATTGCTTCTGAATTTGCAAAGGAAGGCGCGAAAGTCGTGATCGCAGAATTGCGGGAGGAGCGCGGTGTCCAGGCCGTGGCCGAGATTGCCGAAGCCACCGGCGCGGAGGTCAGAGCGATCTGTACGGACGTGCGCAAAGAGGACCAGATCATACGCTGCATCGAAGAGACGGTCGAATCTTTCGGATCTGTGGATATACTGATCAACAACGCCTCGAAGATCATCATGTGCCCGGCATTGGAGATGACCACGGAGACCTATGAAGAGATCATGCTCAACAATGCCACCAGCATGGTCATGTTCTCGCGCGAAGCGGGACGCCAGATGGTCAAACAGGGCAACGGCGGGGTGATGGTCTTCTTGTCGAGCATCCACGCGTCGATCAGCGAGCCAAACTGTTCCGCCTACACCGCCGCCAAAGGGGCCATCGAGGCGTATGGTCGGACCCTGGCTACAGAACTGGCCCCGCACAAAATTCGGGTCAACATGATCCAGCCCGGCGCGACGTATTCGGAACTGACCACGCCGATGTATACCGAGCCGGTCAAGCGCTCCCTCTTCGAGCGCGTACCCATGAAAGAGATCGCTCAACCCGAATGGATAGCCCGCGGGATCGTCTTCCTGGCCAGCGGTGAGAGCCGCTACATGACGGGTGAGACGCTGGTGATGGATGGCGGTTATCGCATGGACGGCAGTCTGCCGGGAGCGGCGTATTGGGAGGAATAAGGGAGTAACCCCGTCACTCATTTCCAGAAAATAAATTTAGGGAGAGATATCGATGTACGTTTCCGGCGAGCACTACCGCACCATCTGGGTAAAAAAAGACGACGACTCCGTGGTCCAGATAATCGACCAGCGACATCTACCTCACAAATTCGTAATTGAAGACTTGAGCACCGTCGATCAGGTGGCCGTGGCCATCAAGGATATGCATGTCAGAGGCGCCGGTCTGATCGGCGCAACAGCCGGTTATGGCATGTATATCGCGACACTCACCGCCCCCCGTGATTCCGTCGATGCCTTTACCGCTTCAGTCAAAGCCGATGGCGAAAAACTGGTGGCAACGCGACCGACCGCCGTCAATCTGGAATGGGCGGTAAATCGCCAGCTCGAAGTGATGGCTGCCGCCGGGGACACTGTAGAATCCAAACTTTCAGCGATTGTCGAAACAGCTGGCGAAATCGCCGACGAAGACGCGGATTTCTGCCGCAGGTTGGGCGAGCATGGCGCAACGCTGATCGAAGAAATCAGCCGGCGCAAAAACGGCGCCTGCGTCAATATCCTGACGCACTGCAATGCCGGCTGGCTGGCCTTTGTCGACTACGGTTCGGCCACATCTCCCATCTATGTCGCGCACGACAAGGGCATCAAAGTACACGTGTGGGTGGACGAAACCCGACCGCGCAATCAGGGCGCTCGATTGACGGCGTGGGAGTTGGGCGAGCACGGCGTCCCCCACTCCGTCATCTCCGACAACGTCGGCGGCCACCTCATGCAAAACGACCTGGTCGATATGGTTATCACCGGCACCGACCGGACCACCTACACCGGCGACGTAGCCAACAAAATCGGCACCTATCTCAAGGCGCTGGCCGCCAAGGACAACGATATTCCGTTCTACGTAGCCCTGCCCTCTTCGACCATCGACTGGAAAATGCGCGACGGCGTTAAGGAAATCCCCATTGAAGAGCGGGACGCCACCGAGGTGAAGTACATTCAGGGGCTGCACGAGGGAGAAATTAAAAAGGTGCTGCTGACTCCAGAAGCCAGCAATGCGGCCAACTACGCCTTCGACGTGACTCCGTCGCGCCTGGTAACGGGACTGATCACCGAACGCGGTATATGCGATGCATCGGAAGATGGGGTGCTGGGGCTCTATCCCGAAAAGAAGGAGTCCGACTGAATTCCGACTTTTTAATGATCCTGGCCGAGGAAATGAGTAGATGCGCCACAGGGTGACGATATGACCTTCGTGGTGTTGAAGGTCGAAGGGTGAGGAAGATCGTGCCCGAAAAATCGACATCTTCACAGAGGACAATACATGCCATTGCCTGCAAAGCCCGTGCGCATTGCGGTTCTTCAGTTCGCACATGAGACCGTAACCTTCCTGAAGTCCGACACAACCGCCGCCGACTTCATCTACCCTGGCTCACCCTGCCGTGGCGAGGCGCTGTTGGAATCGCAGCCACGCTCCTACATCGGCGGCTTCGTCAAAGTCGCACGCGAGTTCGACAGAGTCGAACTGATCGGCATCGAGTCGCCGCTGTCCTCCAAGCGCGGAACGGCCTCTGGCTGGATCACCGAGGAAGCGTTCGAGCGATTTCTGGGCAAGATGATCTCTGAACTCGAGATTCAGGGGGAGTTCGATGGAGTCTATCTCGCGCTCCACGGCGCGATGGGGGTGCGCGGCGTGCCGAAACCAGAGGCCGAGATCGCACGGCGGGTGCGGGCGGTGGTTGGACGTAGCGCCTTTATCGTCGCCACGTTCGATCCTCATGGCAACGAGGACGAGACGTTTCTCGCCGAAGCCGACATGGCGTTCACAGGGAAGTATTTTCCGCACTACGACAGCTATCTTCAGGGCGAGCGGGCTGCACGCATGCTGATCCGTGCGATTCGCGACGATTACAAACCCGCCACGGTGACGATCGAGGTGCCGATTATCACCCCGACGGTGATGCAATGGACCGGCACCGGCCCGTGGATGAGTCTGGTGCAGCGGGCGCTGACCTGGGAAGCGCGCGAACCCGATGCCTATGTCAACGTTTTTTTCAGTTTCCCATGGTCGGACGTGCCGGACACGGGGATGACGATCCAGGCGATGACCAATGGCAAACCCGATCTGGCGAGGAGGATTGGTGACGACATGGCCGGCTTCGCCTGGCGCAAGCGCGAAGAGCTCGTGAAAGCGGCAGAAATCCACCTCATGCCGGAGGGCGTGGCATTTGCCAAACAAGCGGTCCAGGATGGCGCAACGCCGATCATCCTGGCCGACCACAGCGATCGTTCCGGTGCTGGCACCTGGCTGCTCGAGCAGGTCCTCGCCCAGGGGTTGTCCAGGACCCTGATAGCAACCCTGGCCGATGAGGAGGCATGCGCAAACCTGGCCGGCGTCGAAGTCGGAGATGTCGTGGATGTGTCGGTCGGTGGGCGGATTGACGAGTCCGCGGGTGCCGCCTTGCCGATCAAGGGCACAGTCAAGCACGTGGTCGACATCCAGGGCCGGCGGAACGAGTCCGGGAAATGCTGGGTTGCGGTCGAGATCGAGCGTGGCAACGTCGTCGTGCTCAGCCCCATTCTCGTGCAGATCACCGAGATCGGTAAGCTCCGCGAGGCCGGGCTCGATCCAGATTCATTCGACATCATCGCCATCAAGTCGCGAGCGCATTTCCGCCGAGGTTTCGACGACAACGGCTTTGCTGAGACGATCCTGCTGGTCGAGCCGACCGAGCCGTTTCTCGGCACTGTGCGATTGGATTCTCTGCCCTATCTACACGTTGACCTGAAGGAGTTTTATCCCTACGGCAATCCAACCTTTCCATAGCATCAGGTTCTTTGAAAGATGGAAAGAATGATTATTTATGGATTACGGCGTGTGCGATACTGTATCCCTGGCTTTTGACATGTAAAGCGGACTTCGGACGGCCAATGTGTCCTGCCAGGCCGTAAAAACCGCTCTACCCACCCTGAGAAAAATCGCACCCTGTATTCGGAAACCAGTCGCTTCTGGCAAAGCCATCTCTCGTACGCCTCCAATTCGGTTGTCATGCTCTGTTCCACCTTCCGTATCTTATGTTGCTCCTATAACTTGCGACCGCACCCTGGCTCAATACCCGCCTATGTCAACATCGCCATATCCAGGTAATGCCGGCCAATCACGACTCCGCGCTGTAGCAAACGGATATTCAGTTTCCTGCCTATCCGACCTTCCTCATATCCGGGAATACCTGGATAGACCCGCACTATCCCCAAGATGAGGTTCTCCTTGACACCCTCATCCGATTTATGCTTAATTCTGCGGCAGAAGGGATTGTATACCATCTGGCGCGGATTTGATCCCAAGTTCCTGCGTCGTGAATAGCAATTCCCGTGCCCGTAAATGCCGGGAAATGTGTACAGTCAGATAATGAATAGTTAGCGGACAAGTGACTCGGGCGATCAGAGACCCAACTGGGAACTTGGCATGCCAATAGAGTTCAACCTAGACCAGAGACTCACAGGCTTCACCGCGACGACGGTTCCACCGGGCGGTGGTGAAGGATGGGTCTGCACTCGCGAGCTGGTCGGCCCCGCAGACGCTGCCCATCTATTGGACCGTCTGGAGAAGCTGCAGGGAACCCTGTTCCATCTGATTCCAGGGCTTCCGGCTCCATCGCAGGTTGATCATCTCCTTGTGCTCATCAGGCAGGACCTATCGGCCATTGCGTTCGTGAACGAGCTCCAGCTTCGGGCCAGCGTGCAGGTCAACCGATCAGTCAGAGCCGGCGAGCCCATTCAGGTGCAGGACATCACCGACATTGCGGCGGTCGACTTGGGTGTTCCAGTTCCCGATGACTCGGCTATAGTCTTTGTTAGGTCGCACGGATGGCGAAGGTCGCTCTTCTACGACTTTGACACGATCTCGCCGGAGGCTACATCTCGAGACTTCGACCTCAAGTCTGTCTTGGCTAAGCAGATGCTCCTGCTGCTGGGTCTGCCCGTTGGCGGAACTCAAGAGACAGGCCAGGTCACCCGCGTTGAGCATATGGAGCAAGCGATTGCCACTTTGGAGAAGCTCCTTGCCGATGCCTGTGAGATCGAGGCGCAGTACCAGGAACTGCTTGCTCAGCATCCTTGGATGCTAGGCCGACCGTACAGCGAGGTTGTCCGCCATCAGCCACTCGATGACTCAGCGATCCCAGACCTGACGGCGATCCGCTGCTACGATGGATGCCATGACATCATTGAATTGAAGCAGCCGTTCCTTCCGCTCTTCAAGGCTTCTGGTCAGTTTGCCGCGCCGTTTAACGACGCTTGGAATCAGGTCGAGTCCTACCTGCAGTTCACATTGCGCAATCGAGGGTATCTGCTCCAAGAGAAGGGTCTTCGGTTTGAGAATCCTAGTAGCATCCTGATCTGCGGTCACAGCTTGCAGGAGTCAGAGCTCGCGACGATTCGTCAGAAGGAGTCGATCTCCCGAGCGGTCTCGGTGCTCACGTATGATCACCTTCTGAAGACCGCACGACACGTGCTTGATCTGGTTCGCACTGCTGGCGATGTGCGGATATAGGGGTAGCGTGGGTTGGTTAGCATGTGGAGCAACGCGGATGAACAGCTGCTCTGAATCTACGGTGCTTCGCCTTTCCTTTCCGGGGATCCTACGTCGGGCGCATACCGTGTCCGCGGCTCAACGCTCCTCGGCGATGCAACAGAAACGATCGGAATGAGCGCCAGGAGGCACGATGGCCAGGGAGCGTATACCGTTCGACGTACCTCGGCTCACCAAGAAGGTGGCAGACTGCTTCATCTGCGAGTTCATAGAAGGGAATCCTCGCTACCCGCATCACGTCGTCGCAGAGACCGATACTGCTGTTGCCTTCCTCAACAGATTCCCAACGCTGTTCGGGTACGTATTGGTCACCACGAAGGAGCATCGCGAGCAGGTGACTGGCGACTTCACCGAGGATGAGTATGCCGAACTGCAGCGATTCATCTACCGCGTGTCGGAGGGCCTCAGACGTCTGCTTTCCCCGGAGCGCACATACATCCTGAGCCTCGGAAGTCAAGCAAGGAACTCACACGTCCATTGGCACATTGCGCCGCTCCCAGAAGGTGTTCCTCTCGAACAGCAGCAGTTCCACGCCCTAATGCATGAGCACGGCGCCATAGAGACGACACCAGATGAAATGGCGCAACTCGCTGTGGACCTCAGGCAAGCCATCGGAGAGGGATAGAAGGGCCGCGCAGCTGCTCACGGGGGATACGTGAGCGTGCACTGGGTGGCACTTGACCCGTGGCAGGAACTGTGAGGGAAGCCAGACGCCACCCGCCCGAGGCATCGGGACGGCAGCAAGGAGGACGAATCGTGAAGGCAGCACCTTCCGTGCGGGGTAGCAGATCGATCGGTCACACAGGTGCTCATTGCGAACGAATCGCTAACCATCGGTTGGAGCGACTAGACAACTGGCGCATTGGGATCTGCTGCTGTCGCTGCCTCTCATAGCGGTCGCAGAAACGAGTGGCTCGCCGGCAGTCGCTCAACCGTCCGTTAGCCGTCAAAATATCAGGAGCTTTGCTTTGAATTGGAGTGATATCGCATCGACATCAGTGACCATCTTTTTAATCATGGATCCATTCGGAAATGCGCCTGTATTCAATGCCGTGCTTTCTAGATTAGATCGTCGTCGCCGCTCAATCGTTGTTGCACGAGAGTTGCTTATCGCTTTGTTCATCTTGTATGGATTCCTCCTTGCAGGAAATCCCATTCTGAATTTCCTTGGCCTAACACAACCATCATTAAGTATTGCGGGAGGAATTCTACTCTTTATTATTTCCTTACGCATGATCTTCCCATCGGCAAAAGTAGCCGAGGACAACGCAGACATGGACGACCCTTTCATTGTACCTCTGGCGGTACCCTTAATAGCAGGACCATCGACAATTGCAGTTTTACTGCTGCTTAGCTCTAATCAGCCGGAACAACTAAAAGAGTGGAGTATCGCTTTGTTTCTGGCATGGCTTGGAACAACTATCCTGTTGGTGGCATCCCCATTCTTACTTAAGGTAATCGGCTCTCGGGGTTCTAGAGCACTAGAGCGATTGATGGGTATGATTTTGGTCATTCTTGCAACCCAAATGCTGCTAAACGGAATTCGGAGTTTTGTGACGAGTCTTTAGTGCTGAATTTAGGTACTGAGGCCAGAAAAAAGGCTAACATGCGGATCAAGATCGACTCGCTAATCGCTCGCGACTTATCCGCGGCGTTAGTGGAGAAATAATACATGACTATGAAGTGGCGAGAGAAGGCCCTGGCGGCGGTAGAAGCCGCTATCCCCCAGGCGGAGAAAGACCCTACCCGTCCTATCTACCATTTCCGCCCGCCAGCACAGTGGATGAACGACATCTGCGGTTCCATCTACTATAAGGGCTACTATCACGCCTTCTATCAGTACAACCCCTTTGGCGGCGATAGCTGGGGGGTCGATGACAGCATATGGGCTCATGCACGAAGCAAAGACCTGATCCATTGGGAGGATCTTCCCTGGAGCATTCTGCCAATGAAGGACCGGGGTGAGCGACGTTGCAACTCCGGCTGTATCACTCTCGATGGCAACGGTAAGCCAATGATCTTCTATACTTTTGTTCTAGAAGGTGAAGGGCCCCGGCATCAATGGGGCGTGGTTCCCCTGGACGACGACTTGATCAAATGGCGTCGAGTAGAGGATGAACCGCTGATGGCCGCCGGCATAAGCGGCATTCCTTCCGGCGTCAATGGCGGATGGAGTGATCCCTTTGTTTTCAAGTCTGAGGGAAGAACCTTTGTTACGTTCAAATCATGCGACGGTTTGGTTTGCGAAGCGAAGGACAAGGAGCTTACTAAATGGGAATATGCCGGACAACTTGAAGGTGTCTCCGGAGAATGCCCGAACTTCTTCCCCCTGAAAGACAAGTGGGTGCTGATTCGTTCGACCCATCCGATTTCATATGTTGTAGGTGCTTTTGACGCAAGGACCATTGCCTTCAATTCAAGCGGTTCAGCCGGCATAATGGATTATGGTTTTGGGACCAACCCTCCCAAAGATCGATCCTGGACGCGAGGGTTGTACGGCACCAATGCCTTTGAAGACGAAGAGGGTCGCAGAATCCTGCTGGGCTGGATTTGCGGATTCAAGCCCAAACGCGGATGGAATGGCTGCATGTCCCTGCCGCGAATCCTGACCTTGGACAAGAAGCAAAGACTGATCCAGACGCCGGCGCCGGAACTGAAGACACTGCGCGGACGTCACCGCACTCTCCAGAAACTGAAGTTAAACAACAAGGAAGAGCGGCTCAAAGATATAGAGGGCGATACAATGGAAATCCTGGCGGAGTTTGAAGCCGGGGATGCTAAGGCCTTCGGCCTGAAGGTCCGCCAGAGTCAGGACGGCAAGAACGCTGTAACCATCCGATACGCAAACGGAAAGCTGGATGTTGCAGGGACAGGCGTCCCTCTCAAGCCTGTTTCCGGGAAACTGAAACTGCACATTTTCATTGATAGGTCTGTACTTGAAGTGTTCATCAATGACGGTGTGACCAGCGTAACCCGTGTTGAATATCCTGGAGAGAATGATCTGGGAGTCTCCGTATTTGCAGAGAACGGCAATGCCACACTGAAATCACTCGATGCATGGGATATGAAATCAATCTGGTGATGAAAGGACCATGTACCACTAACAAACTCCTGCAGACGACGTCCTAAAGGCCGCGCCTGAGGAGTAACGTTATACACAAACCATAGAGGAGCAGTAAATGGGCCATGAAATGGATGTTAAGTATGAGGGAGAATTCATTCTTGTCCATGTGACAGCGGAGGACGATTTTCAGACGAGTTTGGAATTCTTCGCAGAGCTATCAAAGGCGTGTGAGGAATACAAATGTCAAAAAATTCTTGTAATATCTAATTCGACCCCGCTGAAGACGTTGAACGAGATGATTTGACTGCTAGCTTGATTATTGATGTCGCAAGGAAGGTAAATTAGAATCTTGGGTGGTGTACAGCGATCCGGAATGAGTTGTGAAGTATTTAGAGATTTGATATGTTTGGATTCCGAGATGGCTTATCATTTTCCCCGCTCAGCAAGAGGAGACCGATGGCATCCTTTCTCTCCTTGGATGAATTG
>Ga0233437_1002923_pt1 | contig 24053 bp, 26 predicted proteins | sample SI_122_August201_FD_182714 | JGI IMG/M metagenome (GOLD analysis project Ga0233437, IMG submission 182714) | Seawater microbial communities from Saanich Inlet, British Columbia, Canada - SI_122_August2016_200_MG | ecosystem: Environmental > Aquatic > Marine > Inlet | place: Canada: British...
TCAGGAGTTCTGAAGTTGAAATTTATAGCTGGGGAGAAGCTGAACAAATTTGCAGGAACGTGAATCGCGTTTCAAAACCTTTGGAAGTGGAAATGATTGCCGTTTATATTCCTGATGAAAAATGATGAGTGTGGAAAAAGACAAAAATGATTGATAATAATTACCCTAACAAATTTATTCATTAACGATAAGGTTTGATAGTTTCCCTTGAACATTTCTCTCCCTATCCCTGTATACCAGTAAAGTCTTAATTTCCTTGTGGTCACTATAATCAAGGACCTCTTCTAACCCAATACCGTTCTCTTTGGCTTTTTTCACAGCCTCCGTTATAGCCGTGTGTCGTATACCATGCGGTCTGGTCATTATTCCAATATCTTCCCCAAGTTTTCTAACCATTCGATAAATACTGGTTCCAGTCAGTCTCTCCCCTTTCTGAGCATGGTCAAAGTTGGTGAACATTGCTCCATCATCTGTCCCTTGGATTTCAATCCAATCCAACTGATGTGCTCCAGAAAAAATGGACACAAAGTCAAATTCAATTGATATGAAGTCAACCGCCCTGCCTGAAATGGTCTGATTCATGGGACTTGTTCTTAAAACTGTATTGGACTATGATACAGATAGAGATTGATAATATAAGCTAAAGATGGTGGGGGCTTCATATGAAAACAAGACCGCAAAAACCAAAAATACGAAGATCACAATATCGCGAACAGAACATAGAACATAAGAACCGAAACAGAACATAGAACATAAGAACCGAAATGGTACTAAAAACTACAAAAGGATTGTTATGGCTGATCGAAGCAGAGTTTTAGATATTCTGACTCGCTACAAGAATCGTTTTGCGGAACAGTATGGAATTACCGCTTTGGGTGTTTTTGGATCTACGGCTCGAAACGAAGCCGATAATGACAGTGATGTAGATATTGTGATCAAAATGAGAAAGCCCGATCTCTTCTATTTAGTACACATTAAAGATGAGTTGCAGGAGGCATATCATGCTCCGGTTGATATCGTTCATTACAGAGAGAAAATGAATCCCTTTTTAAAAAAAAGAATCGATAATGAGGCCGTTTATGTATGATGTTGAGCTTGTTTTAGAGATTCTTTCTCAGATCAAGTCAGGAGGGCTTAAAATAGAACGTCGTTTTTCTAAGATCGAAACAGCAGATGATTTTCTAGCCACAGAGGATGGCACTGACAAACTGGATGCTATCTGCATGATGTTGATCGCTATTGGAGAAAGCTTGAAAAATCTGGATAAAATAACGGAATTTCAATTGCTTGATCAATACTCTGCAGTTGATTGGAAAGGTGCTAAAGGTGTAAGGGATATTATCAGCCATCACTATTTTGACATTGATGCCGAGGCAATTTTTACTATTTGCAAAGAAAGGATTCCCGGTTTAATTGATACTATCACTGAAATGATAACCGATCTAATACCGCCCATGAGTTAATATGAGAATTGAAGGGACACGCTGTGCTGGCAATGGTGTGGGTGCTAGGTAAAATACGCGACGATAACATTCGCAGAGAGATTGATAGTGTTATGAAACAAAGGCTGCCAAGAATCCAGCACTTGATTGTAAAGGTTTAACCGACTGCTCTAAGTAAAGCTTTTGTGTAATCTGAAAATTGGCTAAATATCAGCAAACAAACTTCAAAAACTAGACTGAATCATCTATCATAAAGACATTCAATCGACACTCCCAAACACCTTCTCCCTATTATTCCTCTGATACCAAGAGGTTACAGATCTGAAACTCCGGTTTCCGGAACCTAAGATCCAGGTTCGAGTCCTGGTGGGGCTACCATATCAATTCAGTCAGTTACTATCCTTTTCCTCTTCAAAACGCCCGTTTTTCAATCGACATCTATCAACAGTTTTATTGGGTTTGCGGGTGACAGGTTGCCACCCAATTGACATTTTAACGACATTGGGGTGCTGGATTTTTGAGAAACTGAAAAGCTCTATAGACACTCTTTTCTTAAACACTCTTGTTGTATTTTGTTATCTATTAAAACTAGTGTCTATCGAAAATTGAGGGCGAATGAAGGTGTATCAAAACAAAGAAATCGAATATCAAATCAAAGAAGCATAAATTGAGCAGCGACAACTGGAAGAGCGGCATAGAGAAGTGCTGGAAAAGATCTGACTATATTGCTCCCAGATATTTGGATAGTTTTACAATACGCCGATTGACAGAAATTATTTTCAAAGGTTATACTTTTAGGTATAACCGATTCAGGAGGATATCATGTTGATGAAAGTGTTTAACAAGGGACAGATTGTTATCCCGATTGCAATTCGGAAAGCACTTGGTGTAGAACCCGGTGATATGATGGATGTGATAATTGATTCGGATGAGCAATGTATAAAATTGAAGAAGCCAGTAGCGTCAAAATCTTCAGAGCTTGCCGGATCATTATCCGGATTTAGTAAAAGGAAGGCTTTTCCCACGAAAAAAGAGATGAGAAAGGCATTGGCTGAGGGATTATCCGATGGCCGCTAGCTTTATTGATACGAATGTAATTGTTCGCTTTCTGGTCGAAACACCGAATAGTATTCAAAAAAAATTCGGCGGAGTGTTTTCATTTTTCGATAAGGTGGAGACTGGAGAGATTAGAATAGAATTAACGGAGCTTGTGCTATTCGAATCTTTTTTTGTTCTTACTAGGATTTATAAAATCCCAGCCCATGAAGTATCAGGAGCTCTATCAAAACTGGTATCATTCAAAGGGGTTAATCTTCCAAACAGTAAAATAATAATTAATTGTTTCCAGATTATCCAGGTAGAGCAATTTGATTTGGTTGATGCATATTTGATTACCTATTCGAAAGCCAAAGGCATCAAAGGTATATACTCGTTTGATAAAGACATGGTAAAGGCTGGACTTAATCTGCTGGAAATAAGTTGAAAGAGAAATCTACGAGCCTTACTCTGTGATAGGGATCGATCCAGACAATTCGGACAGGTCAAGTCTGTTTGATGAATTTGGGCCGATTACTTCAATTAAAACAATTTATTCACAGGGTAATTGAAGACTAATGGTTACATTGAAAAAACACTGAATTGACATTGGCGTGAACTGAGAGGAAAAAGTTCAATGGTAATAGTGTATTGAAGTCTGAGTAGCGGGTCGTTATAACCCACAGTTCATCTTCTTCATCAAATTCCCCAGATTTTTCCAACTGTTGAGGTCGTCCGACAGCATCTCCGGCAAGAGCACTTTATCAACAGTCTTCAATCTCTGTTATCAGGTGTTTGAGGAAACCTATGCCGAAAGGTTTGAGACGCGTTATGGCTTTTTCCGGACTGTCATCGGCGAATCGGTTCGTGCCTTTCTCAAGTGCGGGGATCTGAAACAGGAATTTGTCATAACCCGTTATCATTCGGAATAGTTGCTGTTGTCATAGAAAACCTCTTGGATTGAATTTTCTCTGCAAAAATGTGTTTTGTGTCCTATTATCTTTCAACAGAAAAGAGTCTTGATGAGAATTAAAATATGTTGCTTTACGCTGCCGTCTACATTGGCTAAGTGCGTTTGAGGCGTTCCTGATAGTGTTGCTTGAGCTGAAGTTTGGATAGCTTTCCACTCCCCAGTCTGGGTAGCGAATCCGTTTGGATCCGAATTTCCTCTGGAATCTTGAAGGCAGCCAGTCTACTGGATAGGAATTTCCTTAAGTCCTCTTCGGTCAGATGATAGTCGGTTTTGGTATAGATGAGGTAACGAGAAAACGGATTTTTGAACCTTTTTTCACCACAAAACCGGTGGGTGAAGGAACTGGGTTGGTTCTATCCGTCTCGAATATGATCATAACCAATAGCCATCAGGACACAATGGAACTTGATTCCGAGCTTGGAAAGGGAACCATATTTACTATCAAGCTGCCATCGGAGAGAGAAAAGGCATCTTGATAGCATTCTTTTTCTTCAAATATTGTTCAGTCATGGGATCTGTCCTGGACATATAGCCACTATCATAGTTGCTGATATCTGCGGTTATACAACTACCCGTTTAGTTTATTCACTTTTATTACCACTGGGATACTTTTTGAGATAGATTCAACTCGTTGCTGCCAGAGAACTCCGAACTCTTTTTGCTGTTCTATGGTTGCTTTTTTTTGAATGCAGAGCTGCATCAAACCTGATGTTTTCGGGTTGGGAGGCACTGAACTGACATCATAAAAAACTTCCACAGATGCATTGGTGTCTCCCCTGGTGAACTTTACATTCGAGTTAATTGATGACTCGAACTGCATCAGAAATCTTCTGTCATAATTCCCGCCAATCCCTTTAAATCCCTTATTTAGTGTTGCCCCCGTAATATTAGCGATAACATTCGCGATAACGCCTGCGACACCTTCATTTTCATTTTGAGGAAACTCGACCAGTATTTCGCCCCTTTTTGGGAGTTCATCTTTATACAACACCTTTAGTCCTTCCAGGGTCATTAAAAAAGCTCCGAGTACGGTTGGGCAGGAGTGACCTGCACATTTTACAACATCCAGAAAAGAGAATTCTATGACCCCATTCTCAAAAACACCCAAAAAAGCAGATAAATCGTCCTGAAGTCTAATTTTTTCTATGTCTTCAAAAAACTTTGGAAATTTCATTTCTTTTTTTTGTATCGGGTTTCTACAAAAGACGTTATATGAGTCATTGAGATTAAGTGATTACCTATGAACCTCAAACTTAAGATTACAAGAATTGCAGTAAATATTCAAGATTTCACCTTGAAGTGAGCATTGAATTCTGCTTGAACGACATTTTGTCGCATGGTTCATCATTCTATTTTTCCGACAAGCATGAAAGCTTGGTTTTTTCTCATTGAATGAATTTACTGCACTCAGATTTTTAGACAGATTTAAGATGTTTACCTTGACTTCTAACGGGAATAAGGATAAATTATGTACAAAATTTAGACTTAATTTAAAGGGGGTTATATGAGCGGTTTAAATATCGAAAAAGACATCGTTCCACTGTCAAAATTTCGGTCTTCATATAAGCAATATATATCCAGTCTTGAAGATGCGGAACGCAATTCTTTGGTATTAACACAAAATGGCAAGGCAGCTGCTGTTTTGTTGTCACCAAGAGAGTATGACCGATTGAATGAGAAACAGGAGGTCATGAATCTCATCGCAATCCGTTTGCAGGAAATTGCAAACGGTGATTTTGTTGAAGACAAAAATGAGATGTGGAGAGAATTGGAAGCATGAAGATTCGCTTTCTTAATTCGGCAATGCAGGATATGCAGGAGATCAAAGATTTTATTGCCAAAGATAATCCAGCTGCCGCCAAACGATTGATTCAGTCCTTCAAAAAGAAAACCAACCAATTAGTCCAACATCCATACAGTGGACGGGTGATTCCAGAGACCAAGTACAGCAATCTCAGGGAGCTAATCGTCTCAAACTATCGGATTATGTATCAAGTATCAGATAGCTTTGTTACTGTGTTTGCTGTTTATGAGTCTCATAGGCAATACATTGGGGATAAAAATTCATCTGACGAATGATGGCTCGCATCTGTTTCCCCTTTCATACAAGTCTGCGTTCTTCAATTCTCAAAAATAAGCATATTTATCAGGACATTAAACTTTAAAAAAATTATTGTAGTCCTTCAAAAAGACATTTAAACGACATTCCAAAACATATCCCCAACGCATTCCCTCTGAAATCAATTGATCCCGGGGATCCAACTCCGGTTTCCGGAACCTAAGATCCAGGTTCGAGTCATGGCGGGGATAACATATTAATTCAGCTAGTTACGCAAAAAATCTATGGGACCCACTTTGTGTCCATATAGGTGTCCAGCGTTCAGGATTATTGGGCATTTTTCTCTTCTTTTTCATTAGCCGGAACTAAAGTTTTCCAGGACACCAAGGACTTGCTTTTGTGCTGGAATACCCGACTGCTGCGGGTGAAACGACTGGGTAGCTTCTCAAGTGTTTCCCGTACCCTGGGACGCAAAGGTATGAGCCGACCCTCTTTTTTACCCTTTGTCCGTTTTGCCACCAGGCGGATAAATCCAGGGTTTGATTTTAAGTCAATTTCTTCCCATTCCAGCAATATGATCTCTTCAAACCGCATCGGCTCATAGAAGGCGACAATGAGAACTGGCTTTATGTGTTCCGAGGCAGCAGCAAGTAGTCTCTCAAACTCCTGATCACTGAGAACCCTTTCAGAGCTTACTGGATAAGACTGAAAGCTTACTGGAAGCAGGCGAGGTCCAACTGGCGTTACACGTCATCGATATTCTGGCCCTGGCACCGGATGACGATGACGATGTCAAGGCGGCCAAAAAATTGAAGTCGAAGCTGCTGTACCTGAGATCGAAGGATGTGCCGTCGATTGTATCCACAAACCTGTTCCTGAGTCTCGCCGATGCATTGGATGAGGAATAGGAGGGTTAACGGGTGCCGTTTTAAATTGAAGTCGCTTTCAAATTGCTGAAACACTTGATCGGGGCTTTTTCATATCATTTTTGAACTCGCAAATCGCCTTGGTTTCATATAAATTTATTTTTTCAAAAGAAGATGGAAGTTGGGTTTGCAGCAACACATGACGGGGAACAGTAAAATGGATCGACATGGAAAATGCGAATTCCAATCATTCATTCCTTTTGATGAATTCATCAAACTTGGGTACGGTAAAAGCTACAAGTCCACGTCGGGGACTATATGCCATACCTTTCTTTATGACTTCATCGCGAATCGGCGCCGCTTGTTTGACGGTAATACCAAGAATTTTTGCAACAGCAGTGGAGGCAGCCGGTGACGATCCAAAACTGGCCATCGCTCGGGCGTATTCCTGCTGACGGTAGGTAAGTCGATCAAGCCTTATCCTGAAGAAACCCTTGTCAAGAGCTTGGACAGCGGTCTTTGTGGCGTCTTTTGCGTGTTTGGCTGTAATGGGAGAGGTCGATGCTATCTCCCAAATATGAGAACCCCAAACTTGTAGAAAAAACGGATACCCGTCGGTTTCCCGCAAAATGATCTCAAGAGCATCGTCACCGTAGGTAACAGATTCCCTTTTGGCCGGTTCGATAAGTGCGACCCGGGCACTCTCGTTGTCGAGACGATCAATAGAAAGATAGTCGAATAAACGTTCGGCGTAGGTTTTCGCATCACCGGCAAGTTTCGCAAGCTGAGGCAAACCCGCTCCGAAAAATAGAAGGGGCAATTGCCGTTGCGATATTTTGTGGAGAGCCACTATCAATGCGCCAAATCCACTTCCTGTAAGGTACTGTACCTCGTCAATCATTATTGCCGCCACGGTATTTCGCGATTTCGCGGCTTCACCAATGGCGACCATCAGATCGGTTAAATCGATGGTGAGATCGCCCGTTACCATCTCGTTCGAAAGGCCAAACTCAAAATCGCCGAACTTCACTTTGAAAGCGTTGGCAAAGCCGCGAAGCAGTCCGAACGCCTTTCGTACTTCCCCACTCACCCGCTTGCGTCGATCAAGCTGCAAAAGCAACCGATGCAGCTGCGGTGTCAAAAGCTCCGGCAACGTACGTTCCGGATCGGCTTCGAAAATCGCGGTTCGACAATCGACAGTCTCCGCAATCTGGTCGATTCGATTGAGAAGTACCGTTTTCCCGACGCCGCGAAGACCAAGCAGAATAAGACTTTTGGCTGCCTTTCTATTTTTTGTCCGCATTATGGCGTTTTCAGCATGGATGAGAATCGTCTCGCGACCCGCCAATTCCGGAGGAGGTACTCCCGCTCCAGGGGTATAAGGATTATTTACCGGATTCATCTTTTTGTTCTCTCATGACATTGCTATTGAAGTTAGTATAAGTTTGGAAGACATTGCCTAACTTATTCTAACTTTCATAGATGCCAAATTCTTAAAAACCGATTGAAGAAAAGCAGCGGTTTAAGTTTGCTCTGAAAAGCCTAACTTTATCTAACTTCGGTAGATAGTAGGAAATTGTTTTTTCAAAGTCAAGCGATTTTATGTGCGTTTGCTGAAAATTGTGTTCGAAAGGATACCTCAAGGAGACCGGCCAGTTTGATAACACCGTTTTTGTGTTTATGTCGGATAATGGTGCCGAAGGCAACGATGTTTGGGACAGGTCTCTGGATGTAACACCCATTGATAAATTGTTTCTGAAACTCTGGATGAAAAACAACGGCTCCAACCTGGATTATGAAAACCTGGGGACCCGCGGCAGTTATGTCAATATCGGCCCCAGTATAGCCAGTGCTGCCGGCTCACCCCTGACCTTCCATAAGTTTTTTGCCCATGAAGGGGGGATGCGGGTGCCTCTGATCATGTCAGGACCCGGCATCACCGAAGCATGCAGGATGTCCAGCGCCTTTTCCTTCGTCACCGATATTGCTCCCACCCTGCTGGATATTGCCGGCGTCAACAATCCACAGAATGAGTATCAGGACCGCACCGTGGAGTCCATGGTCGGGCAGAGCATTCTGCCCTTGGCACAGGGAAAAACCGAACGCATTCATGCGGCTGATAAAACCATCGGCTATGAACTGGGGGGAAACGCCGCCCTCTTCCAGGGGGATTATAAGATCGTCATGGACCGGGGACCCGTCGCGGACGGCCAATGGCATCTGTATAATATCGTGACCGATCCCGGTGAAACCAGGGATCTGAAGGAGGCGATGCAGGAGCGGTTTTCCGCCATGATGGCAGCTTACCGGAAATATGTTATCGACAACAACGTGCGACCGGTCTCTGAAGACTATAGCTTTCAAAAACAGCTCGGGATCAATTTGGCGATTACACAACTGAAAGCAGGATCACCGATCCTTTATACCCTGATAGCCTTGTTGATCCTGCTCCTGGCGCTGGTCGCATACCTGGTTCGGAACCTGGTCAAGCGGCACAGGCATCGGAAATGGTTTAACAGGATGCAGCCGGATCCCCCAAAATCGGGTGGGGAGGAAGGAATCGTAGGCAGAACACCTAAAAATGTAATTTCAGACCCCCAGGCCCCCTATTCACTCTTCAAGATGGATATTTCCTACTTCAGCGGCAAGCTGGAAGCCTATCTGCACTATAAGGGGATCCCCCATATCCCCATCGAGGCAGACAGCAAAAAAATGGAAATGGTCCATGCTGCCACGGGCGTACAGAAGGTACCGGCTGTTCGGACCGCCGACGGGAAATGGCTGTTTGACACCACCCCCCTGATCGGCTGGTTTGAAAAGAAATATTCGGAAGCACCGGTGCTGCCAACCGATGATCCCGCCCTTGCCTTCGTTGCCCTGTTGATAGAGGACTATGGCGACGAGTGGCTCTGGCGACCGGCCAATTGGTGGCGGTGGGTACCGCGGGCCTCGCGCTGGGCTCTGGGCTGGCGGATCGCTGCCACTAATATTCCAAAGGCGCCATCCCGGCTGCTGGGTTGGTATTTCGGCAGGTGGCAACTGATGAAGGAGTGGCTCTGGAACGACGGCGTGTCCAGCGAAAACAGCGACGCTGTCAGGGATATGCTCTTCCGGGAATTCGAATTCCTGGAGCCCCTGCTGGAAGAACAGCCCTTTATTCTCGGCAGCCATCCAAGTACAGCCGATTTCGGGTTCTTCGGCTCCATGTTCCGCCATTTCGGCAACGACCCCAATTCTGCCGAGGTGATGCGGCAGCAGGCACCCAATACCTACGAATGGCTGGCCCGGCTCTGGAATCTCAGGATCGATAAATGCCCCGCCGAACAGGCCTGGATCTGGCCGGAAGCGGATTACTGGGGACCCCTGCTGTCGCGCATTGCCAAGGACTACCTGCCCTACCTGCACCAGAACGCGCTGGCGCACCGGGACGGGAAGAAAACCTTTGATTACCGTGGTGCCACCCTTGAGTTGCGCAGCACCATCACCACCACCTACCGGGTCTGGTGCCGGGAGGTGCTGCAGGAGCGATATGTGGCATTGGGCGACAATGACCGCCGGCGGGTCTCAGCCCTGTTCGCAACCCACGGCGGCCTGGACGCCCTGTTCGCCGACGGAACGACCTCATCGGGACTGGCAGACCGCTTACGACTGCCCCTGGATCCGGAAGCCTCGGGTCCCTTTAAGCAGTCACTGAAGATCAAGCTGTTGGGGCAAGCGCGAAACTAAGGATCGGCTTAGAAATTAGTCAAGTGATTCCCATTGATGTTAAGGAATCGCGTCGCAAACACATTCTGACTGCAAAATGTCCGGGTCGCTAAGAATGGAGCGGGAAACGAGACTCGAACTCGCGACCCTCAGCTTGGAAAGCTGATGCTCTTAGGCAAGCTGAAAAACGTGAAAAAGGAATTGGGAAAGTACACTGGAAAGCCGAATCATTCCTGCCCTTGATTGAATGTATCCTGAAATCGACGGACAATCTCAATCATCTCATCAAAGCCAGGTACTGTGCCATAGTACATTTCCTTTTGCATGTTAGCATAGTCCGACCGCCAGTCCGGTAATTGGGCATCTGTTGGAATCAATCGAAGCTGTCCCGGGACCAGTGTGGCGTAATCAATCCAGGAGTACCGGAAATATATCGCGCGATGCTTGGCAATACGGTGAAACAGATCCATATCTACGGCAGCGCTATCAGCGATGCCTGCCTGGATCAGTCGGTACAGGTCATAGTAGTGACGAGCCATATAGTCCTTACGGGATCCCTTGCCACCGGGACGAAAGGATTCTTCGTGCAACAGCATGGCTTTCTCCCAAAACGTGCGTTTTGGCAAAACCGCGCGCACCTCGACTGTTGCGTTTGGTAGCAGGTTGGGAAACGCTTCGCTTATGTACGGGGTAATTCTGATGGCCTCAATTGGTTCAATATCGGATCGGGCCCCCATCTCAATTTTTACTGATTGTCGCAGGTATGCGGCCTGATCCGGAAACACGGTCGGATAGAAAAACAACAGGGTCTGTTGGTCGGGGTCTTCCGGGTCGTCAGTCAATTCCCAGGTGAGGCTGGCTGGCATCTGGGTAGTGATAGTGTCATACAGAGACGGTTGAATGTTGTCTGTCACATACTGTTGACAGGCAATGCGTAGTGCATTGAGTCGTTTTTTCGTCTGTTTTCTGCTGGGGGCCGCTTCAGGCGCATTGTCTCCCCCAAACCCGATTGCGGCCCGATTGATGACAATGTCGATGTCTTCCGAAAAACGCTCGATAAGTTTCCACCCTTTTGAGAGCGAGGTTCCTCCTTTAAATGTGAGGTGTTTTCCCCATGTCGGCTGTTGAAAAAGCTGATCGAGCATCCAGCAGACCCAGAAGTCCTTTTCCACGGCGACATCTGCCAGGTTCAGCTTGGCTCCCGTTTGACTGAATACCAAGCGGCGGCGCTCTTGTGGCAGTTTAATAAACTCCTTCACTTTGAGCCTCCTTTGTCGATCAGCTGCCGAAAAATATCAGCGATCCAGGCGGGCGCATATCGAACATCTTTTAGTAGTTGGGCTTTCGCATCGCCGTCAAGGCGACGGCTCAACTGGGAAATGATCTGGTCGTTGACATTTTGTTGGCCCAAGTGACGAAGGGCCTGGATTACAAGTCCGCTAATTCTGCCGGCAGTCGCCATGTTGCGTGGTGTGGTCTGTTTGAGGGTAATCTGTCGGTTGCCGACCTGGACGGTGCGGGGTAATCCGTCTGTCAGAAACGCAATCCTCATGGGAACCTGGGTGGTGAGCCCAAGCAGATTCGCGGCATAAGCGCCTGTCGGCTGCATGCGTGTGGCATCCCGACCTGCCAGGGCTTTTGCAATGGCTTCCATAGAAGGCTGTATAACTCCCAATTCGGGATCAATCCCAGGGTAGTCATAGAGACCCCGAGCCAATTGGCGAATAGATCCTTTTTGTTTGTATCGTTTCAGGGCAGAAGCGATTGCATTACGGCTGCCAAGGTCCTTAAAATGATCTGGGGTGAAGACCCAACCCCTACCATGCCCGTATATTCGATTAATGATCTGAATATCTACGGTATTTTTTCTTTTTTTCATGTTGTTTCTGACACAAATATTGGGGTGTTTTTGTGTCAGAACTATAACCGCTTCAGCCGGTAATGTCGACCCCTTTTTAATCAATCCCCTCGGACCACCCGGCACCGGAGGTCCTTCCTGATTTTTATCTGCCATTTGAAAAGATAGCGGGAGAAAACCAGGTGTCCATATAGGTGTGGTTGTGGGCGTTTTAAGGATGCCAACGGATCCAGCCATATCTATTTTTCTATCCGAGTGGGCAGTCAATAAGCGTAGCGATTGGTTGGGAGACAGTGGCGAGGGAAGTGGAAAAACGGCACTACTTCAGGCCTTGAAAAAATCGATTTTTGATATCCGGGTGGGGATGGTCCTCTGCTGCATTATTGCGACGGTCTTGCTCTCCATTGGCGCCACGGTTCTAAAACCCCTAGGAATTGTTCCCAAAGGAATTGATATCATGCTCAAAATGTCAGAAATCTATACCCAGACATTGGGGGAATGGATCTTCCCGGTTTTCATTGTAACCCTGTTTGCTGCGTTCTGGGGAAGTTACCTGGTGACAACCACCGGTCTGCTGTTAGCGACTGTGATACAGCGCCCCATGGTGATGGTACTTCTGGCTGTTTCGGTGGGACTGGTCAACTATCCCTTGATTTTCGGAATGAATATCTTCTGTGTCACGAAAATGATCGACAAGGAATTTCGTCCCGGTAAACTGAACCTTACCATCGTCGCACTTGGTTTTGCTACGGGCGTGGGCGGTCTTGTTCTGCTGATTTTGGTGAGAATACTCAAAGTGTTTAATTAATGTATCTTTTTCCCATGTTTCAGGTGGCTAGGTTTCACTACACGGAACTTAGAGATCGTTGGGACTGTTGTAGTCGAGAGTCACTTGGATAATTTTGAAAACAGAATTCCGTTGTTTGATTTCAAAATCGAAACAGGTATGATTGATGTTGTACAGAAAAAATGGACACAAAGTTAAGTGCTTTTATTGAATGCGATCTGATTTATGGGACTTGTTCTTAGAATAATATTGAATTATGATACAGATAGAGACTGAAAACGAAATCCATAAAAGGCGAGGACTGAGATGAAAACAAAAGACCTAATAGCAGAAGCAATTTCTCTTCCTGTAGAAGAAAGGGCTGTCGTTGTTGAATCTATCCTTAATAGCCTTAATCCGCCAGACCCAGTTGTTGATAAGAAATGGGTATCAGTGGCAAAACAACGTTTATCAGAACTAAACTCCAGTTCTGTCGAAGCGGTTCCTGGTGATGAGGTCTTTAATAGAATTTGGGACAGACTTTCAACATGAAATTCTATTTTCATCCGGAAGCGGAAGAAGAGCTATTATATGCAGTTGACTATTATGAAGAGTGCTCACCCAGTCTTGGAACCGATTTCAGCTTTGAAGTTTTTTCCGCAGTTAAACAGATCATAGCCCACCCAGAAGCTTGGACTGTTTTGGATAGTGATATCAGAAGAATCCTTCTAAAACGGTTTCCTCTATTCTCTCATTGATGATGAAATTTACATTTTGGCCGTGATGCATTTGAGACGTGACCCCGATTATTGGCGGCAAAGGAAGTAAACGAATGTGGTATTATTAAGAAACCCCAAAAACTGTTTTAGAAAGCTTTATGAGGCAAGTTAACTTGCTGTGATCATTTGAAATTAGTCTGAATGTCGTTCTTCAAAAGGCATTCTATCAACACTATTTCAACCACCCTGCCCGGAAATCCCCTAATGATAAGGGATTACAAACATAAAACTCCGGTTTCCGGAACCCCCCGCTAAAACCTGGCCCTGCAGAACCAATGGCTCTTCGCAATCACACTCATGACACGGGAAATGTTAACCCACAATATCCGGTTGATCTGGAGCAGTTGGAGAAAGTTCATGAAGGGAGGTCGTTATAAAATGCTCAAAATGCGGATTTGAAAACAAACCTGATAAAAAATTCTGTACCAGGGGGATTTCATAAATTGACAAAGTGGACTAATAATAACATGATAGTTGTTGAATATCATGATAAACAACAACTATCATATGGATTCTCATTATGTATCAACGGATGATCAATCTTGAATCCCTTTTGAAAAAGAAATCCTTTTTTCTTTTTGGGCCCAGATCTACTGGTAAAACGACACTGATCGAAAACCAGCTTAATAATTGCACCATATACGATTTATTAGATGCGGAGGTATACAGACGTCTTCTTAAAAGACCGAAATTAATTGATGAAGAGGCCCAAGACCCAAATAAAATCATTGTTATTGATGAAGTTCAAAAAATTCCATCGATCTTGGATGAAGTTCATCGACTGGTTCAAAAAAGAAACCTTCGCTTTTTGTTAACAGGTAGCAGTGCCAGAAAATTAAAACGAGGAGCTGCCAATTTACTGGCGGGCAGAGCATGGCGAGCGGATCTATTCCCCTTAAGCTTTTCTGAGGTACCCGATTTTAATTTACTTGGCTATCTAAACACGGGTGGGCTCCCCCAAATTTATAATAATCCGGAAGCTGAAGGAGAACTTGAAAGCTATGTGGGAACTTATCTCAAAGAGGAAATCCAGGCGGAAGCACTGACCAGGAATATTGAAGCGTTTGCAGAGTTTCTTGATGCAATTGCTTTGAGTAATGGAAAAGAGATAAACTATGAAAGTCTCGCCAGCGATTGTCAGGTATCAACCAGCACTCTAAAAAACTACATTCAGGTTCTTGAAGATACTCTTATTGGGTTCAGATTACCGGGGTTTAGGAAAACAAAAATAAGAAAGGCGATTTCAAGGAGCAAACACTATCTATTTGATATTGGAGTTGTTCATAATTTATGTCAACGCTCTGAAATCAAACCGAAAAGTGAGCTTTTTGGTGAAGCGTTCGAGCATTTTATCATTTTGGAAACTCGGGCATACAATAGTTACAAACGAAGGAATCATAAGCTTTCCTATTGGAGGTCAACTTCGCAAATGGAAGTTGACCTTCTCATCGGGCAAAAGATAGCGATCGAAATCAAAGGCAGTTCCCTGATAAGTGAAAAACACCTGAAAGGCCTTCGAGCATTAAAAGAAGAAGGCCTTTTTCAAAGATACATTGTTGTTTCGCTTGATCCGAATGAAAGAAAAACCAAGGAACATATAGAAGTGATTCCCTGGAAGCTTTTCTTGGAATATCTTTGGCAAGGAAAATTGTTTTAAGATCATAGGAATGCCAAGTTCTGATGTGGTCCAGTAAAAATGGACACGAAGTTAAGCTTCTGTAAGGGATTACTCCGAAATGTGAAATTGATCCGTTTAAGTATACCCAAATTTATTTCCGGAGATACTTATGTATCCACTTAAGTTACTGTAATTTTTTTATATATTACAAATATCGATCTCCAAAAGACATTCAATCGACACTTCTAAATCCCACCCCTCTGTACCTCTCTAAAAATAGGGGATTACAGAGATAAATCTTCGGTTTCCGGAACCTAAGATGCAGCAAGTGTTTCCCATCGGCGTAAACGGAAACGCGTTGCCTATTCGAGTCCTAGTGGGGCTACCATATTAATTCAATTACTTACGTAAGAAAAGAAAACCCTGAATTTCGTTTGGTGTCCACCGTTCGGGGTTCCCAGGGCGCAGACAAAAGTAATTCTCTCTTCGGGGATGTCAGTTTGGGGGAAAAATCCTGATCTCCTCCACCATTTTACCCCTATTTGCAGGTATATCACTCATCACATCTGTAAAATTATCCTGAAAAATCAAAGAATTCAAATTTATCCCTGAGAATTGCCTCACTTTCTTCGACTTCCCGTTATTTACTTCTATTTCATTCTAATCCTCTACAGTTGGTCCGATTTAGGACAAATTTGGATACAAGATTGGACAAGTTTTTTTTTTGAGAGCTCCATTTGGCCCGCTGGTGTCAGTCCAGGCAACTGCTTAAAGATTTTCCGTTTTCAATTTGATTTTCTAATATGATTGCGCCTGGAATAGTGAACATATGTATCCTTTTCTTGGTTTTTGCTCCCCGGAATTTCAGGACCGGTCATGGCTGTACTCAGTGTATATCCAAGTGTTTCCCATTAATGTAAAGGAAACACGTCGTCAAACCAGGGACCGAAAGGCGTCACCTTTGTGGCAGATCTTTAATCGCTGTTACCAGGCGTTTGAGGATATGTACGACGCGAAATTCGAGAAGCGGTTTGGGTTTTTCCGGGCCGTCATCGGCGAATCAGTTCGTGCTTTTCTTAAATGCGGGGATCTGAAACAGGGGTTTGCTCGAATCCGTTGTCCCAGCTGTGGTAATGAACAGATCCTTTCTCATGCAAAAAAAGGTGTATCTGTGGATCCTGCATGGCCAAGCACGCCATTGTTTTCGGGCATCACCTGAACGAGAACGTTTTCTACCCGTTTTTTGTGGAAAATGGTCTGAGTCGCTGGGTGACCCAGGAGGAAGCCCTGGACATCTTCAACAAATCCATCGAAGCCGGCTGTGGTGTCTGTGCCGTGACCTGTGCTGACGATGCCATCAAAACCTATCGCAAGGAAGAGAGCCTGCAGTTTGTTCCGGAACCGGACAGGATGAGCAGTATCATGAAGATTTACCAGGAGCGAAAGGATTAATGGTTTGAGACGGGTATGTTAACCCGGAAGATTTTTGCAAAAGATGATAAGAGGCGGGTGGTTCTTCTGAACCTTAAAATATAGGGATATTTTGGTAGAGCTGGAATAGATCCAATAAAACCGGGTCCTAGCGGGGAGGGTTGTCACTCGATTGACGAAAAGGGGTTTTGAGTTAGGCAAAATAATATTTCTCTTACGGAGAAATATTCTCAGCGGTATGCTCGGACCAAGGTTTTATTTTTCTTATTATTGGGCCAAGCGTACGTTCAGCAACTTCCGTATCAAAAGCTGCTTGAGCACGTAACCAATAGCCGTTGGACAGACCAAAGAAACGACATAAACGTAAATCGGTATCCGCTGTTATCGAACGTTTCCCACTTACTATCTCACTTATACGTTGAGCGGGAACGTCAATCTCTTTAGCTAATCGATATTGGCTAAGCCCCATAGGTTTTAAAAAATCCTCTAGCAAAATTTCGCCTGGAGTTATTGGTTCTAATTTTTTCATAATCGATACTCCTTAATGATAATCAACAATCTCTACATCTTCTGCACTACTGTCGTTCCAGCAAAAGCAAATACGCCACTGATCGTTTATTCGAATACTATGCTGTCCGGAACGATCACCTTTGAGCGCTTCCAGGCGATTTCCGGGTGGTACTCTTAAATCATCAAGCCGACCAGCAATTTCAATTTGCCTCAGCTTACGTCGTGCTACAGACGAAATGCGTGAGAACTGCTTAATATGATTACCCTGCGATAGCGCTTCGGTTTTTTTACACTTAAATGATCTGATCATACTTCAGATAATAACGCCAAGCGTGATTAACGTCAAGCGTGATCAAATAAATAATAAAATAAGTTGGATTCAGCACTCAAATCTCAGGAAGATCTGATCTTGTGAAAACTGTCTACTGATGTGTACTCGTTTTTAGATTCTCATTGTTAAGTCAATTCATATAGTGGCATATTTTTGTCAATATTTCGGCATATCCTAAGACGTCGTAATTCTACAACGAAATATCTGGAGCGGAAGAAGTAATCAGGAATTTGAATCATCTTTTGGACCTGATTTGGCATTACCACTTTGTTTGTTAGGATTTTTGTTTGAAGATTCGTGTGTCCCGGGAGTTCCATGTAGTTCGCTTAATGTCACTACAAAAAGGGCTTTTATGGGATTTTGGCTGAAAAAACCGAACAGAAGGGGAAAGTATTAATCAGATTGTCACGAGAAATTTAAATCCAATTCTCGATTCTTAGTCCTGGTATTCTCTCAAACTCTTTTATGTTATTAGTTACTAACTCCAGTTCTAAACTTCTCGCATGAGAGCCTATTAGCAGGTCCATATTCCTAATCAACGTCCCTGTTTTTTTCAGTTTCACTCTGATCTGGCTGTAGTGAATGGCTGCATTTTCATCCCAGGGAGCAATACTTAAATGTTGCACGAACTTTTTGAGTTGCTCTAACCGTGTTTTCTGTGATTTTTGGGGGCTTAGTTCAATACCAAAGAGCAATTCAGCATATACAATGCTGGAAATGGATATATCGCCAGCTGAATTCAGTCTATGGACTAGTTCTATCGGCCTATCTCTCAGTATATAAATACATACATTTGTATCCAGCATTATCATTCGAATTCTCTCGTTTGAGGAGATATGTCTTCCCGCTTCGCGAGATAATCTTTTCCAAACGCACTTTCTTCAGCAAAGAATTCCCCCCAGGACTCTTTTTTTTCTTTCAGCACAACTTCATCGCCTCTTCTGAAAATCAGAACCTTGTCGGAATTAAATCGGTATTTCTTAGGCAATCTGACCGCTTGACTTCTACCGTTTAAGAATATTTTTGCTGTATCCATATTAATCTCCATTTAGGTATATATCAAAGGTATATATTATTCCCTTGCTAGTCAAGTGAAATCTACTTCAAAGTGTCAAATCTCCAGAACATCCACCAATTTTCGGCACCGTTTATCCTGATTGGTGCACTAATCACGATCGCAGGTGAGATTCTGGGAAGATCAGGCTTTTACTGCCTTGGCCTGTCTAACCCACAACTGAAACAGGGAACCGAAGGTTTATCCTTTGCCAAACTCCACGTTTCGCACGTCACAACCATTAATCAGGGGATGGTATGAGACCAGCAGAGCGAAAGATTCCGAAGCTACACATATTGGCATTTGGTGCAGGCGCATTGCCGGCCAATATGACTTTTGCCATTGTTATTCTGTACCTGTCCTATTTCTACACGGATGTTTTCGGGTTGCCGCCGGCCATCATGGCGATCCTGTTTGTTTCCTGCCGCGTCTGGGATGGCATCACCGATCCGATCATGGGTTTGGTCGCTGACAAGACCAACAGTCGCTGGGGAAAATACAGACCCTATCTGCTGTTTACACCGATTCCGATGATCATATTCGCTGGACTGACCTTTTATGTGCCGGAGATGGGAATGACAGCCAAGATCATCTGGGCATTTGTCACTTATTTCGGCTTGCAGATAATTAAAACGGCGGTTGTGGTACCATATTTCGCGATGCCGGCGCTGATGACGACAGATGCCACAGAGCGGACGGCACTGTCATCTACGGCCATGATATTTGGTCCTATTGCTTTTATCATCGCCAGTACGATTACGTTAAAGATTGTGGGATTGTTTCCCACTGAAAAAGAGGGATTCTTCTTTGCTGCTTTGATATTAGCTGGGTTTTCGTCCATCTTCATGTATATAACCTTTTTTGCGACTAATAAATATGATTATCCTGGCAATCCCCTGTTCACCAGACAGGACGCTGGTGGTCCCAGGTCGTTTAAAGACAAATGGAAGGCCATCGGTCAGAACCGTCCGTTTCTGCTGACCGTGGGTGCTTTCATAGGGCACAATATGTACTCTGCCGTGGTCATGGGCATGATCATCTATTTCTTCAAATATAATGTGAAAACCCCCACCCTTTATGCGGCATTCCTGGGGGGGGGCGCTTGTTTTCTCCATGCTTGGAGCGCTGGTTGCCCCGCTGCTGGTGAAGAAAATCGGTAAAAAGAGTGCGTTACAGTCTACCAACCTGCTGGCGATTGTGTGTATTCTCGCCCTTTACCTGCTTTCCAGCGGTAAAAGTCAGGCTGAACTGGCGGTTCTCTGGAAAGTCGGGGTTCCTATCATCGTACCGCTTCATACAGCGCCGATTTAAAAACCCTATTTTCTTTACTCACACGTAAAAACTCTGATTAATGTTGGGCCGATAAATCGTTTTAAAATATTGTTATTATGGGCTTTTATTTTAGTTCATTGCTTTTGTTTGACAATTAAACCCTACTTATATAAAGTTATGTTTAAATTAGCAGGGTTTAAATATGAATAGAGATTTATTAGATGTTATTCATCAATCAAATCCTTGGTTAAAAGACCAAGACGAATTGATTCTTGATGATAGTAATTTTATTTACCGACATAACATCGATACGTTGTTGTTACCGGATTGGGACACCATCTGGACAGTGTTGATTGGCCCCCGACAATCTGGTAAAACAACTTTGGGCAGATATTTGTGCCAGGCATTAATCAATCAGGGACGTTTTCGTTCAACGATCTATCTAAATTGTGATTATTTCGAAATCAGAAATTGGTTAAATCAGGGGCCTCAATTTCTTGATCAGGTCGCAGATCAATTTGAGTTAGTCAAACCAATCTTATTTATTGATGAGGCGCAGCGGCTAGAGAATCCTGGCTTGTTGCTTAAAACGATTGTTGATTTATCCAAACCGATAAAGCTGATCACTTCAGGATCGTCACAACTAGAGATAAGAGCAAAAATTCAAGAACATTTGACAGGTCGACAACTTGAAACAATTGTTCTTCCATTTAGTCAACTTGAACTGAAAAGCAGTAAGATAGACCTTACTCAGCAATTAGTGTTTGGTTCTTACCCCCAAGTAATAAAAGTCCAGCAAAAAGAGATTATTTTGTCTCAGTTGTTTTCCAATTATATTTCAAAGGACATCATTGAAATATTAAAAGTAGGAAAACCGGATTTGATGCGCAATTTGATTGGTTTAATGGCGCATTCGGTTGGACAGTTAGTGAATTACCAACAATTAGCTGTCGATTGTAAGTCAACAATTCCGACAATTCAGAACTATTTATCGATCTTGGAACAAACATATGTTTTGAAAGCCATCAAACCTTTTGTAGGGAATAAACGAACTGAAATTACGGCTAATCCGATTTATTATTTTTTAGATAACGGTTTTCGTAATCAAGCGTTACAAAATTTCGCTCTTTTTGAAAATCGATCAGATGCAGGATTTCTTGCCGAAAATTTTGTATTTCAAGAAATTATGAAGTATAAAACGCAACACTTTAAAAATTGGGATATCCACTTTTGGAGAACAAAATCTGGTGCTGAGGTTGATTTTGTCATAAAAGCAGGACAAAGAATTATTCCAATTGAAGTCAAATATCAAAACATGAAGGGCCCAAAGCTCACCAGAGGATTCAGATCTTTTTTAAAGACCTACCAGCCGTCTTTGTCAGCAGTAATAACAAAATCTTTCACGACTAAAGTGAAAGAGGAAAATGGAACAGTCATGTTTCTTACACTTGAAGAATTAGGTAGAATTCTTGATAAAATCTGATTCCTGAACCCCCTCCTTGTTATTTTCTTCAGCAGTGTCTTGAGTATGATCCATCTGTTCAGCCTTCGCCCGCAAACCCCTACTCCTATTAGAATAAAAACCAAAATACCTTGAAAGTTGGGAAAACTTGTCCACTATTTCACCGTGCAATCATCCAATCCCCAGCTTTTTCATCTTTCCTCTCAGAGTGTAATCTCTTCCTGATCCGTTGTTTCCTGTTTCAGGGTTGCATCCGGCGTTGTGGGGAAAATGTCATCAAATTCCAACTCCCCGGACCGGTAAAGGATCAGGGCACGCTCCACCATGTTTTCCAGTTCGCGGACATTTCCCGGCCAGTCATAAGCCATCAAACGGTCCATGGTACCGGTGGCCAGCCTGGGAACTTCCTTCAGTTTCAGGTCTTTTGATTTATTCCCGATAAAAAAATCCACAAATTCAGGGAGATCTATTCTTCTTTCTCTGAAGGGCGGGATATTCACGGGAAAGACATTCAAATGATAAAACAGATCCTCCCGGAATTCACCATTGGCTGACATCTCTGCCAGATGGCTGACATCTCTGCCAGATTCCGATGGGTTGCCGCGATGATGCGAATATCAAGGGGGATGGGTTACATTGCCCATTAGCTTGTGAGGTAGCGTTTCCCGTGTCATGAGCGTGGTAGCGAAGACCGGTCAATTGTGTTCTGAATCCGGGGAAAAACCTGAAATACAAAAACTGACTGAAGCATCCCCCTTGATTTCATCTCAAACAACCCGGATTGCGATGTAACTTACGCCTATTTTATTCCGGCATTGAAAAAAAAGGAGTGAATGTTGATTGATAGTGTAAAAGCATTTTCCTATAACCTAACCTAACCTGTTTCAAGAATATCTGAGTTCGCAAAATCTATCCAAATATCTGGGTGCAGTATAGGATTGAAGACTGTTGATAGGATGTTCTTGCTTGGAAAGCTATGTTTAAGCCACTTGACTTCTTAACGTTACTTAGAGCGGGGAAAGGTAACGTTACTTGGAGCGTGTAAATTAACGTTTCAAAAACGTTACCACCTGAGACTGTGGCAATATCTTTGCTACTATACATGTCTTATTTAACTGATTTTATAGCGAAAAACCACCTTGGGGTCTCGTTTGGCACAGCCGCTGCAAAAACACCGGATTAATTTAAAACCTATTACCCAAATTATAACACGATCAAGAGAGTGCATTGTGAACTCAAAAGCAAAATCAGAAAAATCCAACCTTTTTTATATAAAAACAGAACGAACCTTCACCAGACTTCGCAAGTATGCCTGGCTATTTCTCCTCATTGCACCACTTGGAGCATGGTGGTTTCCGGTTATCGGCCTGTCTATTATCCCATTGATGCTGGCATTGACGGTACTGGCATTTTTCAACGGAAAATACTGGTGTGGAAATATCTGCCCCCACGGCAGCCTCTTTGATGGCCTGATTCTGTCAGTCAGTAAGAACCGGAGAATTCCAAAACTATTGAAGAATCGTTGGTTTGCAGGAGCAGTTTTTACATGGTTTATGGTCATGCTGGGGCTCAGACTTTATAAGGTACTGGCCCTTTGGGGAGACACAACGTTTGCAGAAAGACTGGGTTATATCTTTACGATGAATTACACAATTGTAACTGTTGTTGGTATTGTTCTGGCGATAACAATCGCCCCAAGAAGCTGGTGTTCATTCTGTCCCATGGGAACCATGGAGAAACTGTCATACAAACTTGGAAAGTTCCTGAAATTAAATAGTGCCACAGATTGCAAGGTTTCAGTTGCCCATGAGGAGATGTGCCACCAATGTGGGAAGTGTTCTAGAGTCTGCCCTGTCCAACTAACGCCTTACCTTGAATTTGACGAGAACGGGCAATTCTCAAATGAAAATTGCATTCGTTGTGAAACCTGTGTCAATAATTGTCCAGCGAATATTCTCACGGTCAAAAACGCAAAGATTGCCTTAAATGATAGAGAAAATGTTAACTTGGAAGGTTATGATAAAAAAGTCCGGACAGAAGCCGAGATTAGTAAAATTGAAGACCTGACAGAAGATACAAGAAAATTTACTTTTAAACTGCAGCATGGTGATAAAATGGTTTTTAAAGGAGGCCAGTTTATTTTGCTAAAGATCCACAATGAACTGGAGATGTTCAGGGCTTATTCGATCGCCGGATTCAATGACGATGGGACTGAGTTCAGCGTGATTGTCAAAAAGGCTCCCAATGGTTTTGGAACCGGCATTATTTTCGATGCTTTCAGTATCGGAGATCTGATTGAGGTTAATGGGCCGATGGGAGATGAAATCGTGATCAAAAACGGCTATTCCGAATTATTGTTCATTGCCGGTGGTATCGGAATTACACCATTTATCCCATTAGTGGACGAAGTGTTGAAGGACGAGTCGATCAAATCCGTTAAGCTTGTACATGGTGTTAACTTTAAAAAGGACTTCCTCTATCAGAAAGAATTTGAAAGTAAATCTTCCAGCGATCCCCGATTTGATTATTTTCCAGTGGCGGCCTCCTGTGATAGCTGGGCCGGAGAAAAGGGCTTCGTAACAGATATCATAAATAAACTGGATATTAACAACAGTCATAAAGTCCTGATGTGCGGGCCCCCTCCAATGATTGATGCTAGCCTGGACGTACTGCAAATTAAGCATGTGGAACAAGAAAACATCTATTTTGAGAGTGCGTAGCCTAAATCCATCGCCTCTATGAACACCTTGATACCAGGGGTTAACGGGGATCCAACGCCGGTTTCCGGAACCTAAGATGCAGCAAGTGTTTCCCATCGGCGTAAACGGAAACGCGTTGCCTATTCGAGTCCTGGTGGGGCTACCATATTAATTCAGTTGGTTACCTCGATTT
>Ga0233437_1002929_pt1 | contig 24028 bp, 21 predicted proteins | sample SI_122_August201_FD_182714 | JGI IMG/M metagenome (GOLD analysis project Ga0233437, IMG submission 182714) | Seawater microbial communities from Saanich Inlet, British Columbia, Canada - SI_122_August2016_200_MG | ecosystem: Environmental > Aquatic > Marine > Inlet | place: Canada: British...
AAGATAGATACTAAATGAGAATTAGAGTTCAAGTTAAAGCAAATGCTTCTAAAAGTGAAATAGTATCTTTTGAAGCTAATCTTTATAAAATAACTGTTGCAGCACCTGCTAAGGATGGAAAAGCAAATCTTGAGCTAGTTAAATTCTTGAAAAGAACCTTTTGTAAAAAGCTTCACCAAAAAAAGATAAGGATTGTTTCTGGAGCTAATTCTCGTATAAAGATAGTAGAAATAGTCTAGAGCCTAGAAATCCTTATAAAACTCCAAAATTACTCATTTTTATGACTAATCAAGAAAATTCACCAGTGTATATCATGTCAGATGATGCTAAAAGAACAGTTGGTAAAACTGCTCAGAGAAATAATATTCTTGCTGCTAAATTAGTGGCTGAAACAGTTAGAACTACTTTAGGTCCAAAAGGAATGGATAAGATGCTTGTTGATTCTACTGGGGAAATTATAGTTACAAATGATGGAGTTACAATTCTTGAAGAGATGCAGATTGAACATCCTGCAGCTAAGATGATTGTCGAAGTTGCTAAAACTCAGGAAAATGAGATTGGTGATGGAACAACTACTGCGGTAGTTTTAGCTGGTCAGTTACTTAAGAATGCTGAAGGATTATTGGATAAAGATATTCACCCAACTGTTATTGCTAAGGGATATAGGTTGGCTGCTGCTGAAGCACACAAGGTTCTTAATGAGGTTGCTGAAGAGGTTGGAAATGATGATGATAGATTATTGAAAAATATTGCTGCTACTGCTATGACTGGTAAAGGTGCAGAGGTGGCTAAAGAACATCTTGCTTCTGTTGTTGTAAAATCAGTTAAACAAATGAGAGATGAAAGGGGAGAGGTTGAAGTTGATAATATTAAATTAGAGAAAAAAACTGGAGGAGCTATTGAAGATACTGAATTAGTTCAAGGAATAATTTTAGATAAAGAAAGAGTTCATAATGCTATGCCCCGAGTTGTTGAAGGAGCAAGAATTGCTTTACTAGATGTTCCATTAGAGGTTAAAAGTTTAGAGACAGATGCTAAAGTTGAAATTTCAGATGCTTCTAAGATGAAAGAGTTTTTTGATATGGAAGAAGGAATGTTAAGGGAGATGGTTGATCGAATTATAATTTCTGGAGCTAATGTTGTTTTATGTCAAAAAGGGATTGAAGATATGGTGCAACATTTCTTAGCTAAGAAAGGAATTTTTGCTTGTAGAAGAATTAAAAAATCAGATATGGATAAACTTGCTAGAGCTACTGGTGGGAAAGTTGTTTCTAAGTTAGAAGATTTAACTAAAGATGATCTTGGTTACGCTTCTGTTGTTGAAGAGAAAAAGATTGGAGATGAGGAAATGACTTTTGTTACAGGTTGTCGTAAAGCTAGGGCAGTTACAATTTTAGTTAGGGGCGGAACAGAACATATAGTTGATGAGGCTGAAAGAGCAGTTAAGGATGCCATTGGTGATGTTGCTGCTGTTTTGAAAGATGAGAAAGCTGTTGGTGGTGCAGGTGGTTGTGAGATAATCATTTCTGAAAGATTACGAAAGTTTGCTGAGAAGTTAAGTGGTCGTGAAAGACTTGCTGTTGAAGAGTTTGCTAATGCGGTGGATGTTATTCCGGAGACCCTTGCTGAAAATTCTGGGCTAGATCCCATTGATTCGTTAACTGCTATGAAGGCTAGTTATGCTAAAGGTCAGACCTGGAATGGGTTAGATGTTTTTAGTGGAAAGGTTATGGACTCATGGAAGAAGGGAGTTATCGAACCACTTAAAATTAAAACTCAAGCTATTAATTCTGCTGCTGAAGTGGCTGAGATGATTTTACGTATAGATGATGTTCTTTTATCTGGAAAAGTAGAGTCTAGGCCAATGCCTCATGAAGGTATTTAAGATGGCAGGGGAAAGAGAAACTGTTCAAGATCTTTGCTGGGCAGAATATGCTCGTAATCCAATGTTTTCTTGTGCTCATTTTTTAATTCATCAGGAGAGAGAAGTTGTTGGAGTTCTTAGGGGAACTAAAGAGTATAAGAGGGCAGCAATCTATGAACTTGAGATTAAAGATGAAACTCTTTTTTCAGATCTTCCACAAGATGGATTATTCAGAGGGATGAATCGGGACCAATTATATTCTCGTTTAACTGATCTTGGGATAGCAAGGCGTCCCCATAAATTGATTTAGGTAAAATTTTTAATAGAAAGATTTATAAGAAAGTATTCAAATATTTGAGATAGAGGTGTAAGAAATGAAAAAACAAAATTTGAGGAGAAAAGATAAGGTTGTGCAGAAGATTGCTTTTTGTAATACTCACGCACTTGCTGTTTTAACTTCTTTGAGAGTTTGGAAGACTCATAATCTGACTCAATTACAAACTAAAAGATTTGTAGATGCTAGGGGAAAACCAGTTAAAGTTCTTAATTTGATTGGAGATGCAGAGAGAGATTTTAAGGAAATTAGAGAGGTTGCTTATAGATTAATGAATAATCCGGAAGAGAATCCTCAAGATCAAGCATTGGCTAAAGAAGATTTAGTAATCCTGGGGGCTAAATTATCTCAGGTAAGGGGATTTATTGACTCCTTAGAAGGTGTTTTGCAAAATGATATTGGCCAAGATGAATATATTCTTAGGTATTTCCAAGAAACTTTCTTACCTCAATTTGAAGGGTTAGAAACTGCATTTACAACATTGTAAAAATTAAGTTTAATTTATTTTTTAATTTATTTTATTGGGTGGCAAACCTTTTTATAGTAGATATTCTTACCTTATTCTATGATTCCTGGTATGAACCCTCGACAAATGCAGAAGGCTATGCAGAAGATGGGCATGAGGCAAGAGGCCATTGAAGCCGAAGAGGTAATTATTAAACAAGGAGATAAAAATCTAATTATTAGAAATCCTCAGATTATGAAAGTAAATATGATGGGTCAAGAGTCCTTGCAAATTACTGGTGATATTGAAGAGCAAAGTTTGATTTCTGAGGATGATGTAAACACTGTGGCTGAACAGACCGGGAAAAGTAAAGATGAAGCTAAAGAAGCACTAGAGGCTGCTGGTGGAGATCTTGCTGAGGCAATAATCAAGTTACAGGAATAATGGAAAAGTTTAATTTTTTGGTTCGACAGGCCAGAACATATTTTGAGACTGCAGATCATTTAATCTATATTACTTATCCTATGATCGGGGAGACCAAGATGCTTTTAGTTGTTGTTGAGAATCTTTATCGTGCATCTGTTAGATTGGTTAGTGCGGTTTTGCAATACGAAAGAATGTACAAAAGAATCATGGTTTTGCCTTTGGAATTTGAGGGAAAATTGAAAGTATTTGAAAAGGTTTCTTCGAGATTTAAGATTTCTTCCACAGTGGTTGAAACAGTTTATGATCTTTGGGACATAATGCAGAAGCATGAAAAGAGCCCAATGGAATTTGCTAGAAAGGATAAATTTGTTATAACAGGAGAACAATTTGAGATGAAGACAATAGACGTAACCTTATTAAAGAAGTATGCCTCCCACATTCGTACGTTTCTCTCTAAGATTGAGACAATTAAACAATGATTGATAGATATTTTGAAGAACATGAAGATAATTCCCGAGAGGAATTGAAACGTGCCGAACATTTAGTGCTTATTTCTTTAAAATATAATCGAACCTGTGCTGTTATGAAAAATGGTTTGATACGATTGATTACTTCATATGAATCCGCCATTTGGGAGTATTTGGAATTTCTGCGGGCGGCTAAAAAATTAGATGAGGTGCCTGGAGCCATGAAAGACAAGGTTGAGATGATAAAAGATCTTTTGGGTGGTGCTGTTACAAAATATATTCGGGCTTACAATAAACTAGTTAAATTAAACAAGGCCCAGTATTGTGGATTAAATGAGTTTAGAAAGGGGTTGATGATGCGAACTCTTGATAAAAAACCAATTGAGTTGGATATTAAAGGTCTTGAAGAGCAGTTGAGATATGCCCAAGAGTTTGTGGGTTTGATTGAGGTTAAGACGAGAGAATGACAAGAATAATTGCAGTGCTTGGGGGAAAAGGAGGAGTTGGTAAAACTACAACTTCCATTAATCTTGGAGCTGCGTTTAATTATTTTGGAAGAGCTTCTACTATTGTTGATACTAATTTAACAACACCTAATGTGGGGTTGTATCTAGGGGTACCAGTTGTACCTGTTACATTACATGATGTACTCCGTGGGAAAAAGGGAATAAAAGAGGCAGTGTATATGCATAAGTCTGGTACTCGGATAGTACCTGCCAGTATTGCACTTCAGGATCTTAAGCAGGTTGATCCCAAAAGGCTAAGTAGGTGTTTACATGGTTTGAAGGGAACTGTGGAATTTGTATTTTTAGATGTGGCGGCAGGTTTGGGTAGAGAGGCTATTGCTGCCATTAAAGCTGCTGATGAAATTCTTGTGGTTACTAATCCTGAATTGCCTGCAGTTACAGATGCATTAAAATCCATTAAACTTTGTGAGGAGATGAAGAAGAAAATTATTGGAGCAATTGTGGTTAAAACAAATCCAAAGAATGCAGATATTCCAATTAAAGATATTGAGGAGATGCTTGAGGTGCCAATAATTAAAGTGGTTCCAGAGGATAGAGCAGTTAAAGAGTCACATGTGCTTAAGGATGCAGTTGTTCACACTCACCCAAGAAGTGCTGCGGCTATCCAATATAAGAAATTGGCTGCTGAGTTGCTTGGTGTTGAAGATTATAAGGAAAATGTTGAGAGAGAGCCAACTTCTGTTTGGGATTGGTTTGGAAAATTCTTAGGTTTCAAATAGTAATCTTTATATTGAGGGTTCTTGATAAATTAATTAATGAAAAGAGGTCAAGTTACGTATTTTGCAATTGCAGGAATTTTGCTGGTGGTTGTAATTTTTTTAGTTTACTTTTTTACTAGAGTTGATTATGATTCTTCATTAGATTTATCTGAGATCGATGAGGATTTTGTTGGAGGGGTTTCTATTGTTCAAGAATGTTTTTTAGAGTCTTCTAAGGAGGCGGTTTTGTATACGTTATTCCATGGTGGTTATTTTAATGGAACTGGAAAATCTGAATTGATTTCTTTGGTGGCAGTGGATGAAAGAGAGTTTGTTAAAGGATATCAGAACATGGGTTGGTTTTATGATCAACAGGGTTTGGTTGCCTATTGGGGATTGATTAAGAATGATGTGTCTCCTTCTTTGAATACTTTTGAGAAATCAATGGCTTCCTTTGTTGAGAGTAGGGCTAATTATTGTACTTTACTTCTTAATGATTGGTCCCTTGAAAATGGGGTTGGTTTTTCTGTGGGGGATACTTCTGTTAGGGTTGGAATTGAGGAAGAGAACGTCCTTTTTGAGATTGATACGGCAGTTAGTTTTGAGAAGGATGTGGTTTATAGTTTGCCAATTTTAGCATTTAAGGTTGAGTCTAATTCCTATGACTTGTATGCTGATGCAGTTAAGATTAAAGAAGATTATTTTGGGGATGAGTATCTTGATTTTGGAATGTATAGAAAATTAAATAGCAATGTTAGTGTTTATCCCTATGATGAAAATATTGTGTTTGAGGTAATTAATGGAAATGAAAAGATTTGGTTTATGGTTATGCTTTAGTTTGGTAATTATTTTAATGTTACCAACGGTTTCAGCTACGGCACCAATTGATGCTTGGTCTGCTAATCCATTGACCCAGGGAGCTATTAAGAAGGTTATTCCTGAAAAGCTTTACCCAATTTATAACTATCTTATGGAGCCTGAAGCTAATTTAGATAGTCAGTTGGTTGGGTTGGTTGCTGGGATGGATCCTGCCATGGGCGAGGCAATTAATGGAGTGACTAATCCCACAGGAGTGCTTAAACAAAAAATGTTCCAGGAGCTAATTTATGATGGTGTTTCTTCAGATGTTCAAACTGCAATTCAGAATGCATATGAGTATGGGGATTATGCTGAGAATGTTTTGAAGTATTCAGAGGAGACTGGTTGGGGAAGAATGCAATGTGATGTGAAGGGTGGAACATATAACTCTTGTGAGATTAAAGATAAGGCCGATAAAGACTTTATTGAGGTGACTGATTCTTTTTCAATGAATTATGATGAAGAAGGAGATAGTTTAACTTTTACGAATGAGGGAGAAGAGGAGAGTGAATTAAGAATTGGGGATTTTAGGGTTGTGGGAATTCCCTGGGGCGCCAATGTTACTTTTAGTAGGGATGAAGATGGAAATGATTTTCTCGAGGTTGGAGCAGGAACATTAAGAATTGGAGATGATTTATTTTTTCACAGAGTTGAGGATGCTAAATTTCAAATATCTAAAGATGAAAATGGGGAATTTAAACAGATAGAATTTGCAGCGTTTACTGCTGAGAAACCTGCAGCCTATGCATTCCAATATGATTATGGAGAGGGCCAAAGGACATATTCCCTGCAAACTACTGAACCAAATAGCCGAGTATTATTTGCGCCTGAAGTTGGAGAGATTGTTGCTGAGAATGTGGTTATGATTTCAGGGACAAAAGAATTTTCTTCTTCTTCTGGAGAAATTCTTCTTAATGAGCGGGGAGATTTTAGTGAGATTCATTTGGCTATGGATGGGAAGTATGAGGATTCTCGTTGGAATTTAACAATTTCTAAGGCCTTGGGGGAAGAGGTTAGAGGAATTGATCTTTATTTTGATAGGGGACTTCCAGATGAGCCTCCAAGAGGGGCAGTTTCTATGATTAATACTGCCAATGGATTAAGATTAAATTCTGCCGGAGGGGTGGAGTATAAGATTGTTGGGGAGTATGAAGAGAAGAAAGGTAAAAAGGTGATTAATGTTTGGCCAACGCATAGGAGATATGTTGATGGGGGAAACGGAAAGAATAGTATGTCTCTTCTTCTTACTGGGAAGGGAAAGGATTATTTGGCTTGCGGGGTTGAATGTTTGGTTTCTAAAAATGGTAATGAAATGTTGTTAGAAGAGAATGGCTTCGGAGAGCCGCAAAATGTTAAGTTTAAATCTCAATCATTGAGAAGTACTTCTTATGCAGATGGGACTGAATTATTTGTTAAATTGGATGAGGATTTAGAAGGCAATTCTGTTTATGCAACCATGGATCCAGAGGGAAGATATAATGAAAATGTGGATGGATCTAAAATAAGCACTGGAATAAAGCAGGATATTGATGTGGAGATTCCAGAAGAAGATTTGATTTATCCTGATGCTGGAAATGTTGGAAAGGTTAATGCTAAAGAGATGTTACCAATTCCAGATTATTTTTTGAATGAAGATATTCCTCTTTCTTATTGTGCAAAGAGATCTTCGAGTGGAGAATGTTTAAAATGCGAGGTGGAAGGGAAATCCATATCTCGTTGTTTTGGAGTTAGGAGAGGATACAATGAAGAGACCGGAGAGACTAAATGGCACGTGGGAGTTGATTTAGCTCTTTCAGAAACCCATGATGGGATGATGGGGAATTTTGTTCCGGCAATGGAAGACGGGATTGTTACGAGAGTATCTCATTTCACTGGGGGAACTTGTATGGTTTTGGTTTATCATCCTAGTTTGAAACAAACTTTTAATTATGGGGAGATTGGGCAGTGTTACAAGGGAACCAAGGACCCAAAGGGCAGATATGGTCCGATTAAAGATTCTATTTTTGTAAAGAGGGGAGATAAGGTTGTGAAGGGAATGGCTTTGGCACCAGTCTTTAAACAAAATAGAGATGCAATGGTCCATTTAGAAATTTATGAGGGAAATAGAGCAGGAAATATTAAGTGGTCTGCCAAGGGAGATGGCGCAAAGATGCCAGACATGCCAAAAGGAATTGTGGACCCTACTGAGTATATTCGAAAGTATAGAGAGAACAGGGGTGTGATTCCCGGAATTCTTTTTGAGGATAAGGGAGATCCATCTAAGGGAATAAATTATGAATAGAAATGTTTATAAATTCTAGATTTTTACATAGGAGTATGGTAAACCAAACAAGTGGTGGTCGTTTTCATCATCAGTGAAGGGATTTTACTTAGTTCTACAAATTTATTAGATAGCGGCAGTAGTATAGTGGTTAGTACGGGGGACTGTGGAATTTTTTGTTAATTTGCAGAAATCCCCAGACGCGAGTTCGATTCTCGCTTGCCGCTCCATTTTCTTAATCTTGAGTATTTTTTTAATTTGGTCTTTTTATGAGGAATTTGTAACCAAGGGATAATGTTTTTTAAGATAAATTCTTTGTTTTTAGGACTAAATTTAAATTCTAGTCTGTAATCATTTGGAGATTTTATATTATTGCTTTTTGTGATCCAGGCATGACAATTTAGTTTTTTAATTATTGTTTCTTTAAGATTTATTTGAGGATATCCACCACTAATGCGAATTTTGCATTGGGGATATTTGGGTCTAGTAATATTGATATTCCCATCTCCATCTATTATTCCAGCAAGATATGCTCCAAGATATTTTTTATTTTTTAGACACCAGTTTGGGGGTTCTGGAGGATCTTTAAATGAGATATTTAATAATGAGAATTCATGAATAAAACTTTTTATTCCAATATGGAATGAAAATACTTGATTTTTTTCTTTATGGCATTTTGCATTTCTTTTAAATATTTGATTACTAATTTTTTGAAATTTGAGAAGCATAGGTTTAGATTTTTCTCCAACCTTTAGGATAATTTTATTATAATATTTTTTTCTTGATTGAGAGACACCAAAGTAGGTTTTTTTCTTGTTATATCCATCGCTTTGGGCCACCCCCACCCAGTAGGCTAATTCTTTAGATTGAACTAAATTCATATGTTCATTAGGAAGAATTTACTTATAACTTTCACGCATCCATTTGTCGCTTGCATTTGATACTAGAAAATATATATTCTCGTTGAAGAAAGAAATTTCTTGTGCACAAATTTTACGAAACCTTTATATCTGATTGATTTTTACTTAGTTCTATGGTAAACCAAACAAGTGGTGGTCGTTTTCATCATCAGTGAAGGAATTTTACTTAGTTCTACGAATTTTAAAAAATCTTATAAACTAGCTTTGCGGAGGGTAAATAGATGAAACTTGAATTGGCTAAAGGTGTAAAGGATATTGATCCTAAGAATCAAATTGTTAGGGAAAAAGTTCTTACTATTCTTAAAGAGGTATTTTCTAGGTATGGATTTAATCCGCTGGACACTCCGGTAATTGAGAGGCTTTCTTTATTTGAATCTAAGGGTTCAGGTGGCTCAGAGATTATGAAGGAGGTTTTCAAATTTAAAGATCAAGGTGAGAGGGAGTTGGGGTTGAGGTTTGATTTGACTGTTCCTTTCTGTCGATATGTGGGAATGAATCCCAATTTAAAAATGCCCTTTAAGAGATACCAAATTGGCAAGGTTTTTAGAGATGGTCCGATTAAGTTGGGGAGATATAGAGAGTTCTATCAATGTGATGTGGATGTGGTAGGAACTAAAAGCATGGTTTCTGATGCAGAGATTTTAGCTTTGGCTAGGGAGGCTTTTGAAAAGTTAGGGCTTGATGTTAATATTTATATGAATAATAGGAAAGTACTGGATGGCATAATGGAATATTTGAATATTGAAGAAGAAAAAAGAATGCCTGTTATTTTGTCTGTGGATAAATTGGAAAAGATTGGACAGACTGGTGTTGAAAAGGAATTGTTGGATGCTGGTTTGAGTATGGATACTGCTGATAAGTTATTTGAGTTATTGACTCTTAGTGGAAATAATGAGGAAAAGATATCTTATTTGAAAAAGTATCTGGGAGATAATGAGGGGTTGAAAGAGATTGAAGAGATTCTAGGTTATGTTCCTTCTGTTGTTTTTGATCCCACCTTGGCTAGAGGATTTGATTATTATACTGGGCCTGTGTTTGAGGTTTTCCTAAGATCCAAAGAGATGGAAAGGTCTCTTGCTGCCGGAGGAAGGTATGATAAGATGATTGGTAAGTTCCTTGGTAGGGAAGAAGAATATCCTGCAATGGGAATAAGTTTTGGATTGGATACTATCTGTGATACTCTTAAGATTCTAAATAAGGTTTCAGAGGTAACAACAACAGTTGAATTGTTTGTGGTTCCTATTAAGACAGCCAAAGAATGTTTTTCATTAACTAAAAATCTTAGAAGTGAAGGAATTAATGTGGATATGGATTTAATTGGAAGAGGAGTTTCTAAGAATTTGGATTATGCAGACAAGTATAAGATTCCATTTGCGCTTTTTGTTGGTGGCCAAGAGCTAATGGAGAGAAAGTACAAGTTGAAAAATATGGAAACTGGTAAGGAAGAGATGCTTGACTTTGGAGAGGTTATTGCTAGGGTTAAAAATGCTAGATGTTGAAAAAGTTGTTAAAGAGATTAAGAAGATTAAAGCTAAGAAAGTTTTATTGCAGTTTCCAGATGGGTTAAAAACCAAGGCGGTTTCCATTGTTGATGAGATCGAGAGTAGGACTGATTGTATTTGTGTGATTTGGGCTGGAAGTTGCTACGGTGCTTGTGATGTGCCCGATGTGAAGGGTTTTGATTTGTTTGTTCAGTTTGGACATAATAGTTTTGGGTTTGAGAAAATTTGGAAAGATTTATAATATTCTTTAATTCTAAATAATTGTATGAAAAAAGAGGTTGCTGTATTTAGTGATGTAGAATTGGGTGCTGGAAATCTAACTGATGACTTTATCAGTGACGTTGCGCTTTCTAAAACTATTGTTGATTTATCTAGGAAAAAACATGATGTTGATTTGGTTTTTAATGGAGACACAATGGATTTCTTGAAATGTCCCTATATGGATCAGGGCCATTTGACTTATCCTTGGCATGTTACTGAAGAGATATCTTTGGGTAAATTAGATTTGGTTTATCAGGCCCACACTAAGGTTTTTGAGACTATGAAATCTTTTGCCAAATGCAAAGGGAAGAATATTTATTTTGTTATTGGTAATCATGATTTTGATCTGGTTTGGCCTAAGATGCAGAAAAAATTAAAAGAGATTATTGGGTATGCTAAGAAAGTTCATTTTGTTTTTGAGTATGAGAATGGAGGATTATATGTTGAGCATGGAAATCAAAGAGATCTGTTTAATGGGTTTGATAAGAATAATCTTTATTTGTCTTTTAAAGGTGAGAAGATTTTAAACTTTCCTTGGAGTTCATTTATGGTCATTCACAGTTTTATTAGTTTGAAAGAGGTTTATCCTTTTACCAATAGATTTGTTCCCTGGTCTACTGTGTTATCTTTTAGTCCAGATATTTCTAAATTAATTGTTATGCGAGTTACTAGATTTATTTTTAGAGCTTTGTTCTATACCCCGATTAAAAAGTTCATTGATCCGACTTTGAGTTTTCCTAGAAAGATTATTAGTGCATTTATTGCAAGGGCTAGATCTTTTAAGGTTGAACCAGATATAGTTGCTATTTTTAGAGCAAGAGAGGATTTGGTTGATGGTAAGAAGTTGGTTATTTTAGGTCATGCTCATCATGAGTTGTTAAGTATTGAAGAGGATAAGACCATTATTCAAATGGGTGCCTGGAGAGATGAGTATTTACTTAATCGAAAAACTAAGTCTTTGACACATCAGAAGAAGAAATATGTTTCTGTTATGGTTCATGGAGAAGAGTTAGATTATACTTTGGTTCATGTGCCAATTAAAAGAAGGAGCCTTAAGTTTAATGAGGTGCTTGGTAATGAGATGAAATTCTTGAGAAGGGCAGCTAAGGAAGAGGGATTTGTACCTCGTCTAGTTAAATAATTTTAATCTATATCTAACCCACACTAGATGGAATACTACAAAGATTCCCAATGGCCAGAATAGGAGTTTTGGACCTCCAGAAATTAACTCAATTACTAATGCAACTATTGCAAATAGAGACCAGGCGATCTTGAAGTTAAGTAATGTTTTGAATGATTCTTTATGTGCTTTTCTTTCGGCAAATGAGATTCCACCGATTACAATGAAAGCAGCAGCAACTAATCTTGCCATTAGAGAATTTGTGATTGTTATGTTAAATAGAGAGGTTGCCCAAACAGGATCAATTAGTAAAGGGATTCCCACAATCCAATCTATTAGGAAGTGAGCTATAAACCATGCTTTTAGGGATTTTGGTATCATTTTATGTTTTTTACTAGTTCTTTTATTTCTTCAGTTGCTAGGGCGCAACCATTTAATCTCAGTGCCCACATTAATGCTTCCACCTGTTGTTTTCTTGGAATTTCTGTTGGTAGGTATTTATCCAGTAGTCCTTTTTCTAAGGCCACAGCCATTAGCTCTGAGCTTCTTATGATTTTAATTCCCCTTACCAGGTTTTGGAACTTTTTAAGGTTATCTTGGTTGATTGTTATTGTGCTGTGGAGTTTGTTTTCTAGAAGTTTTTTTAGTTGTTTTGGGTTTTCAACCAATAGTCTGGTTGTTCTTTCATCTACTACGTAGGCTTCTGCATCTATTTTTAATGCTAGAGCTAGTGCGTCACATTCTGCTTTGTGAACCACAGTCATGTATTTACTTTTACTTTGGTAAATTGAGTTTGCTAATTTTAATAAGTCGTCTCTTATGGTTCTTGAATCTACTTTTAGATAGCCCAGTTCAATGGACTTTAAGGTTATGATTGCTTCTAGTGCGTATTTTTTTGAATGGAGTGGATTGTCTATTAACTCTTTTTTTACTTCTGGAGGAATTATGAATTGTCCTCCGTAGGCTTCGGTTAAAGATTTGATTGTGGGTAGAAGACTATTCATTGCTAGAGTTATTATGCTGCTGGTGTCAAATACTAGATATTTCATTGGAATAGTTTCCTCGCTAGAGCTAGTCTTTTCTTTACATCTCCGGAGATGCTGTATTCTGAGTCTGGTACTCCGGTGGTTCCGGTGTATTTCATTATTTCATGTTGGGGAACATTTACAATGTTTGCTGTTCTTCCGGCAGATACTCCATGTTCATAGATTCTAGATCCTTTTGTTATCTTTGCTTTTTCCATTACATCATTGATGTAATTTCTTAGTCTTTTGTCTAGTCTGTTAATTGATTTTAGGAAAGCCTGAAGGTTGGAATTGAATCCTTTTTCACTATCTACTTCTAAAGCATCTATTAAATCTTGTAGTTTTAGTTTTGTTTGGTTATCGAAAGTTTTCCATCCCTTGAATGTTTTGTATCTGTCTCTTTCATAGATTTTTGATAATGAGTAGATTAGAGTCATTATTTCTAATGAATTTGGGGCTTGGGATATTGTTGCGGAGTGTATTACTCCATCACTTAGTGCGTTTAGTTGAGATGTGTTGTTGTTTTTAACTGCGTTAATAGAATCTCTTAGTAGGTGGATAATTCTTATTCTCAACTCTTTTTCCATAGGGTTAATTTGGCAAGGAGGTTTATTAATTTTCCGGATTGGTTACAACAATCTTTATAACTAAGTTAGAAATAATTTTGACATGAATATTGCTTTTCCTTACGAGGCCATGAGAAGCTCTCAGGATGAGCTAATTAATGACATTCTGGATGCCGTAAAAAATAGAAAGAATTTGATAGTCCATGCTCCAACTGGACTTGGAAAGACCATTGCTGCTTTTGCTCCGGCAATTCCCCATGTAATTAAAGAGAATAAAACTTTGATTTTTGTTACTCCGAGACATACTCAGCATGTATTGGCAGTAGAGACCTTAAAACATATTAAAGAGAAATTTGATTTGGATTTTCCGGTTGTGGATTTGGTTGGTAAAAGAAGTATGTGTGCTTTGTCTGGTGTTCATGAGCTAAGTTCTGGAGAGTTTGGAGAGTATTGTAAACAGATGATTGAGGCTAAGGCTTGTGATTTTTTTACCAATGTTTATCAAAAGAAACAACCCACAATGAAGGCTCAGAAGGTTTTGAAGGAATTAGCTTCTTCTGCTTTGCATTCTGAAGAGATGAGAGAGAAATGTATTGCTAATGTGTTATGCCCCTATGAGATTTCTACTTTGTTGGGTAAGAAGGCAAAAGCTATTGTTGCAGATTATTTTCATATGATGGATCCGTTTATTCGACCATTATTATTGGGTAAGATGGATATAGATCCTTCTAATGTAGTTTTAGTTATAGATGAGGCACATAATGTTGTTGATAGGGTTAGGGATGTTATGAGCACAAAGATTTCTACTTTTAATTTAAATGCCGCAATGAAAGAGGCTAAGAAGTTCTATGCCAATGATTTAGTTAAGGGGATAGTTCAAATGAATGATGCTCTTGAGAGATTGATTAAGAAAAAAACATCCATTCAAAGTTCTGAATCTCTGATTACTAAGAAAGAGTTTTTAGAGTTACTTGATTTGAATCTAGCTGAGTTGATTGATGGTCTGAAAGGATTGTCTGATAAGGTTAGAGAGACCCAAAAGAAATGCTTTGCTTCGGGTGTTGCTGGTTTCTTGGGAGCCTGGGGTGGAGTTGATAAGGGCTTTGTTAGAATTCTTAAGAAAGGATTTGCAGATAAAGGTGGGGCTTTTATTTCCCTGGAGTATAAATGTATGGATGCTTCTGTTGTGCTTAAAGAGATGTCTGAAGAGTTAGATTCTATTATTTTCATGTCTGGAACTCTCTCTCCTACTTCAGTGTATAAGGATATGTTTGGTATTGAGGCAGAGTGTAAGGAGTATAGATCTCCATTTCCTATTCAAAATAAATTAAACTTGGTTGTTCCTGATACCACCACTAAATATACTTCTAGATCTGAGGAGATGTATTTGCGTATTGCTAAGAAATGTACTGAGATTGTAAATGCTGTTCCGGGAAATACTATCTTGTTTTTTCCTTCATATTTTTTTAGAGATAAAGTTAATGAACATTTTTCTTCTCTTTGTAATAAGACCTCTTTCTTAGAGAATAAGAGAATGGATAAGACCGAGAGAAAGTTGATGCTTGCAAAGTTCAAATCATATAAAGATACTGGTGCGGTGTTACTTGGTGTGGCTGCTGGTTCATATGGTGAAGGTGTTGATTTGATGGGTGATGCTCTTAAGGCTGTAGTTGTTGTGGGTTTGCCATTGGGTAAGCCAGATTTAGAAACTCAGGAGTTGATTAAATATTATGATGGGAAGTTTAACAAAGGTTGGTATTATGGATATACTTTGCCTGCTATTGTAAAAGTGTTTCAGAATGCTGGAAGATGTATTAGGTCTGAGACAGATAAGGGAATAGTTGTTTTCTTAGATGAGAGATATACCTGGGATAATTATTTTAGTTGTTTTCCTAAGGGGGAGTATATGAGGATAGCTAAAGATCCGGTTGAGAGAATTGAAAAGTTTTTTAATGGTGAGGGGCTTTCTTAATTTATTGCCGACATCGCATAATCTGGTATTGCGCTAGGCTCGAATATAAACTTTTGGTAAAAGTTTAATCAAAAATATAAAAATCGAGAACCCTAGTTTCTGAAAAGATATACAGGTTCAAATCCTGTTGTCGGCGTTTTAACTTCTATCTTTAATCTCTTTTAGAACATTAGAAATAAATTCTTTTTTCTCAACATCGCTGATTTTATTGTCTCTAGTTCTTACTGCAAGAACATCACTTTCCATTTCTTTGTCACCAATGGTGATCATGTAGGGAATTTTTTTAGATTGATTATCTCTTACTTTTTTAGGGATGCTTTCCATTCTAATATCTACTTCTGCCCTAATGCCTTTAGCTTTCATTTCTTCTTGAAGTTTAATTGCGTAATCGTTATGTTTATCTGCTACAGTGATTAAAACTACTTGGGTTGGACTTAGCCATAATGGGAATTTTCCAGCATAGTGTTCAACAAGTATTCCAAAGAATCTTTCAACAGAACCGTAAACAACTCTGTGAAGCATAACTGGTCTGTGTCTTTCGCCATCTGAACCCTCATAGTGAAGATCAAACTTATCAGGCATCTGGAAATCTAATTGAATGGTTCCGCATTGCCAGGTTCTTCCAATGGCATCTCTAATATGGAAGTCTAGTTTTGGACCATAGAAAGCGCCATCTCCAGGATTGATTTTATATCTGATCCCTTTTGTTTTCATTGCTTCGGCCAATGAGTTTTCTGCTTTTTCCCAAACTTTTGGATCCCCCATTGCTTTCTCAGGTTTAGTAGATAATTCAACAGTAAATTCTAATCCAAATTTAGAGTAAACTTCTCCAAATAAATCAATCATGTTTACAACTTCAGATTCTATCTGATCTTCAGTACAATAAATATGTGCATCATCTTGATGGAATGACCTTACTCTGAATAACCCAGACAATACTCCAGATAATTCATGTCTATGTACTAATCCAACTTCCCCCATTCTTAATGGAAAGTCCCTATAGGATCTTGTTTTGGTTTTGTAGATTAGAATTCCTCCTGGACAGTTCATTGGTTTGACTGCATAATCTTCTTTATCAATTTTAGTGAAATACATGTTTTCTTGATAATGATCCCAGTGTCCAGATTGTAGCCAAAGTTTTTGATTAAGAATAATTGGGGTTTTAGTTAATTTGTAATCTGCTTGGGAGTGTATCTCTTCCCAGTATTTCATTAGCTCTCCCCAAATAACCATCCCGTTTGGATGGATGAAGGGCATACCTGGTGCTTCTTCATGGAAGGAGTAAAGATCTAGTTCTTTGCCTAGTTTTCTATGATCTCTTTTCTTAGCTTGAACTAGCATATCTAGGTAAATTCTAAGCTCTTTTTTATCTGTAAATGCGGTTCCATAGATCCTTTGTAGTTGGGCATTGGCTGAGTCTCCTTTCCAGTAGGCTCCGGAGATTCTTAATAATTTGAATGCTTTCAATTCTCTGGTTGATTTCACATGGGGTCCAGCACACAGATCCACAAATGGACCAGTAGTATATATTGTTGGAGTAGAATCTAATCCATCTAATAATTCTAATTTATATTTCTCTTTTGAGAATAATTTCTTAGCTTCTGTTTTGCTTATTTCTTTTCTGACAAAAGGAAAGTCTTTGTCAATGATATTTTTCATTTCTTTCTCTATTTTAATTAAATCTTCAGGAGTGAATTTATGTTCAGAATCAAAGTCATAGTAGAATCCATTTTCAACTGCTGGACCGATTCCTAATTTAACTTCTGGAAATAAATTTTGAACAGCTGCAGCTAGAACGTGAGCTAATGAATGTCTTAGGGTTGTTATTTCCATTTGAATGGGAATCTGGTTATTTGTATATAAAGTTAACTACTTTGCTATTCTTTTAATCATTTTAGTATCAACTACTTGTACTGAAACATAACTCTTATAACATATGTTAACTAATTAACGTTAACAACCAAAAAAGAGGTATTAAACTAAATGAAAAACAACAACATAAAAATATTCTTATTTGCAATAATTGCGACGTTATTTTTGATGGTGCCAATGGCATTCGCTCCGGAAGATATGGGGGATGGTCCAGAATGTTATCGTGGGATGGATACAAATTCTACATATTGTGAAGACTTGAGTGAAGGAGAATATACTTGTAATTGGGATACTGCTGATCCATATTGTGATGTAGGTTGTTGCATTGTTGAGGGATTCTGGGAAGATTTTGATATGGGTGCTGATGGTTGTTTTTCTAATAATGGAAATTATGATGGTTGTTCTATGGATTCTAGTTGTGTTTGGTCTGCTAATGAGATGAATCAGCAGCCTTGGTGCGGAATTAAAAATATTAATGATGCTTTAGGTGAGAATGCAGATGCTACTATTGCAGATGTTGGTTGTTGTGAGTCTAAAGGTTGTTGGACATTTAATGGTGATGAAACAGAATGTACTAATGCCTTTGGTGGTGGTTTATGTTATTATTCAGGATCAAATTGTGAGCCATATCCTTGTCACGAAATTGAAGGTGCTGGTGCTGAGCAAACTTGTGGAAATATGATCCAGGTTGATGCTCCGTGTGTTTGGGTTGAGGGAGCATGTGATTCTCCTGGATATGGGGATGGGGGATTTGGTTTTGGAACTTTTGTGAGTGCAGATTCATGTTTTGCTAATGGGGGATTTTGGCATTTTGAATCAGAAACTTGTAACCCGCCTTTAGGTCCTGGCGGAGGAGACTTTAATGGTGGAGGAGGATTTATGTTTGGGGGGGAGACTCATTGTTATTTCTCAGATGGTATTCCTATTGTTTGTACAAATATGACTGGTTGTGGATATTGTGTTGAGGGAACCGGTCCCTATGGAGTATCTAATACTTCTGAAGAGAATGCTTGTTATGGGGTAGAGGTTGGGCTTTGTGAGGGTCATGATGAATGGGCACCTCAAGGGTATACTAATGTGGATAATTCTGCAAATTTAGAGTGTTCAGATGTTCAAATTAAACAGGCTTGTAATTGTGGGCCAATGCCTAATTGTAAATGGAATAGTAGTGCAGAGGTGGATGGAAATTATTGTATGGTGGGTTCAAAAACAGATTCTCAAGATAGATCATGTGAGCCTTCAATACCATTTTGTGAACATCCCCAAGCTCAGGATGAAACTAATTGTACTGAAATGAAAGAAGTATATATGATGCCTTGTGAGTGGAATTCAGAAGATTCAAAATGTGGTTTTAATGGAGAGGCAGTGTTTGGTAAGGATGGAGATCAAGACTTTTTTGAGATAGGTGATGAGGGTCAATGTACCGCCGGTGGAGGAACATGGACTACTGAATATTACGTTGAAGATGGAACCTTAAAACAAGACTCATGGTGTGAAAAGGGAGCAATGTTCGATTTTGATACTGGCTCTGCTTTTGGAAACAAAGGAAGTTGTGATAATGATTGTTGGGCATGTGAATTTCAGTCTGATGGAAATGATTGGGCAGATGTAAGTGCAGCGCAAATTTCTTGCGAGAGTTCTGACCTTGGATATTGTAGGTGGACAAACTCCACTGATGCACCTAATGGATTAGGTTTCTGTGATTATCCAGAGGAGTTTGCATTTGGAAGTGATGGAGATTGTGCTAATGAATGTGGAGAGTGTGATTATATGCAAGATCCAGAAACTGAATGTGGAAATAGTGCTGCTGAATGTCAATGGATCACAGATGAAGGAAATCCTAGCGGAGGATATTGTATTGGATCTGAGAAACAAGTATGTGCTAATGATTGTTTCTCATGCTATGGACAAGATGAATGTGCAGATAGTACTTTATCCTGTACGTGGGATAATGCGGCAAATGTATGTAAGCCAGAGAACTTTGATGAAGAGATTTGTTTTGATGGGGTAGATAATGATGGTGATGGAAATGTAGACTGTGGAGATACTTATTGTAGTTTTGATAATAACTGTGGTGGATCTTTCTTTGGAGATTGTTTCAAATATGATACTGATGAAGAATGTAATAACTCCTTGGCGTTTGTATCCCCCGCCGGAGAAGATGTAAATTGTTCCTGGATGATTATGCCTTGGGAGGAGACTGGCCACTGTGATATGCCTGGTAAGAATTGTTTCCAATTTGAAGAGGATTCAACTGCATGTGATGCTGCTGATGGTTGTACTGCTGTTTCATTTGGAGAAGGCGAAGGATTCTGTGATATGAATAGAACGAAGATTGAAGAAGAAGGATGTTTTGATGCAGAGGATGAGTCAGCTTGTGATGGTCTTGGTGCTGGATGTTCTTGGATTGAAGAGTCTTGGGATGAGGGAGTAGGATCTGGTTTCTGTGAGCACACAATATTTGCAACTTGCTCTAATTTATTTGATGAAAGTGCTTGTACTGCTGCATTAGGTGGTCCTGGAGAAGATGTTCCGGTTTGTACTTGGAAGGAAGATCATCATTTTGAAGATGGAGGAAAGTGTGAACCTGCATGTTTTAATGATTCCCTGGATGAGGCTTCATGTAATGGGCACGGACTTGGCTTTTGTGAATATAGGGTTGAAGCGTGTGAACCTGAGTTCTTTATGAACATGGGAGGTCCAGCCAGTGGAGGAATGGGGGGTGGAGGATTTGCTACTCAATCTGGATGTCCACAGTATGATGGAAACCAAACAGGATGTGACGAGAATAATGTAACTTGCGTTTGGCACAGGGACGACAATTCAGAGAATAATCTTTCTGTTGCTGGAGAAAGTGGTTGGTGTAATGACTTGGCTTCATTTGGAATGACTGGAGAAATGAAGGATAGGATGTTTGCGATTGCTACAGATGGTACAGATGTTGTGGCAGCTCCAAATTATGTTGATCTTGCAAATCTGTTGATTAAAGATGAGCCCAATGCTTATGTTTTCTCATTTGAGTTGGAGAATGATGGAAATGCAGATAGTGCAGCATGTAATGGATATCCAGTGGATGAAAATAACCCAGACATAAGAGGAGAGGGAGATAATAGTTCAAAGTATTATTGGTATCTAGATACAGATGACAGCGGAGATGCCAATGGATGTTGTGCAAATTATACTCTTGATTCTGGAGAGGATGGAGCACTTTGTGGATTTGAATTTTTGGTTTCATATACTTCTACATTTACAAGTGATACAGTAGAAGACACTAAAGCTTTGATGAAATGTGATTCCGGTTCATGGATTTCTACAAATATTCTGGTAACTTTGAACAAGCACATAGTAATGGCTAATGGAGAATATGAGGGATGTATGTATGGTACTCCTCTGGTAAGTATAGAAAAATCTTCATTAGAGTCTTTTAAAGCCCTTTATGATAATACAAAACCATTAAGGGTATTTGGTACAAGTGCAAATGACACATATGGTAGGACCAATCCACAGGATGCAATTGGAGCAGGATATTATACTCCTGGAACGGATGGATTTGGCTTTGTAGATTGTAATGATCCAGATGTTAAAGACCCCAAGTGTAAAAACTTCAAGAAGTTTGGATTTAATATTTTTGAAAATTGTCACGGAGCAGGAGACGAGGATTTAGATGGAGATATCAATTGTGAGGACACCGATTGTGAGGAATGGCCGATGTGTGGTGGAAGTTGTATTTTTGAAGTAGATGATTCAGACACACAGACCCCGGTAGTAATCTTTGCTCAAGTGGAGAAAGAGTCTGACTTTGCAGATATTAAATTTGATACTGATGAGCCTGCAAATGGAAGTGTAATGTTCTACTCGGATGATGATAGTTGTACTATTCTAAATACAACAATCGACGATATTGGGGATGCTACTTTGGAATGTGATGACTACAAACCATTCCATATGGTAAATCTTGGAGAGGAGAGTTTAGGTTATGCCCTAGATAATGGGACAGCATATTATTATAAAACAAAAGTATGTGATTCATCCAATAATTGTGGAACCTCTTCATGTTTGAACTTTACAACAAGAGTGCAAACAGAGGTTAGAGAATTTATCCTTAAGATGGATCTTCCGGACGGATATACTGTGGATATTCCAGCATTCGGGGTAGAGGATTTTAACTTTACATATGATGCAGATGGTACAGAATATGATGTTGGAATTAAGACCAATACTTCTGTAAGTAAAGATATTAATATGACTGTGCACTGTGGTGATATGCAGTTGGTTTTTGATGGGGTGGATTTGAAGAAACCTAAGAGCATTAATTTAGAAACTGCATTTATCTGTGATGAAGCAAATAACGTCATGGGTATGAACTCTTCTTCTAAGTCATGGGATAAGGTTAAGCATGAATTGAGCATGGGTGGATCTGGAGATTTCCTAACTATTGGATTCGGTAACGAATATGATGCTAGTAAAGACATTGACTGGTGTGATGATGATGCCGGAGAGTGTACTTCCGTAACAGATTATTTGACCTGTGGGGCAGATGCAGAAGGAAATACAGAGTGTGATATTCCAACAAGCTTTGGTTTCTCAACTTATACTGTAGCAAGTGCTAGTGCTGGAACAACAGGTACTGGTGGAGGAGGAGGAAGTGGGGGAATTGATTCAATCACTTCTGAAGTTATAGTTGATGAACCAGAAACTGTTGAGGTGGATGCAGAAGGAGAGGTTGTTGCAGACGAGGGAGTTGTTAATGCAACTGTTGAGGCAGAACCTGAATCTGAAGAGGTTTCCATTTGGACCTGGATAATTTGGGCTGGGGCTGCATTGGCCATAATAGTTTTGCTAGTGATACTCTTTTTTAGAGCACACTAATTTTTTTCTTTTTTAATTTATATTCTAAAGCAAATATTTATAAAGGAAGTTCTCGATTAAATTAATATGAGGTGGAGTATATTATTCCTAATAGCTATTTTGTTGTTTCCAATAGCTTTTGCTGAGGTTTCAATTGTAAGTCCGGAGTATTCTCAGTATAATTTTGGAGATACTTTGTCTGTGGTTGCCCATGTTGAGCCGGGAGATAATTTTGAAGGTTATTTTAATGTTATTGCTGATTGTGATCAATCTTTGACTTTAGATACTAAACTGATTGATGTTAGTGGTGGAGGAAAATATACCTATGATGAAGAGTTTTTATTAACTGAAGATTTTGTTGGTAGTTGTGTTCTTTCTGCTGAATTGACAGATAAGAATTTTGTGAGAAAGTCCATTGTTTCTTCTGGAACCTTTGGAGTTAGCGGAGGATTATTGGGAGAGTTTACAACTAATGAGGGAGATTATCAGCTGGGTGAAAGGTTCGAGTTGAGAGGCGCTATTTCAAATCTTAATTCAAGGGCAATCGATGGAGTTGCATCTATTTTGTTGAAGAAAGATGGAGCTATTAAATTTATAGATACTAAGAATATTGAAGATGGAATTTTTACCTATGAGAGAGAGTTAAGTTTGATTCCTGGTGGAAATTATGTTGTGGAGGTTAGAGCAACAGATTCATATGGTAATTCTAATACCTTTGAGGGGGCTACTAGTTTTAATCTTTATGGTGGATTGACTATGGAGACTTCAATGAAAGAAGAATATAATCCTGGAGATGAAATCGATATTGAAGGTCTTGTTAAGGGTAACAGTGGAAGGGGAGTGAAAGATATCTCTGTTGAGTTTGTTTTTGAAGATTATAATAAGAAAGAAACTTTGGAAGATTCAGGAGATCAGTTTGAGTTTAGTTATGAACTTAGTGAGGAGATCAAGGGTGGTTCTCACTCTGTTGTGTTAAATGCGGTTGATAAAAAGGGGAATGTGGGAAGTGAAGAGTTTGTTTTTACTGTGCCATCAATACCTACTTCTTTGGATGTGGAGATTTTAAGTTTTAATCATTTACCTGAAAAGGATTTAGAGTTTAGGGTTGAGATCCTTGACCAGGGAGGGGAAATAATTTCAGACTTGGTTCAGGTTGAGTTGAGAAATCCAGATGGAGATGTAATTGCTAATGATTATTTTGAATCTGGACAGATTGGAAGTTATATTATTCCTAAGTTTGCTGAACCAGATAATTGGGAATTAAAATTCCTTGCTTTTGAAATTGAGGAAGAGCTTGAGTTTGAGGTTGATAAATTTGTTAATTTAGAGACCACTTTGGAAGGTCAAGAATTAAAGGTTAGAAATTTAGGTAATGCAGAATATGATGATGAGTTTCATATAATTGCGGATGCTGTTGATTTGTTTAAAGATATTTCTGTGGGGGCAAATAGAACTACAACCATTGATCTTGGTGGTTTGTTGGATGATGGGATTTATGATGTTTTAGTTCCTGCTACTTCTGATGTATTTGAATCTGTATCTGTTAAGAGTCAAGGATTCCTTAAGAAGGTTGGAGAGTTCTTTACTGGGGCTGGGGTGACTGCTTCTGCTGTGGGAACAAGCACTGGAGGACAGATTACACTTTGGGTGTTTGTTTTGATTATATTGGTGGTTGTTGGTTTGATTATCTTCTTTAAAATTCGTAAGAAAAAGAAGAAACCTAGAAACAAAGAGTATGTTTCTGGCCAGAAGAAAAGAGAGCAGTTGAAGAAGAAAACAGTTAGACACATGGGGCACAAATATGGGCATGATGATTATGAACACCTACGTAAGAGTGCGGTGGCTGCCTATGATGAGCAGAAGGATAAGCCTGCAGTAATGGGCACTAAAGAGATTATACATGCTAATGGAAACGATCATCCGGAAGCTTCTCCGAAACCTCACGAAGGTGGAAATATTTTTGATATTTTTAAATGAAATAGTTAACGACACATTTTTATAGTCAATTATTCTAGTTTGTTTATGGATTTAAGAAAGGATTTCGCAATAACTAAAAAAGTAAC
>Ga0233437_1002930_pt1 | contig 24024 bp, 1 predicted proteins | sample SI_122_August201_FD_182714 | JGI IMG/M metagenome (GOLD analysis project Ga0233437, IMG submission 182714) | Seawater microbial communities from Saanich Inlet, British Columbia, Canada - SI_122_August2016_200_MG | ecosystem: Environmental > Aquatic > Marine > Inlet | place: Canada: British...
TGTTGGAACTGTTTTTGTATTTCCTAAATAATCTTCAACATCAAAATAAACAAAGAATACTCTTTCTTCATTTGCCGCAGTAGTTCCATTTGCAGTCCATTGAACTTCAACTACCGCATTACTAATATTATCATAATTTGCACTAAGTTCAAAATTATAAGGTATATTATATTTTTTATCATCAGTTAATAATGAATTATAAACTTGTATTGAACCGTTTTTCATATATTCAACAATTCTGATTGAATTTAAATCAAACGTTTCAGATGTGTTACTAACATTATAAATAATACGTGTAAAATTTATAATTGGATTATTTTTAACATTATTTCGAATTCCAATATCTGAATTTAAAGTTAGTTTTACTCTATAATTGAAACTTGTATTCCAATATTCAAATGCAGAGGTTATATCAACTGTATTCTCTTGCACATAAGAATATTCATGTGTAGCAATATTTAATGTTGCATTAGATCCTATTGTAAATGTTGAATTTTGAGTTGCATTATTTCCAGAAGTATCATTTACATGTACAGTAATATTATGTAATCCATTTTTCCAAGTATTATTAAAAATCCCTGAAAATGTTAATGAATCTTCTCTATTTGTATTAACTATTTCTGAACTTCCTCCTGGTTTAAAGATCTCAATATATGTGCTTTGAGCATCAGCACTATCTGGCAACAAAGTAATTGTAAACGAGATATTCTGTCCATATCCTGTTTTTGTTGGATTTATTGTAATAGCCTGTATATTTGGAGGTACGGAATCTGGTGAAATATTAAAAAAATATGTTGCATTCACATAACCACCAAGGTCAGTTCTCATAATCTGTCCATAACTATTTTGTAATTCAAAATATACTTTATATTCTCCAAAGGTATCATTCATAAAATTACCATAATTATAAAATAATTCTCTCATATCAATTATGCTTGTTGGTAGAATTGTTCTTATATTTGGTATACCACCACTATCATTTATCAATATTTTATATGGATTCCAAGTTGGACCTACTTTTTGATAAACTCCAAGCAATAATCTACCATATAACGATGAATTGTGAACGTTTAATAATCGTGATGGAATAACTTTACTAGTTTTTTGTTCAGCAACTAATTTGGTAGTATTTTGACTAAATATTTGATTTGGTGCTGCAACCTCAAATACATCAGTATTAGCTGCTGGTAAATCAGTTAATAAAAATTCATTTCCAAATGAACCATTACCGATTCCATATCTATAATATATCATACCATTATTTTCTTGTGAATAAATTAGATCTAAATGTCCATCTTTATTAAAATCTATTGCATCACATCCATGTTCTTCATTAACCGCTGTTGTAATGCTAACATCTACGGATCCAGAAACATCTCCAAGACCATTACCATACCATACCTCAATTGTGTCTGGATTTGGACCTTCATCCCAAACTAATACATCTGCATAACCATCTTCATTATAATCCCCTGCAGCAAGACAATAACTTTGTGCGCCAGTATCTTGAATGTTTGTAGTGATAGTAAATGTTCTATCTCCATTGTTTTGATAATAATGAAGTTGTCCATCATTGTCAACAATCATAACATCTAGTAATCCATCACCATTGAAATCAGCAGAATCTTTTCCTCTAAGATTTTCATTTGCTTGAGCAGGATATGCTAGATTTTGTGATGTAAATGATCCATTTCCAAATCCCCAAAATACAAATAAATCATCATCATCTCCATCTAAATTATTACCTGATCCAACAAAATCCATATTTCCATCTAGATCATAATCCCCTGTTGCAAAACCCATTCCATATTGTTCAAAAATTAACTGCGGTTCAATATCATATGTTCCATCTTCATCAAAATCAAATGGATCATCAGCTATTTGAGGAGCAAAATGAAATTCACCAGCAGGACCGTGTATTACATCATAGTCACCATCATTATCAAAATCAGCAACTCCTAGCCCATTAGAATAAAAAGTTGCTGCACCATTTCCAATCCCAATATTTGCTCCTACTGGTATTGATAAATTTTTGTTTTCAATTTTACTTACAAAGTCAACATCATCTCTATCAATTATGACAACAAATTCAGTAGGCATATTTTTTAAATTTGGAACTGCTTTATTTGGCATAGTAAATGTAAAATCAAAATATATCATATAAACTCTTCTTGTGTTGGCAAGAGTTAAATTTTCTGCTTTCCAATATAATCTATAAACTGCATTATTTGAAACTGAGAACCCATTTTCTTCCCAAAGCATATAGGATGTTTCAATTTGAGTTGAATTATAATCACGTATTGTTCCATTTAGATAATAATCAATTATCCTAATAGAATTATTATCAAATGTCGCAGTTAAATTAAATCTATTTATTATTATATCTGTAAAATTAATTGTTTCATAAATCTCATAATTTGTTCTGTTTATTGTTTTTGCATCTACTTTTATTGGCAATCTATATGTCCAAGATGAATTCCACCATTCATATGGACTTGTTATTTCGACTGTTTCATTTAGATTATATACATCTTTAATAGTTGAAATATTCGTTTGGGTAAATGCTGCAATTTTAAATGTATGATTTTTTGATACTTGATTTGAAACAGGTACACCTGTATCATTAGCCCAAATTGAAATATTATGAACTCCATAATCCCAAGGAGTTGTATAATTATATTCATAAGTATTACCTGTGGTTGGACCAGAGAATGTATAAAAAATGGTTCCATTATTTGGAATAGAAATATTCATTTTTACTGTATCAACATTTCCATTATCTGTAACATCAAATCTAATTGTAATGTTGTTACCATAATTAGTAAGATTTGAAGGTAAATAAATTAAATTTGAAATTACTGGGGGTTGAGTGTCTAGTGAAATATTAAATGTAGTTGTGAAATTAAAATAATTTGTTAAACTAGATTCATTATGCATTAGAGATAAGTTTAATTTTCTCATTTCAGTAATTATATAGTATTTTCCATCAGGGAAACTTCCAGTGTTGAATGGATTTAAGTTCCAAACATATGAAAGATTAAATGTCAAACCAGATTCGACTCTATAAAAAGTATTATTGATTGTTTCATTTATTACATCATTAGTTTCATTTAATACTGCCATATAGAGATAGAAGGAAATGTTTGTTCCACCTGTATTATTAATTAATGAATCTTTCAAAATTACATCAGTAATACTTGGATATACCAACTGGGTTGTATTTGTAAAAATACTTACATTAGATTTAATTTTGAAACTATAATCACCTGATTGGTTAATATTTCCAAGACTATCATTCACAAATATATTGAATGAATATGTCCCATTGATGAATGTATCATTAAATATGTATGAGTATACTGAGTTGTTAAAATTCAAATAATCAAACACAAATCCTTTATTCATAGTATATTGAGTAACTGTTGAATTTGGATGAGTTAAATTTACCACAACATCTTTAACTATAGTTTCATCTGATACTAACATGCTTATACCTATATTTTCACCAAATCCAGTTACTCCTGGATAAAATGAAAAATTAGTAATTATTGGAGCGCTATTGTCTGATATAATTGAAAAATTATAACTTGCATTTAAAGATGAATCATCCCAATTTTTAAGAATATTTGATTCATTGTCCATCAGTTCAACAATAATTCTATACCAAGCATTTGGATTATTTCTTGTATTCCAAGCACCATTTTGAATCCAAACCTGATTTAAATCAAAAATTTCTGATGTTTTAATATCTCTTTTAAAAGATTCATTAACTGTATTATTAATTGTTTGCCAACCAGATCCCGCTGTATAATTTTGTATATATAAATGCATATATAAATTGTGTTGACTGACTCCAAAGTTTGTAATTTTGCTTGGTTCATTTTGAATTTCAGATGCAAATGAAAATTCTAATGATTTGTTTATTATATTTATATGGGGGAAATATTGAGGTCCAACACATTCAAGTAAATTTGGCGGAGTTATATTAACAACCATTTTAATTTGATCAAATCCCCCTGCTGAATTACCATAAATAACTCTAAAAGAAGAATATGTTTCACCGTTTAATCCTACAGTAATATCAGAGTATCCATCATTATTGACATCCCAAATATTACCTGAACCATAATTAATTAAACCAGCAACAGAGTAATCAAATTCTGTAGCTTCACCATCACTAGAAAGTGTTCCAGTTCCGTCATTATTATATTTTCGAACATATGCCCCATTATCATATATATATGCATCTAAATCTCCATCGTGATCGTAATCAATTGACCATACACCAATACCTTCAACTTCATTTACAAGGTCTATTTCTGCAACAGTTTGTGTTAATGTTCCTGCACCATCACCAGCCCACATTTGACAATCATTTGAAGCATCATTACATGCAATTACATCAATATTATTATCACCATCAAAATCACCACAAGTTATATCACGAGGTTCATTTCCTCCGGTTGTTCCAAAATTAGCTGTTCTAGTAAATATCATTCCACCATTATTTATAAAAATGCTAAGTTCTGCAGTTCCACCTAAATCATCTTGAACAACTACATCCACTTTTCCATCTTCATTAAAATCTCCTACACAAATACCACCCCAAACACCCCAGTCGTTAATTGGGTAAGAACTACTTACAACAAATGGATCAGATGATCCATCACCTAAATTCTCATAAAATTGAAGCGTATCTGTTGGCAAGTGTTGCCCACTAACAAAATCATAATCTCCATCATTATCAAAATCTGCAATTTGAACTTTTACATCATCATCTCCTGTTTCATTATATAATGTACCAAAGGTTCCATCATAATTTGAAAATGCCCATGAATGTTGTCCTGTTCCATCATACCCTGCACAAAGTAAATATTCTCTTGGCATATCATTACTTTCATTATTAATTTTAGTAGCATGATTAATTGTATCAAAATAAGCATAATACGTAAAATTAGTGTTGGGTTGAAGATTTGAACTCTCAGAAACTTTCCATCTAACCATTGCGGAATCTCCAATCCATCTTACAATATCAAATTTCATAAGAGTATTATTTTGATCAGTAATTCTAATTGAGTTTTTATCAATATTTTTAGTTAGATTTAAATTTGCTAAATCTTTAATGAGTATCGTGTCATTTAAGTGACTTGAAAAATTAATAAAAAACTTAAGTACTGTTTCATCATCTCTTAATGTATATCCTGTATTTACAACTATTGGAATCCTATAATGCCAATTATTATTTAACCAATTTCCAGGAGTGAGTGTTACTATGTCATTTTGTAAATAATTATCTTGATTTGTTGAAATGTTCATACTTAAATTAACATCTACAATAAATGAATCGGTATCATAATCAATATTATTACTTGAATCATTTGCAAAAATGGTTACATTATATGTCCCTTTTTTCCAGGTTACATTAAAATAATACGTATATATATCTGGACTTGGATTTAACATATAATCACTTTCATAACTACCACCAGGAATACTAATGTTAATCCATGTATAATTCACAGCATTGTCATCTGTGATATTTGAAGTAATAAATATTGTATTTCCATACCCTGCAATTAATGGATTAACTGTTAAAGTGTTAATTACAGGTGCTCCTGTTTTATTTTTAATTTCAAATTGATATGTATAGTTCATATAACTATCATCATCATTTTGAAATACACCATGAGTTCCATTGTGTAATTCAATATATACATAATAAAATCCTGATGGATTTGAACTAGCATTAAAAGGATTTAAATTCCATAGAGCTGCAAGATCAATTGAATCAGATGTATTTATGGTTCTATAATTAGATTCATTTATTGTTGCATTAATTAAATGTCCTGTTGAATTTTTAATTCCCATTAGTAATTTAAATGTAAAATTTGTAGTCCCAGTATTATTAAGGAACGCTGTACTTAATACTACCGAATCATTTTGAAAATATTTTTCTTGTGTTGTTATTGCACTTATATCTGCAAATCCAGTAATTTTTAAAATTTGGCTTATTGTACTAACAAAACTATTAGAATCATTTCCATAAATAGTAAAATTATAATCACCATATTCAAATGTGTCATTAAACCAAGAGGTATATTGAGTTGAAGTAATATTGATCATGGTTTTAATATATGTCTTACCAGTGGGTGAAGTAATATTAAGATATAATGTATCAACTCCAGAATTATCTAAAGCATTAACACTTATACTTATATTGTTATAATACCCTGCAGGACTTGGGAATATATTAAAATTAAAGTATTCTGGACCTTCATTATCATCACTTATAGTAAAATTGTATGATATATTTAAATCAGATCCATCTGAATTTAATAGTAAATCATTATTTTCTGAAGTCATCCATAAAACAATTCTATATGTACCATTTGTAAAATTAGCTGTATTAAAATTTCCTGCTTTACTATATGTATCTTTAAAATCTAAAATAGATAATTTTGGAATAAATTGTCTACTTTGATTTATTGTAAAATTAACTGGTTCCCATTTATTTCCTGCTGAAATATTATAATATTCAACTCTAATATTAATAAAAGGATATGATTCAACATTGTTATTATCAAGTGCTCTTGAGGGTATTGTCTGAGAAGATCTTTCTTCAAAACTTGAAAATGTGATTCCTGGAGCTAAATGTTCAGTTGGTGCAGTTAAACCAAAAGTATATTGAAGAAATGAATTAGTGTCATATATGGTGTCTGAACTATACCCTCCAGCACCATCACCATACATAATACCTATAGAATCCCAGTTCCAACCAGTTCTTGCATAAACAATATCTTGAAAACCATCATTATCAAAATCCATTGCATCACATGAAATATCTCCATTTCCATAAGTTCGAAATTCGGGTCCATTACCTGCGGTATTTAAGAAAGTTCCACCACCAGTTCCTTCATAATAATGAAAATCACCATTATCTCCAGAATAAATTATATCTATTATTCCATCTCCTGTCCAATCTGTTGAAACAACACAGTAATAATCATTATCTTCTCCAGCTGTTGTTATTCCATAACTTTGGAAATTAAAACCATCTGCCCCTTCGTTTTTCATTTTGTGAATATTATTTCCTTGATCACCAAAAACCATGTCCCAATCACCATCTTGATCAATATCATGAGCATCTTTTCCTCTTTGGTATAATGTTACTGGAATACCTGTGTTATAAATTAATGCGGGTTCAAATGAGCCATTACCATATCCATATAATAAATGAACTTCTTGATTATTTCCACTTCCAATAATATCAAAATTACCATCATTATTATAATCACCAATTGCCATATCCATATAATTTCCATTAATAGATACAGATTCTATTTTTGTTGGACCATCCCAATTGAAACCAATTGCAGTTTCTCCAATATTTTCATAATAATATATTGTTCCAGTTGTACCAACAAGTGACCCATGTACAATATCGTAATCACCATCATTATCAAAGTCAGCAATACCTGTTCCTCTAGGACTAGCTGAACCTGCAATGTCAGGGTCAACATCATGGTAAGCATAAAATGTTCTATCAATATTATGTCTAAATGCAAATAATTCACCTGCAACGTTATATTCATTTGCAAACGCAAAGAGTTTAGTAGATTCAATATAACTAATGCTTGTTGCTGGTTTATTTTCATGATCAGTTACATCATAATAAATACCAAAGAATCTCTGTTCAGAAACATTTAATGTCCCAGGAATTTTAAAGATTAATCGTCCATATGCATTTATATTTTGATTATAATTTGAACCTTGTGTAAATTTATGTGGAACAATATATTTAAGGTCATTACTTATTGAACTATTAAAGATTCTTTTACTACCATCTGAATTATATTCAACAATCCTTATTGAGTCTTCATCAAAAATATTATTTTGATAATATGGTGAAGTAGCATTAGTAAAATTAAAATCTAGTACAATTGTTACATCTCTTTTTAAATATTTATTAACATCTGTTTTAAATACGGTTCTATAATACCAAGTTGTATTCCACCATTCAAATGGACTAGATAATGTAACTGTTTGATTTAATAAGTATAAATCTTTAACAGTTGCTAAATTAAGATTAAAACTCGAGTTAACAATAAATGATCCATTATAAGTGCTATTAAAACTTAATGTGTCATTTGATTTTATAGTAAAATTATATTGTCCTTTAGTCCAAGTGTTATTGAAAATAAATCTTCTTCTATATTGACCAATTTGCTCCATTTCAATAAATGTCCAAGTACCATTTGGTATAGTTATATTAATAAATACTTTGTCGACATCCGTTTCATCAATTACATCTGCTTGTATTGTAACATTTGAACCAAAACCAGTTATATTTTCAATGGTAACTACATTTGAATAAGTTGGTCCACTAGTATCATTAATAATTGAAAAATTGTAATATGCAAACATTGGTGAACTATCATTCCCATTAATTAAAGTATTATTAAATGGATCTGTAAGATTAATTGTAATTCTATACCATCCAGGTAAATTAGTACTAGTATTCCAATTTCCACCTGTATTAAATTCTTCTCTTAAGTTAATAATTTGATCTGGAACAAGAGGACTATTTGGAGTATTAGCAACTGTATCATTAACAACATAACTTATTATTTCCCAATTTGAGGATAAAGTATTATAAAATTCAATATTCATAATTGAATTAGATACAAATGTTGTATTTCCTTTATTTAACACAATACTTCTCGTAGTAACTGTGGAAAATTTTTGAGGATCAAACTTTGTAATCTGTTGGGGAACTTTTGATTGAGTTGGAGCTGAGACACCATAAGGGTTTGTATCTGTGGTTATTGCTTCAATTATATAGGTAAATTCATTATTCCCATTATTTCTATAATAATATGCATCATCACCAACTGCAATATCTGAAATAATTAAATCTTGATCACCATCACCATCAATATCAAAATTATCAATACCACCAGTATTTGTTCTATCAATTAAAGGGGTTCCTTGAGGTGTAGTTGCAGAAAATGAAGCTTTTCCATCATTTAAATATAAATAAATATTTCCAGCACTTCCACTTCCAACTATAACATCAGGAGATCCATCATTATTAAAATCTGCTGCTGAACATGCATAAATATCTGCATTACCACCATCTGAACTTATTTCATAGGAATCATTTAATACAAGATTTCCATTTCCATCTCCCATATAAATAAAGAACCTATTTGTTTCATCAAGACCAACGAGCAAATCTTCATTTCCGTCTTTATCAAAATCAGAATTATCAAGACATCTAATTTCTTCCGTAAGTGCTCCATCAACTAAATCATTTGATCCAAAGGTACCTCCTACAGCTCCTTTTGACATCCAAATATCATTTAGATTTGGAGAAATAACCATGTCAAAGTAACCATCATTATTAAAATCTCCAGCTGCACTACCCATTTCATAATTATTCATTTGAGCATATAAACTATAGTTTGCAGTGTTTGAAAAAATACCTGTTGCTGTTTGTTCATAAATATAAATGTGATCATTACCTCCACCAACCTCGGCAGCAAATAAATAATCACAATCTCCATCAAAATCATAATCAAAAATCATTCCACCAGCTCTTTGATTATCTCCATAAATTAATGCGGTTGAAAATTTGTTCCCAAAAGTTTCATTGGTTCCATCAATGGATCTAATTTCATGTTCACCAATATCATTTGATGCAACTATAAAAGGATCATCACAACTTTCAATTATTTGTGAAAGTAGAGTTGGAATTTGTTTCATTCCATATGGGCTGTCTTCAAGATCAAAATAAATGAAATAATATCTTCTTGAATCAGTTGGTATTGATCCATTTGCAATCCAACTAACTTTAATATAAGCATTATTTTCTTTATTAAAAGTAGAATTTTGAGCTTCTGCCCATCGGTAATCAACCTCATACATTTCTGATCCTGATTTTGAATTATCATAAATAATTGGTTGACCTGATTCTCCATCATATTCAATTATCCTTAATGAGTTATTATCCCATGTTCCAAAAATTGATTCTCCAGTGAGAGATGACAGTTTTACTAATTCATCTGTTATGTTTATGTATGCTGTAATAAGTGCATCTGCTCTTTTAGTGGATACAGTATCTAATCTTGCTTGAAACCTATATTGCCAATCTGAATCCCACCATTCAAACGGACTTGACAATTTTACAATCCTATTTTGTGAATAACTTCCTTTTTCAGTTGCAAGATCAATATTTGCAGTAGAATTAATATTAATAGTGATACTTTCAATATTTTCATTTCCAAGTGAGTCATTAGCCCAATAACTTATATTATATTCACCTAGTTTATAAGTTTCATTTGATATTAAATTATAGTCATAAATCTCTGACTGAGCGATATACTCAGATAAATTAGATTGAATAATTAATCCATATGGTGGTGTTATGTTAACTGTCACATTTTCAACATTTGAGTAATCCTCTAAATATCCTAAAATATTAATCTCTTGACCATAACCTGCAGGTGTAGGTGAAGCTACAATAACTATACTTGGTCCATCAAGGTCTAAACTTAAATTAAAGATAGTTGAATCATTAATTATTATGGTTGCAGATGTTGTAAATAGGCTTCCGTTATCTCCTCTAAGAGTATTATTAAAAATATCTCTTAGTTCAACATATATTCTATATGTACCATTTATATAATTAGTTGTATTCCAAATTGGCGGTGTTGCAGGATTACCAAGTGCAAAAATTTGACTAAAGTCGAGCATTCCACCACTTGCTAAATATCTAGATAAATTTGTAGTATCAATATCATCAACAATTAATTCAACATCATCCCAACTACCACTAGTTAGATTTTGTATAACTATGTATAAATATACATTATTATTTGTATCTCCAATATTTGCAGCTCTTGAACCAACACCACTAACAGACATATTTGAATATTCTTCTGAAGATCCAATGTATGTTGGATAAGGAATATTACCTAGACTTGCAGATACAGAAAACGTTGCTGCTGATGAATACATTACATTTGTATAAAAAGTAAAGTTTCCAGTTCCATCACCTGTAAATAAATCTATCCTGTTAGGATTATATCCACCAGCTAGAATATCTAAATATCCATCTTGATTTATATCAAATAAATCCATTCCTGGATAAATGGAATATGTTGTAAGCGTTGGGTTTATTGATCTTGTGAAAGTTCCAGTTCCATCATTTATGAAAGTATAAGCAGAATAATCATCACCACTACCTTGATGAACAACAATATCATCATCACCATCATTATCAACATCACCTGCAGCAGTACCATATGTTGCCCATTCAATAACTGATGGAGATCCAACAACATAAGGACCATCGAATGTTCCATCACCTTTATTTTTTAACCATAATACATCATTATTGTTGGTTGAACAAGAATAAGCAATATCAGTATAACCATCATTATTAAAATCACCTGAATCTTTTCCACCAAGAATACCAGAACCAAAACATGCATCTAATGTTGCATTTTTTGTAAAATTACCAAGTCCATCTCCAAAAAAGATATCAAGATAATATACATAACTACTTATTGCAAAATCTAGGTTTCCATCATAATTCCAATCTCCAATAACTGAATCCATACCATAACCTCCCCCGCTATTAGTATTATTAGCCCACATGACACCAACCGTTTTTCTTGAAGCAAAACTCGTTGCTCCACTTCTTTCATACAAATAAATTTCATAATAATCATTTACTCCATTATTTTGCCAAATTCCAAGTAAAGCATCATCTAATTTATCATTATTAAAATCACCTTGACCAATATTTCTATGATTATATCCATATCCATCGGCAATTCTAAAATAATTTTCAAATGAACCATCCATATTATTTGGAATCCCATATACATATGTATCATCATCTGCAAATGTAATTATTGGATATTGTGATCCATCAGCCATAGGCATTTTTGAGTTTGCCACTGTTGATTTAGAACTACCAATAATTGGTATGGTATCAAAATAGATAAAAAAGAATTTTTGTTCATTTGCAAGTAATTGACCTGATGAGTACCATCGATAGTCAACATATGCATTTGTTGATGCTATATAATTATTAGTTAATCTCTTATGTTGTGGTAAAACATATTTATTAGATCCTTGTAAAGAGGCATCATGAACTTTTAAGCTTCCATTTCCAGTATATTCAACAACCCTTAATGAACCATTATCTAATTGTCTTCCATAAACATCTAAGTTATTCAATATTTGTGAAAAATTATAATGATCTCCAAACATAGGATTAAATCTGTCATATACTGTTGTGTTTGAAGTAATAGCTATTCTATATGGCCATGATGTATTCCACCATTCAAATGGACTTGTAAGTTCCACAATTTCACCAATATAATAGTTATTTTTTTCAGTTGAGATAGTTAAGTTAATATTACTTCTAACTTGAAGAACTTTTGTTTGATTAGAAATAAACCCGTTTGTATCATTTGAATAAATAGTAATATTATAATCTCCCCAATACCAAGTAAAATTAAAGTCATATGTCCAAACGTACGTTGATTCCTTACTCATGAAACTTTCAATTGAATAATTTTTATGAGTAATATTTATCCATGTATAATTTACATCAGAACCTTCGTCTTCAATAGTTGTAGAGATTGAAATTGTTTGACCATAACCTGTTTTATTTTTTGATAATGTGAAATCTTGAATTTCTGGACCATCTAAATCTTGTTTTAAAGTGAAATTATAGCTTGCATTTAAGATAGTGCCATCATCTGTTTGAATGATACTTCCATTTAAATTTCTAAATTCAGAATATACTTTATATTCACCAACTGGATGAGAATTTGAAAACCACCCACCATAAAATTCAAATATATTTTTAACATCAATTAATGAATTAGATGAAAGTAATCTTTTTGTTGAAGTATTACTTTCATTAATTATTACATCAAACCTTGACCAGATTCCTGATGTTTTGTTTTGAATTTCTAAATATAAATATCCATAAAAACTTGTAGTCCCATTATTAACTATTGAAGATCTAGTTATGGTTTCAGAATATATTTCAGCTTTTTGTATATGAGATATTCTTGGATCATAATGAGTTGAAGAACTAATTCCAAATACATATGTACTTCCTATTTGTTTATCATATGTAAAATTTCCATCCCCATTTCCTTTCCAATATTCAATTGAATTTGCAGTAGTAGTTTGAATTATTAAATCATTTATTCCATCTCTATTAAAATCCCCATTATCACAAGAAGTATAAATGTTTCCAGTGGTTGCTTCTTTTCTAAATGTTAATTGTCTTGGTGCAAAGGTTGCATTCCCATAACCTTTGTAAAAATACATAGCATCATAATCACCTGATATAATATCTTTTTCTCCATCATTATCAAAATCTGCAACAGATGTACAAGATGTCCACCATGATTGAACTGCAGTATTTGAATCAATTGCTCCACCTATATTTGTAAATGTTCCATCACCTTTTCCTAAATAAACATATACATCATCAGCCATGTTTGCATATGCAAGATCTAAATTACCATCATTATTAAAGTCACCAGTATCAATTGATGCAGGATAATAAGGAAATGAATATGTAGCTGAAGTGAAATTATTATTTTGATCATTTAATAAAACATATACATTTTTATTTCCATTTGTATAACTTGTAACAATTGCATCCATGTATCCATCATTATTAAAATCACCAGATGCAGTTGGTGTAAGATCATCATCATTAAATCCATCAAATATAAATCCTGATAATCCACCTGATGTAACAAATCCAAAACTACCATCACCTTTATAGTATCTAGCTTCATATGATCTTGGAACATCGTCTTCGCTTCTTAGAACAATTGCATCTTGATCACCATCATTATCATAATCTGCAATAGCTGGTGCTCCCCATGCACGTTGATCTCCTGTATTTAAATTAGCAAATAATGTAGCAGGATCAGTATTAAATAATCCATCGTTTAATGATTCAACAACATAATGCTGGCTTGTACGATAAGTCCACATTATAAGTGTTTCTGGCCACTCAATATTATTATTCCAATTTGGAATAATTCCATTTATATCAAAAAATACTGAATAATATCTTTCACTATTTGAATTTGTTGTACCATTAATTATCCATTCAAGTCTTCCAAAAGCATTAGTGATTCCGTTAAAATCTGAAAATGTATGAAACTTTGCAGGTATTAAATATTGTTTATCACCACTTTCGCTTAAATTATATATTTTTATTGTACCATCCGGATTATGTTCAACGACTCTAATTGAATTCTTATAAAAACTTCCAGAAAGATCTGAAGAAGATAATAATTGTGTAAAATTAATTATTTCTGATCCTAAGATATCTGTTCTTTCATATGGTTCACTTGCAACAGTAATTGTTGTTCTATATTGCCAGGTACTATTCCACCATTCAAATGGGCTAGTTAATGAAATATTTTGATTTAAAAAATATACATTTTTTGCAGTTGCTATACTTGAAGTTGCATTGCCGCCTATGTGGAATGTTTGTATAGAACTAGTTTTTGTATAACTTGCAGAATTATTTGCTGATATTGTAAATTGGTGATCTCCACTAACCCAAGTTTCTGGAATCGTAACTGAATATTCATCAAGTAATCCTTTGATCATTGGAGATGTAATTTTTGTACCATTGTTATAAGTAATATTTATCCAAACATTTGTAATGTCAAGAGGATATGTTACATCAGAAGTTACTGAAATATTTCTTCCCAATCCTTCAGGTGTATCATGAATTTGAATATTTGATATGTCTGGATATCGATCAATACTAAAGTTATATGTTGCATTTAAAAAATTACCTGCAGTATTTATTAATACATCTCCTGTTGGTGAAGTTAACTTAACTCTAACTTGATACCAACCATTATTGTAATTACTAGTATTCCATCCACCATTTGTAATCCACATTGGATCTATGTAAAAACTTGTATTAGTTGTATTAAAACTATTATTTACAACTATTTTGTCAAGAATCCATGTTGCTCCAGTCCAATTATATACTTCCATTGTAAAATAAGCAGAGAAATTTGAATCTGTTATTACTTGAGATCGATTTGCAATAATTACTTGTTCAATTCCTAAATCATGTGGAATACTAAATAAAATAGTCCAATTATCTGAAATTGTAGATTGAGCTGCATCATCTGTAGTAAATCCTGGAAATAAATAAGTATCACCGCTACTGTAATTTGAGTCATACAAAATATTCCAATTATTATTAGTTGATTCTTTATAATAATATAGTGCTCCTGAATTATTATCTTTAAGTTCAATTTTACCGTCATACCATCTGTTTATTGGAATATTATCCGCAAATTGACCTCTGTGTGTGCCATCTTCATAAACTTGCAAATCATTATTTACAAATCTCATAGCATATGCAATGTCAGTATACATACTATTGTCTTCAGTATAAGTCTCCCCCCATGGACCAATCATTGTATCCATCGCATTTTCAAAATAAATTTGAAAATAAAAATGTGTTCCATTTAATCTAGGAAATGAATCTTGTGGCATAAACCAATTATCCCATTGAGCATCGTTATTTATGAAAGTGATTTCATCATTTTGAGCGAAATTATCTGTACCAACAACATCTCTATCATTATAGTTCCATTTACTATCATCAATTGTTGTACCATCAAATGCATCATAATAATTAATAATTAATTTATCACTTACGTTTGTAACACCGGTTGAATTTCCATAATACATATAAAATTCTGTGAGTGAATTTTCAGTAATATGGGTTGTATTTACCCAAATTAACGTATCTGATGTATTACAATTTCTGTCAATATAATATGCAATTTCATTTTTAAATTCATCTGCAAATCGTATATCAACACAATCTGATTCCATTTTTGATTCTAAAATTAAACTTTGAGTATCTATTCTAACAGCTAATTGATATCTAGTTAATTCACCAAGTCCCGTTGTTGAAAAATTAATTTTTTTACGATAAAACCAAGAATCATTCCACCAATCAATATAGTCTCTATTTAATGTGACATTCATTTGAGGAGCATAAATATCTCTATTGGTAATTAAAAATAAACTTGCATTCAATTCAATTGTGAAATCAGTTAATCCCGTAGTAATATGACCAAAACTGTCATTTGTATATAATGTTACATTGTATACCCCACCCATCCAAGTTTGTGAGAAATTTGCAGAATATTCATTACTTATATTTGTTAAATTAATTTGTATGCTTGACAAACCATTTGGTCTATCGATTATTGCCCAAACATAGCTTACATTACCATATTGCTCAGTTATTGTAACATTAATTTCAACTTGTTTAGTAAGCGTTGTAATATTAGGAGTAACTTTTAAGTTACTTATATCGGGACCTGTAACATCAATTTTTATTGTCCAATTATCTGTAATATCGTCCCAAATTCCATCAGAACAATACATCTGCCAATTATATGATCCTGTTTTTGTTGGAGTCCAAATACCTGGACAATCTACATCAACATCTTTTGTAATATTATTTGTAACTGTTTCATTTATTGGTTGTATCCATCCACCACAATTACTATCATTAATATATATTTGACAATAACTTACTGCTCCTTGTGCATCACTAGCATTCCATTCAAATAATAAATTTTTATTTGACCATATTGTATTGTTTTTTGGACTAATTAATGATATATTAGGTGCAGTGAGATCAATAATTATACTATTGAAGATATTCCCTGTTTCATTAAAATAATTTCTTGCCTGAACATGGACTATTTTTAATCCGTCACTTGCATTACACCCATATACTGGATTAGTTAAATTCCATTCAATATACCAGTCACAAGAACCACTACAATTATCTTGCCATGTCTGCCACGAGGTCCAATCAGTATTATTACATGAATATCTATATGAATATATATCATTACCAGTAAGTTTTAAATCAACGATTGGAGTAATAACTGTAGTTGGTGGAGGTGGAGGTAATGGTGGACTTTCATAAATATCAAGAATAGGTGTAGCATTAGGTGTATCAATTGTAAAATTAACAAAATCAGAATCTATTGCACCAGATATGTTTGCATACACAGTCACATTATGTGGTCCTTGAGTTAAAATTCCTAAATATGTTGTAAAATTATCAGCATTATATACAGAAGAACTATTAACTCCACCATCTAAATTATACCAAGTATTATTAACTGTCTGATTAAATGTTGCGTTTAACAATGGATTATAATCTGGAATTGTTGTACTTGTTGGTGAAATAATTGTAATCATTCCACTTCCAGATGTAAAACTTTGTGAAACATTACCACTATTTCCATAATAATCATCACAATAAAATACAACAGTACTTCCACCATATGATGAAAATGTCCTATTTGCATAAAAGAATGTTTCATTAACTTTGGTCATATTAACAAGTGCACCACCATCAACTCTATAACTACAATTCTTACCTGTCTTATCAAGTGTAATATTAAACCAAACTTGATCACCAATTGGATATTTTTGATTAAGAGGTGAATTAACTGTAATAGTTATTGGACTAGTCATATTTTCAACAATGATATATTCAAATTCAGATATTGAATCCTGAGTAAGTAATGCAACAGTACCATTTCGTACTCCACCACCACCAACACTTGCATTAATTTGCCAACTAGAAGGTTCTGATTCATTATCCTGCCAAATCTTTGCAAGAACTGTTGGATTACCACCTGGCGTTCTTACCTGTACATACATATTATACCATTCACCTACTGTTGGAGTTATACCTGAATCAGACGTTCCAATCCTAAATCCAGGATTTACAGTCATTTGATATGTTCCAGTTTCTGAAGAAATTTTAATCCAATCATTATCAGCACCAAAGTGGGAATATACATAAAGACCATTTCCTTGTGTTCCATCATCAGTAACCAATCTAAGTTTTGTTCTTACTTCATAATTCACCCAACTTAAAGCTCCAGTCCCTTCATATTCAGAAACATAATAAGTTGCACCACCAACACTTGCATCTCCCCTGTATGTTTGTTCAGTTGTATTATCGTATGTTTTGAATTGATCAACAACAGACTGTGTTGAATCATAATCAACAAAATCACTTGCATTTGTATTATTTCCATAACTCTCAAATGTTTCATAAAGCAAATATCCCATATTATTAGCATAACCTACATCATTTCCAAATTCAAACATTAAATGATGTTTTCCAGTAGTTACTATTTGGTCTTCAAGATGAGCAGATTCATTACAATCCCATTCTTCATAAAATAATGCTTTTGCATAATAGCCTGAAGCTGTTGTCAATGCTGAATATTTAATTTTTGAATTATCGTTTAATATAATATAAAAATTATCATTAGATACTTTAGTATTACCACAATATAATTCTAAAAATTCTAAATCATTTCCTGTTACAGAATTATCTGTTAAAAATTCTGTCCAAGTAGTTCCATTTATTGTCGTAATTGTTAAATTAGCTTTTCCAACAGTTTCAAAATTAACTGTCCAATTTTTATAAAGAGTTGGATAACTTTGGATATTAAGTATTGTTAAATCAATAACTAGTTCAAATATTTGCTCAGATAATTGTGGTGTTACCCATTGAATTTTATCATACAAACCATTATTATTTGTATCAATCAATTTTGCATCAAAACGTTCATCAGTAACAATATCAATCTTCTTATTTCCATCATTCCAATATAAGTGAACTTGTTCTTTTTGTGACTCTGGAATATTTGAATATGATAACACATTATGATAATGCATGGATACATTACTATAAATTGTAATATTTTTATTAAAATTGTAATTTGCTGTTTGATTTTTTGATTCTCTAATTTTTGGAGCTGGTGTTTGAAATGTAATTGAAAAATTTTCAACAGTATCATTTAGTATAAGTTCTTTTTTAGCAGATAAATTAACTCTTTTGACCACTTTTTCAAGTTTGGAAATTTCAGAATTTAATTCTCTTTCTTTAAAATATAATCCAACTTTTGAAAAAATTCCAGCGTCTTTTCTTTCTTTAGTAATTTGCGTTAAATTTTGATCTAAAAGTACTAATTTTTTTGAATTATTATATTCAGATAAATTTAATTTTACATCTTCAATAATTAATTGAGAATCTATATTCTCATTAACACTATTTTTTACAATAATATTATCTGCTTCAACAGGTAATTCAATTTTATTATTTTCTTTATTAGATACAATTTTTTTCCATTCTACCGGTTTATTAATTTCAGAGGTTAACTGGATTGTTTCATTTAATATAATTTCATTATTTTCTTCTATACCATTATTAGTTAAATTTCCATTAAGATTTGATGAAATATTATTTTCATTAGTAGAAATATTTGAATTTAATGATTCATTATTTTTACTAATATTTAAATTAGTTAAATTTGAAATATTTGATTTGCTTAAAATATTTGAATTATTAAGTAAATCTAAATCTAAGATTTCATTAGCAACATTAATCAAAAATTCAACCTCTTTCATACCATTATTCAATATTATTTTTGTTAACCCCGTGAAATTTTCTTGTGGTTTAATGATTAGATTATTTTCATCAATAAATACAAAAGTATTATTGGTTGAATTATAAGAAATATAAGTTAAATATGAAAAATAATTATTTAAATCTAAATTCAAACTACCATTTACAATTATTGTTTTATTGATAAATATTTTTTTAGTAAAAAGTGGCTTATCAAAATCAATAATAGATTCTCCCTTACTTATAATTGTTCCATTAACTAGCTTTTCAAGTTCTAACATACTTGAATAATAACTAATTTTTCTAAACTTAAAAGCATCAGCAATAACTATTGCCTCAGTACCAAAGGTTTCTACATCAATATATGAGTTTTTATCCAGTGTATATGCACCAATGTAATTCCATTCACCACCACCAATTTGTTCATTTAGTTCAACATAATGAAGCTTGTCATATGCGTTAACAAAAACAGGTACATTTTGAGCTAAATTTTCATATGAAGGGTAATAAGCATAAACTTCATAATTATCAAGATTTAGATTGGGACGATATCTTACACTTTTTTGACCTTTACCGGTATTTAAATCGTGCAAATAATCGCTCCCTAAAAATCCAGGTATTTGTCTATCTCTTACCCATCTTCCAACAATTGTCACTTGATTATTATTTACAATTTTATCAATTTCAATTAAATCATCTTGCACAATATCAATTGTTGAATTTTCAGAATAATAAATATAAATATTACCCTCTTCATTAGCCTGAATTGACTTCAGATTAATAACCATAAAACCAGATTGAGAACCATAATTAAAAGTTAAAAATTTATAATCTGCAATTTTATAACTTTCCCCATCAAAATACAATATATTGATATCATCTACTTTTCCAAAAGACATTAATTCAACATACACTTTAATTGTAAAATCATTTCTTGGAATATTTAGTGATTCCTTATATGATAATGGAATTCTATTTGTATATGATTCATTCCACCAATTTTTATTAATTATTAAAGTTCTATTATTATTTAGTAAATTTTTATCATTAAATTCTTTTCCTTGATTTGTTTGTAAATTTGCATAAACTAAATAATTATAATAATCATCATATTTTGAAAAGATTATTTTTTTTGTTTGTCCAGCTTCAATAAAAATTTCATTAGAATCAACAAACGTAGTATTCATTTCAACATCATTAACATATTGAGATAATTTTAAACCAAGCAATTTTGAATTAATATCATAATTAATTATTGTTACAACCAAATTATTATCAATTTCATCAATTGAAACGATACCAACATCATCAATATTTTCAAAATCAAATTCTTTAAAAGGAATTATTATAATTTTGTCATTCACAACTGAATAAATACTTGAATCAATTGAAGATATAGCTTTGATTATTAATTCATTTATCGCCCCAATTGGAACATTTGGAGGTATTACAACTTCAACATAAATTTCTGTTTTTTCTCCTGGAACAAGAATACCTGTGTCAACAAATCCATCCTCATTAGTATCAATTAATTTTGATTTTCCATCAACACCATAAACAAGTACTGTAGGAACATCCGATTTAACTTCAATATTAATAATATCAGATTTCTTATAATTATTATTAGTAATGATGTGTTTAAATACGATTTTTGAATTTCGAAGAGCATCCTCTGTTTGATTTTTTTCTATTGTAATAAGAGGTAAATCAGAAAATAAATAATAATTAAAAATTAATGTATCAGAAATATTCAATTCATCTATTGCATCAATTTTTACGGTATATTCACCAATAGAATCTTCACTATTATGTTTAAAAATTAGTGAACCATTATCTGGATTAATTTTAGATTTAAAATATAATGAACCATTTGGTAAATAAATACTAAGGTCAAACTTTAAATCATTAAGACTATAATAATTTAAAAATATTTTAAATTCTTCATTTTTAACTACATAATCTCGATTAATTTCTGCAAAAAATAAATCCACATAATTATGACTATAAACATTTAAACCACCACTAAAATTCTGATTTAAACTATTACTTACATTAACATCCACCTGATCTAAATAATTTTTTAAACTAGATAAATAAGTAACATTTTCTTCATTAACTTCATAATCTACAAAATCATTATCTTGATTTTCTTTTATTATTTCTAACCAGCTTGTATTATCAAAATATAATGTTACGTTTTTTAATTCTTTAATTATTATTTCATAAGAATTTTGTGTACCATAAAAACTAACTTGGTTACCAAGTTGAATAAAATCAATAAGTTTATTTTTTTGAGTTATAATATATTTTACTTTTGAATATTTAGGTAATTCAATATTAAATTTTAAAAAACCTCCCTGCTTAGGTTCAATATCCAAATCAATAATGCTATTCTTTTTTCTAGAATATATTTTGATATCTGATAATCTCTCGCCGAGTAATTCAGCTTCAAATAATACTTCATTACTAGTTAAAGAACTCAAAATTTCATCAGTAATTAAAATCCCTTCAGGATAAATGTTTAATTTAAAACTATTTCTTTCATCCCTAATATATAATTCTGAATAATTAATTAAATCTTTAATATCCAATTTATCAATCAAAATAAAATTTTCTTTCGAATGGATTGATAAATTAAATTTTGTTACAAGCCATGTTTTATTACGATTAATATCTAATGCTAAGGAATAATTTTCTAAAAAGAATTTTATTGGTTTATCTAAAATAGTTAAATTTATTCTTTTACTACCATATATTTCATTCTTAATAGTTACTATATCAACAGAATAATTTCCTTTTTTCAAATAATCAATTAAATATGTATATTTACCTGGTTTTATTTCGTTTACATAATATTCCAATTCGTCATCATTAAAATTATCATTATTTTTAATTTTAATACTAACTATTGCATTAGTTAATGGTTGATTTAACAGACTTATATCAAAATCAAACAATACAGATTCATTTTCATAATAGTCTGTGACTGAAGTTACATTAATTGTTAAATTATCAGTTTGCATTAACTTCACATCAAATGATCCCTTTGAAACAATATTATTATTTTCATATTTTATTTTTCCAAGAATTAAATACGAACCAATCTCAATATTACGAACAAGATCACAAGCAAAATTACATTTACCATTACATCTTGTTTTACATAATGGCACATAAAATGGAGAACTTTCACTTGCTAAAAACAATTCTACTTCAGAATTTATTGATTTTCCTTGATCTTCAATAATCATTGAACCATTAACTTCTAGAGGCCCCATTGAATAATAAATGATCTCCGGCGTTGTTAAATTAAAGTTAATATCATCCGAAAATACGTTAAATGAATCAAACAATTCATTATCTTTTCCATCAATTGATACAACCACTTTTACGTCATGATTGCCAGTAGTTGTTGGTTTATATGTACCAATATATTCACCGTTTGTATGACCTATCATAGCTATTTCATATTGAGCATTTGAAGGATCTGTTACAATTAACCTCAGCGGTACAGATAAAACCAAAATATCATTAATAAACGCCTTCCCAGTAAATTTCACAGTTTCATCAATTGTAAAATCATCTTTTTCAAGAGATAAATCTAATTCTACAGTAGGTTCGTATGCTAAAGAATTTATTGATAAAAATAATAATAAAAAGAGGATAGGTAAGATTATTAACACTCTATTTATTCCAACCTCTTTTTTCTTATTCATTTTTTATTCTGTAAATTTTTTATAGGGATTCTTTGTATTTAGTTCAGGCAACTGTCCAAAAATCTCAATTGCCCTTGATCTTTTTAGACCAACCTGTTTTTGTATTGCATCAAGTGGAATTTTTTTCTGATAAGCATGAACAATATGAGTATATCTAAGGATCTGTGGTCCAGCTTTTTCAATTCCAATAGTTTTTAAATATTTCTGTACTATTTGTCGTATACGTTTTGTCGTCATCGTGGGACTCTGACGAGAAAAAAATAAAAAATCGCTATTTAGATTTGCTTTTTGAAATTTTTTAATACTTGAAATAATTTTATCAGAAAGATATACATAACGTTGTTCTTTATTTCTAGCTGACTTTCCTTGAATTTTTAGAAGATTTTGATCAAAATCAAAATTTTTATTTTTAATATTTACGAGTTCATTAACAGTACAACCAATTTCATATAACAAAGAAATAATCAATTCATCTCTTAAATTTTTTTGAATATTTAGAAGGTTTTCAAACTCATTATGATTAAGATATCTAATTTTATTTTCACTTGACCCTTTTTTCAAATTATTTCCCACTAAATACAAAATTCCCTTATTATCCAGAAAAGGGAAACTATGAGTTTATATAATTTGCTGTTTCATGACCGAAAGATTTATATAGTTATTATTCAAGTTAATATATTACGATGTGGCGATATAATAAAAAAGCAATTATGGGAATAGGTACACTGATAATTTTTATTGCAACAATTTTAGTTGCTGCGGTTG
>Ga0233437_1002935_pt1 | contig 23997 bp, 24 predicted proteins | sample SI_122_August201_FD_182714 | JGI IMG/M metagenome (GOLD analysis project Ga0233437, IMG submission 182714) | Seawater microbial communities from Saanich Inlet, British Columbia, Canada - SI_122_August2016_200_MG | ecosystem: Environmental > Aquatic > Marine > Inlet | place: Canada: British...
AATGTAAGGCAATTGGAAAATATCATCAAAGGAGCCGTTGACATCGGAGCAGATAGAATAATTGAGGTAGCCCATCTCCCTCGAGAAATGAGAAAACTTGCCAATGAAAATGGGGGGGACCTATGAGCAAAAGGAGCAAACTGATGACAAAAATTCTCTTTTTTGTTATCTTGTTTACAGGGTTTTGTTGGCCGGAAGCTGGAGATGCTTTTGAACCGTGGGAGGGCAAAGCGACTACAGTTCTGAATGTCAGAAAATCTCCCGAACTTGACAGCCAGGCTATAGGCTGGCTCGACAAGGGACAAAGAATTACCATAAACGATGAGCAAAAGCTATGGTACAAAATTATTTTTGAAATTGAGGGAAAAAAATATCGTGTGGGATGGGTATATCGCAGATACATACGGAGAATCTCCTCGGAAAAAATGGACATATCTTCTGCATTAGCAAAGGTGAGAGCGGGAATTGCAGTAGAGGAGTTGCAGGAAAAAATTCCTTTAGATGCATCAACGGGTAAAGACCGTTTGCCGAATAAAGAGGAAAAGGAGTTGAAAAAAGCTTCCATATCGACGGAAATTCGTGTGGTCAAAGACCAGGGGCGTATGGCTCCCCAGAAGAGTCTTCCAAGCGACAAGAAAGTCGTGAGGGATACTTTATCGGAAAAGGTCAATGCCGTAAAAGAACAGACACGTGTCACCTCCCGATCCAAACCTGCCACTAAAGAAGTGAGCACATCTCCTGCACCGGCGACAAATCTCGTGATGAAGGAACAGACGCATGCCGTCTCCCGAGCCAAACCTCCTGCGCCTGAAATGGCTGTGAGCAAATCTCCTGGGCCTAAAATGGTGGTGGTCACATCTCCCCCGCCTGCGATAACTCCCGTGATCAGCAAGCGGGTTGATACGCCTCCCCGGACGAGCGTTTCCGTTGTTCAGAACCCATTAAAGCAAGAACCGCGGGTATCACACCCTCAAAAGAGCCTGGCTGATACTCAGGAATTTAAAGAGTTGGCCAAACTTGTACTCAGACTATTGTCAGTGGTCCTCTCTTGCCTTGCTATTCTGTTTTCTTATAAGGCAATAAAGTTGTCAAAGATCAGCTATAATACTGCAATGCAACTTCAGCGCAACCTGCAAGTCTGGCAACAGCGGGAGGATGGGCAGTTGGGCTAAAGTTGAGGGTGCAGATTCGTAGGTGTCGGGTATCGCGGTATAAGGATTGAAATAAAGAATAATTATGGATGTTTATGTTGCCAGGCAACCCATCTTCAACAAGAGGAAAAGGATATATGGGTATGAACTTCTTTTTCGGGATGGGATGGTAAATGCTTTCCCCGATGTGGATGGTGATGCGGCTACTTCGAGGGTATTGTCCTCTAGTTTTTTGTCAAATGGTATTGAACGAATTACCGGGGGCAGGAAAGCATTTGTTAACTTCACCGAGAAAATGATTACGGAAAAAATACCCACTATGTTCCCAAAGAAAACCCTTATGGTGGAAATCCTTGAGGACATGGAACCCAGTGCGGCAGTTGTCACTGCCTGCCGGGAAATGGCCAAGCAGGGGTATAATTTTGTTTTGGACGACTTTGTTTATAAGCCTGAGATGAAGCCATTGCTTTCCTTAGCGCGGATTGTAAAGTTCGATTTCAGGGCGAGTTCTATCAAAGAGATAGAAGCAGCCATCATAGAGTTGGCGGGATATCGGGTCAAGCTGCTGGCTGAAAAGATCGAAACCCACGAAGAGTTCCAGCAGGCCCTGAATATGGGGTTTGAGTATTTTCAGGGATATTTTTTCAGCAAACCGGAAATCCTTAAGCGCAGAGATATTTCCCCGTCCAAAATCACCCTCCTGAATATAATGTCCGAGGCAAACAGAGAGGATTTCAGGATCACGGAGCTGGAAAAATTCGTTTCACGCGATCTTTCTATCAATTACAAATTAATGCGCTATATCAATTCCGCATATTTCGGAATGTTTAAAAGGGTCAAATCCGTCAAGCAGACGCTTGTTTTGTTAGGGATGAAGGAGGTCAGGCGCTTTATTTCCCTCATCGCCATGGCGCAGATGGTTTCCGGAAAACCTGATGAATTGATCCGAGCATCCTTGATCCGGGCCAGGCTCTGTGAGAATCTGGGCAAGGAGGCAATCGGCAAGGACGGCTCGGAACTTTTCACCCTTGGACTTTTCTCCTTCATCGACGCTATTTTGGACGATGAAATGGGCAATATCATGGAAAATTTGCCCCTGTCGGAAAGCATCAAAAAAGCCCTCACAGGGGGGGGAGGGGAACTGGCAGATTATTTGACCCTGGTGTCGTGTTACGAAACTGGAGATTGGGCGAAGGTTGCTTCATTGGCCGCGAAGGCCGGGCTCAATGAGGAAAAGACGCCTGAATGCTATATGGATGCGGTGGCATGGGCGGACAGCATCCCGATTTAAAGAGGTGTAAGGTTTAATGCTCAAATGGTTTACGGGAAAAAGAAATAAGGGCGATGAGAGCAGGCGGGAACCGGTAGGAGACGTGCGGCTGAGTATCATTTTAGCCGGTGATGAGCTTCTGCCATGCGACATCGAGTATATAGACAGGGAAGGGGGGAGCCTATCTTTTCCGGAGGAAAGTCATCTCTATCTCAGCCGGAGGGTGAGGTTCAAATTCTCGACGGATAACCGATCGAAAGAATTAATTATGGATGCAATTATTTTTGAGTCGCGCGCTGTTGAGGGGCGTAGGGTTTGCCAATTTCGGTTCGCGGACGTGGTCGACGTTGAGGCGGCATTGGGTCCGGGATCGTTTAGCCGTTTCAATCGGCGACGGGCATTCCGGGTTGTGCCTGGCGCTCGCGAAAAAATTGAGATAGAGTTGACGTGGGGCGAGACAGGTAGTTCAGGTCGTCTGGCTGACATTTCAGTGACCGGAATGGGAATAGGCATTACAGGAGACGGCATTACCGTGGATTTGGACCCCGAAGTCGGCGGGACGCTCGAGCCGCTTGATCGGTTGACCTTGTCATTTCAGCTTCCCGGATGCGACGCTCGGTTGAGGATGCTGGGGATTGTCCGGAACCGAAACCTCAAGAGTAAAAGTATTTGTTACGGCATCGACTTTGAATGGGACCAAACCGATGATTCCCAGCAGCAGGCAGAAGCGGTTCGCGGCTATGTGATGCGACAGCAGCAGTCTATGCTTGAGCGAAGTGCATGGATCAGGCGCGGTTGATCAATGTCAATATTGAGGAATTATGGTGTAATAGACATGGGACTGAGTAAAATGGAATCGCGTCTGAAAACACAATCGGAACATATTCTGATCGTTGATGATGAAGCGGCAATCAGGGAAGTCCTGACGGATTTCCTGGAAGAAAATGGCGACTTCTGTTACATCGCGTCAAATGCCCATGAGGCTTTAAGCACCCTCACAGAGAACCCTATAACCTTAGTCATCTCAGACATCAAGATGCCCGGAATGGGTGGCATCGAGTTTATGAAGGAGGCAAAACAATCCTTTTCCGACCTCGATTTCATGATAATGACCGGTTATGCTTCTGACTACACCTATACAAACATCATCAATGCCGGCGCCACTGATTACATGATTAAACCTTTCAAACTGGAAGAATTGAAAGCAAAGATGGAGCGAATCAAGAGGGAAAGGCGCTTGTTAAATAAACTCAAGGAGGGCAACAGAGCACTCGAATTGGCCATGGAGAAAGCAAATCTAATGTCCATCAAAGCCGAGACTGCCAATCTGGAGCTTGACCAGATATTTGACAGATCGACCAGCGGGATATGGGTGATTGACAGTCAATTTGAAATCCTTCGAATGAATCGCACACTTTCTGGCCTTGCAGGTAAAGGCAGGGGTAAGGTGCGCGGTTTGAAATGCTATGATGTTTTTCCTACTTCCCTGTGTGGTAGTCCTGACTGTCCGTTGACCCGGATCATGAACGGTGACGGTTTTTTTGAATGCGATATAGAAAAGAGAGACCAAGGGGGGTCAAGAATATCTTTTCTGTTGACGGCGACCTCTTTTTTTGGGCTTGATGGGGAACTGATGGGAATGGTGGCGGAATTTAAGGACATAACCTCTCGCAGGCAGGCAGAAGTGGCCCTGGAAAAAGCGAACCGGGAACTCCAGCGTCTCTCAGTATTGGATGATTTGACCCAGGTGGCCAATCGCCGGCGATTTGATGAGGCCTTAAATGAAGAATGGCAACGGCTGAGCCGTGATCGGGCGCCGCTATCGTTGATATTTTGCGATATCGATTATTTCAAGCTTTATAATGATACCTATGGGCATCAAACAGGTGATGATTGTTTACGCGCCGTCGCTGATACGATTGGCACCAATTGTCAACGCCCCGGGGATTTCGTGGCCCGTTATGGCGGAGAAGAGTTCATAGTGATCCTGCCAAATACAGAGGCTGAAGGGGCTGTCCATTTAGCCGAAGATATTCGGCAGGAGATAGAACGGCTGAAGATTCCACATATGCGATCTCAAGTGAGTCCATATATCACCTTGAGTTTGGGGGTTTCTTGCGTATCTCCGTCTGCTGACATTACCCCTGAGTCACTCATAGGCGTTGCAGACAAGGCGCTTTATGAGGCGAAGAACCAGGGGAGAAATCGAACAGTCCTGAAAGTAGTGGATATGGAGGGGATGACGGACTTGAAATTTGGAACTGGAAATTAGGAATTTGATAGTGTTTACACCTTTCTGCTTTTTCTGCTTTCAAGTTTCAAATTTAAAATCACCAAGAAAAGCCGGGGGAAGAACCGATGCCAAGCGCTTACACGATAGAGGGGATGTGGGATAAAATCAGGAGCCTTCCATTAATTGATGTTGCCGTTTTTGATGTGATATCCTTGTTGGATAATCCTGATAGCAACTTTGAGCAGATTGCGGGAAAACTGTCTCCCGATATTGCCGCTAATTTTCTCACCATGGCAAATTCGGCCTATTACGGCCGGGAAGTTCGGAGTATCAGCTTTGCAGTGAGGGTACTCGGTTATGGCCAGATGAAAAAAATCCTCACCTCCGCTGCGCTGATGGATCACTTTGTTCAACGTATGGATCTTGAGGATTTCAATTTTGAAAAATTCCAAGCGCAGGCCTACTTCTGTGCGGCCATCTCCAAGGTTTTGGGAGAGATCATAGGCTATGAAGAATCTGCAGATCTATACACTGTGTCAATCCTGCAAAATATCGGGAAGCTAGTCCTGGCAGTCTACTTTCGAGAGAAATTCAGGGAAATCAATGCCTTAAAAATCTCAGAAGGGCTCGTAAGCAGGATAGCGGAACAGCGAGTATTGGGGATTACCCACGGGGAAATCGGCGCGGTTGTCTTGGAGAAATTCAAGATACCCAAGGAGATCTGTAATGCCATAAGGTTTCACGATGTATTGGGGCGAATTGTCCCCGAAGGATCCGATTTTGAATTGGAGTTTGTGTCGAGAGAATCGAGCAGGTTGGTGGCGGGATTCACACTTCCGAAAAAGATGAACGCTCAGGATATTATGGATCGACTGAGGGGCACGGTCGATGAAGGCCGAAAGAGATATCGGGAAAATATGAAAGAAGTCCTACATTCCAAGGGGGGATACAGGGAAGCCTTTGAAACCCTGATAAATCAAGCTGTCGGGTTGATTCGCAGGGATCTGAAAGTTTTTTTGAGGGAAAGAAAGCCGTAAGCGAGAAACCCTGAACCCTTACCGCATGCTTCTCCCGCAAACGTCCCTGTTGTGAATTTTCTGTTTTTCTGTCATTACCTCCATATCTTGGAAACGAAGAATCCCTTCTTTCACGAAGAATTCTCCTATGGGACGCTGAAGATTACGTTGCTTGCCGAGAAGGGCCATAAGCTGGAACCGGGACAAATAGCCTAAACGGATAGCACGCTCACCGAATTTTCCCTTGAGGTTCCTCCGCAACAAAATTCTCTGAATTTCATGATGCGAAATCATTTCCCAATCCAATGCGATTTGCCCGATGAGGGGGCGTTGGCGCCTTTGCCAGGTTATTGCCCTTATAAGGGTGCGCCAGGAAATAAGACCGGAGTAATAGAGAAATTGCCCGAGCAATAGCTCTCGCTTGGGGATTTCCTTGGTATAAAAAAGTTCTGAAAAATCCCTTCTTGCCTGGTGCCTTGCATTGGTTTTGTTGTTATTTCTTTTAACGCTTGATTGGCCCCGCAGGAGAACCGCTCCTTTATTTCTAACAATGGGAATGAGCCTTTCATACGCCAGGGTTACCTCTCTGAAGTGGTCACCCATTTTGGCTTCATCCCTCCCTAGGGCTTTCGCACGGTCAGGGTGTGTTTCGAGGGCTTTCTTCCTGTAGGCAGACCTAAGCCCTGACGGCTCGAGATACTTCAAGAAATCCAGAGAGATCTCCACTTTCGAGCCAAAAAGAAGGCCGCATGCATCAAAAACCTCTGGTATGGATAAAGCGATCAACAGCTATTGCCCTTTCTCTTTAACTTAACAATTATCAACAACATATTGTACATTTGTCAAGATAAAAAACTAGATATTGTGCCCTATCCCAAATGTATTTATCTCACTCCTCCCATCTTTCTCTTTTCCTCTCAGTTTTTCTGAGGATTGAGTAGGCACGGGAACATAGATTTCGGGCGTTCTCTTTGACTGCCAAAATATTTCTGTAGATCGCCTCTGAGGCTCCTTGCTTTCTTCGGTTTGCTTTTTTTGTCTGGAGGATTTCCGATCCCGTGGACAACAACGCCCGTATTTCCGCATAGGCGATATTGATCCCTTTCAATTTTTCCTCGGCCTTTTTTCTGAGCCTGGGATTATTTGTGAAACGATCAGGGTGCCAGACCCTGGCCATATCTATATACGCTTCCCTTGCCTCATCCATTGAGGGTTCATGATCAAGTTCAAGAATTTTATAACATTTTAAAATATCCATGACACCTAAAGTGGTTGGTCCAGGATTCAGGGTTATGTCTTTCAAAGTTTGTTGCTTAAAGGTTATCACTAACTTTTAAGGTTTCTTTTTCCGGAGAAGACCTCTGAAACTCGGAACGGCACTTAGCTTTGACAAGGCTGGAGATATTTATTTTCATCTGAAAATTATTTCCCCACCCGCTTTTTGCCATGCCGTCAGATACTTGTTCGTCTCCGGAGAGATATTGGCAAGCCCGACAACTTCCATCTGCTTTCCCCGCCATTGAGATAGATGTTTTGCCGCCTGTGGCGTAAGCTCGATGAGACCGTTTAGAGAAAGCCTGATCCCTCGCCACCGGGATAAACCCTCCGCCGCCTCGGGAGAAAGCTCGCTCAGGTGGTTGAGGCAGAGCCATTCACCCTCCCATTGAGACAACTGCTCTGCTATCGAGGCAGGTAATTCTGTGATGCCGTTAAGAAAAAGATCTTTGCCTTCCCATTGAGCCAAACATTTTGTCGCATTAAGAGAGAGCTCTGTGAGTTCATATTTACGACTTAGATCGCCAACACAGATCTCTTTCCAAATTCCCATATTTATTTTGTCTTGCCGTTGAGAATGTGCCTTTTCTTTCTTTGGTTTCTCTTTCTTTGGACTTTGTTTTTCCGATTTCTTACTCATTTTGTCTTGCCGTTCAAAATGCGCCTTTTCTTTCTTTGGTTTCTTTCCCTTTGGACTTTGTTTTTCTGATTTTTTATTCGAATTTTCCTGTTGAACTATCTTTTTCCAGATCTTTTCGAGAGCTGGAGCACGGGTCTTTTTTGTATCTATGGCGAGGTTATCGATCTCACTGGCTTTATTTTCAATGATGATGTCCATGCGCTTCCCTAACTTGGCAATATCGATACCATTGACGACCGGGGCCATCTGAATCTGGATTCCGGCTAACCGTTCAATGTAGAGTAGTTCTTCACTGCCGTCATGAAGCTGCTCAAGCGGTCCATTGAGCTTATTGATATATAAGTGACGCCGCCTGATAGTCCGAAGCCCTAACTCTATCCGTTTGCTTTTGAGGGCCTGCTGAAAGGTGGTTATCCCCTTTTCACGTTTTTCGATCAGGATTTCGTCTCTTACCTCTTGGATCCTGTTGCGGTAATAATGCTTCAGAGCCTGGATTTCCTCCTGCTTTTTGAGTAACGTGTCCCTGAGCCGGGTGGCTTTTTCCAGTTTATCAGCCAGCCCAAATGCCGTATGTTTAAACATCTTGGTCTGACCCGTGGTTTCAGTCTGCTGGGTCTTTTGGGGCAAAAATGAGGCATCTAAAGCCTTCGATCTCTCGTTGATATTGATGGGTTCGCTCTGTTGACTTGGAGATGAGCCGCCTGCGACGCTCCGATTTCGGTCGTTCATGAACCACAGGAGAAAGCCGGTAGCCGCGACAACAACGAGCAGTACGCCAATTACGATATATTTCCCTTTCTTCCCTTTGACATTCTCACCATCCTCAAGGTATTCGTTTTCGTACAAATCTTCATCGGTTTCATTGTGTTCTATGAGGTTATCACCCTCATCAGGCGCTGGTTTTTCTTCCAGTTCGGCGGTATCGTTTTGGTCTTTTCCCTCGTTTTTTACCCTCTGATCCGCTTCAGATATCTCCCCGTCTAATTTCTCCTCCTTACGCTCATTCATTATCTTCTCACTCTATTACAAATTCTGTAAAATAGACGTTGGCTACGGCCCCTTTTGAAAAAAGAGAATCCATTTTGGCGGCTATTTCGGTCCGCAAATCACCTTTTCCCTCGACGGTGTTGATATCTTCAAATTTCTTTGAAGAGAGTATGGTCAAAAGCGTGTCTTTTACCCGAGGGAGCTGGGCCCGCACTTGTTCGAACGTTGCCTGGTCTTTCAGTTCAAGATCCATCTTTACTCTCAAAAATCGCTTTCCGCCGGAGCCCGCAAGGTTTATTACAAAGGGGTTTATGGCATAAATGGGACCCAATCCCTTTGAGGGCGGTTCATTTTCAGTCGCCGATTCTGAGGTTATCACACTGCCGGCAGGCGACCCGGGCATCTTCTGCCAGAGGATATAGAAGCCCGCCCCTGCCGCAGCCATAAACAATACAAATCCGGCAATAATTATGATTAAAACTGTTTTTGATCCTCCTTTTTTCTCACCATCACCGTCTTTCTCTTCTACGAGATCCTCATTTCCATCGCTGTCCTTCGCCATTATCTTCTCCTTGCTTCCGTCTTTCATAATCTATTACTCCCCAAATGGATTTCCTTGGAGAGGGTTGTTGGACAATACCGTCAATATTTTGTCATTATCAGGGGGAATCGTTTTTCAAATCGCCCAGTTCAAAATCCACACTTACCCCAAAGAAAGCGGAGCAACACGGATTGGTGAAGGAATCCCCACTCATTGCCAATGATCGGCCTTTTCTGTTTCCTGAAAAACACAGCAAGAAGTTTTCTTGCAAAAATTATTCCACAAATGTGAATGTGTTACGAAAACGGCCATTTTTGGCCGAGTCCCTAATCCTGTGGCACCGTACTCGGCGGTGGATACAACGGATCCGGTATCTTGCTTATGGTTTCATTTTTCTCATCTGGGGAAACCAGGGCCGATCCATTCCTTAAGGCCATGGAGTCGGCACAGAAAATGCATTTAGCACTCTCGATAAGTGAATCAAGGGCGCTAAGTCCGCCCGCCCATATTGGCAGGATTCACGGCCGCCATTATGAGAAAATAAAACGGGGTCCTGTTTATGAATATTCTTGTTGTCGAAGATAATAAGACAACCCTGAGGTTGTTAGAAAAAAAGATCAATACCTGGGGCTATTCTGTTCATTTGGCAGAAAACGGAATAGAAGCGTTGGCAAAACTTGCGTCCTCGCCAATCGATATTGTGCTCACGGATTGGAATATGCCCGAAATGAATGGGCTGGAGTTGTGCCGGAGAGTAAGAAAGCCTGACATGCATTATATTTATCTTATCCTTGTGACCGGGAGGGACTCTCGTCAAGAACTGGTTCAAGGTCTTGAATCGGGGGCGGATGACTACGTTACCAAGCCGATTAATTTCGATGAGTTGCGTGCACGTATTGGTATTGGCGTCAGAATCATGAGGATGGAGAGGGAATTAGAACAAAAATATATGACCATTAAAAGAAACTATTTTCAGACAATTCAGATGTTTACAAATATTATTGAAACGTTCGACGAGGACCTGGGCGGACATTGCAAAAGAGTCGCACAACTCTCTCTTAGATTGGCAAAATGGTTTCCTGACCTCTCGGAAGAGGACTTGAATACCCTCGAGTTTGCAGGATTGCTTCACGACATCGGTATGGTGGGACTCCCCAATGAGATGGCATCAAAAAAGAGGGTGGAAATGAGCAGTGATGAAATACATCTTTATCACACCCATCCCATCGCAGGGGAAATTATCCTTAATGAAATTGAATTCTTGAGTCCCATCGCAAAACTGGTCAGGTCTCATCACGAGCAGTTCAATGGCCGGGGTTTTCCCGACGGCGTAGAGGGGAGTAAGATGCCGCCCTTAAGCAAAATATTAGCTGGCGCGGTGTTTTACGACGATCTCGCCAACAAATGGAACATGCCTTTGGGCGATATCCCGGATAGGTTGCAGCGTATGCGTGGATATGAACTGGAGTCTGCCATTGTAGATTATCTCTTGGAAATTAACGCTGAGGATATCCGGAAAGAAGGGGAAGAAAACCTGTGTGAAATTTCCCTGGATGATCTTCGGGAAGGTATGCGCGTAGCGAAAGATATTCGGCGAGACAGCGGAGCGCTCGTATTGCCGGCTGAAACAGCGCTTACCAAACACAGCATTGAGATACTTATCAAATTCGACGAGCTGAATTGCGTTAAAAGCAAGGCATATGTCTACAAATAGGGTTTGGGAGGAGTAATATGGATATTGCGACAATAATAGGATTGATAAGTGCAACCGGACTTATTATTGCTGCTATTTTGCAGGGCGGCGATCTCGCCACTTTTCTTAACATCCCTGGGTTGTTGATCGTCGTGGGTGGGACTTTTGCTTCGTCCTTTGTTAAATTTTCCCTGAAGGATGTTATCAATTCCATTCAGGTCGTAATGAAGACATTTATTTACAAGATGGAATCTCCTGACGAAGTCATCGAAAAAATGATCTTTTTCGCGAGGATCGCCAAAAAAGACGGGTTGATAGCTCTGGAAGGCGCCAAAAAAAAGCGGCTGGGATCAGATAAGAACAAGAAGGGCGGCGATGAATTTGCCGGAAAGGCCCTTGACTACCTGGCGGATGGATATGACGAACAGCTTATTGAAGATCTGTTGAACAAGGACATACGGGTTACCGCCCAGCGCCACGCCATTGGCCAAAATGTGTTTAAGGGGATGGGTGCGGCTGCCCCGGCCTTCGGCATGATCGGCACCCTCATCGGGCTTGTCCAAATGCTGGCCAACATGTCTGATCCCGCGAGCATCGGGCCTTCCATGGCGGTTGCCCTCCTTACCACGCTCTATGGCGCCCTTATCGCTAACGTTGCCTGTTTGCCTTTGGCCGACAAACTCGCCCTGAGAAGCCAGCAGGAATTTGAAACAAGACATATCATTCTCGATGCCGTTATCGGGATGAACAGGGCAATCTCTCCAATGGTCTTGGAACAATCTCTGAGTCTCTATTTGGCGCCCAAGGCGCGCGAAGAAAGGGCGAAAAAAAGGGCGCGGCTAAAGAAGGGGGCCAAGAAATGAGCGAAGAGCAATTTCAGAATAACGAAGCGGCTGAAGAAGGCGCCCCAAGCTGGATCGTCACCTTCGCGGACCTGATGTCCCTGCTCCTCTGCTTTTTTGTTCTCTTGCTCTCTTTTTCGGAAATGGATCGCCAGAAATATAGAGAAGTCGCCGGGTCAATGGCTAACGCCTTCGGCGTTCAGCGTAAAGAACGCGTATTTGAATCTCCGAAGGGGACAAGGGTCATTGCCAGGGCCTTTGACAGGGAGAAGCTTGCGACCCGGGACAAGGAAGAGATAGGGAAAGAGCAAAAAAAGCAAATCGCCAAAGAGGTGAAGGAAGCGATAGAGGCTAAGTTCCAGAACTTGAAGGATCTGATTGAGATAGAGCCCGGAGAGCATCAAGTGGTTATCCGCATGATGGGGGAGACCGCCTTTGATTCAGGAGAGGCCCGAATCAGGCAAGAGATGTTGCCTCTTTTGAAAAAGATTGCATCTGTCCTGAAGGGGACAACGGGGGAGATCGTCATCGCCGGCCATACCGACAATGTGCCTGTTTCGGGGATAAAATTCAGATCCAATTTGCAATTATCGGTAGAACGTGCAGCAAGAGTCACCGAATTCTTAATGGCCCAGGAAGCAATTTCCCCCAAGAGGATCTCAGCCGTCGGTTTTGGTAAATATCGCCCGCTGGCATCCAACGATACAAATGAAGGGAGGAAAAGAAACAGACGGGTGGAGATTATTATTAAGGATGGGGGGCGGCCAGGGTAATTACCGTAGTTTTTTGTAAAAGGACTGCAGGATGGAACAATGTATCGGAAAAAGGGAGATAGATGAAATTTTGTCAGGCGAAAAAGCGCTTGTTTTTGAAATGCCTTATGTTTCACCTGATCTGCTTGACAAGATTGGTTCACATTGTAGAGGAATAGGAGTCGCCGGAAATTTCCTCGAAGCACTGATTATCGGCGTGGGTCACGCCAAAATAGGTGCCATGATTTGCAGGCATTGGAAATTCCCTGAACGACTCATATATCCAATCGAATGTCACTATCAGCCATTTCTAGCTCCCGAAGACCATTATAAAGGAGCACATCTCGTTTATCTGGCAAATCTGCTGGCAGAAGATTATGAAAACCGGATCAATTTTAGTTCCGCTGACGAAAATGCGCTGAAGATCTTTGGTATTGGGGCCGAATCTGAATTCAGAGAACTGTCAAAAACCCTTGCACTGAAATTTCAAGAGTCTTAGCGAAACAGTCCCGCAGTGGCAGAGTTCCTCGTGAGGACACACCAATCCGTCCAGGTCAAAAAATCCGCATGTGCGGCCATATTTCAGTAATCGATAGGGAGAGGATGCCCCCGTCTATCCCTACCCCTCTGCGTTATACTCCGGTGGAACTCTGTTGATCTCCTTACCCTCAGCATCATACCTTGTAAATACAATATCAGTCTTGTTTTCGATAGTGGTTTTGGTTGTTGTTTGGGGTTGTTGGGGTTGTGTTCCCGCCTTTGTCTTAGCGCTGTCCCCGGTTCCTTCCGCGGTACGCACTTCCCTTGCTTTAGCGTCCTCCTCTACAATTTGTGCCTGAGCAGCAACAGTGCTATTGTAGCTTACTTGCTGTTCGTTGAGGTTTGTTGCTCCCGCTACAGCTGAAATTCCTGTTTCCATAACGATCCCTCCTTTCTTTAAACTCCCTGTCTAATATTGCCCTTCAATTCCCTTATCGGCACTTTAGACCAGAACTTTAGTAAAAAAGTTTGAGGAGGGATAAAAAATGGTTTTCCCATGACGTTTACGACTTTTCTTTGATCAATGTTATCTCCACGCGGCGATTGGCCCGTTTATTTGCCGGTGTGGAGTTTTTGTAGAGGGGGAGGTATTCCGCGTTGCCCTGAATGGAAACGCGGGTTGGATCAACCCCGTTTTCCGTTAGTGATTTTGCAACAGAGATGGCGCGGGCTGCTGAAAGTTCCCAATTTGAAGGGAATTGGGCGGTTTTAATGGGGGTGTTGTCTGTGTGACCGGAAATCACAACCCTATACCCTTTTTTGGAGGCGATGAGGGATGCAATTTTTTGAAGGGTTGCCTGAAAGCTCTCTAATAATTTCGCCTGGCCAGTGGGAAATGTGACTCGCTCACCGAGAACAAAGATCAGGCGGTGTTGGTTCCACCGGAGAGAGAAGGCCTCACCTTCACTCTCATCCATAGCTTTTAAGGCGTCTTCCCTTATCTGTTCTATGGATTCAGCCATTCCTTCGGTCTTAAGCTTTCCACTCAGTTGTGAGGCTTGTGCTGATATAGAACCGGCAGCGGAAGTTCTCTCTTCTATGGACTCGGGAACATTTACGCTCACTGAGGGTAGGGTCTGTCGCCGTTCGATGGGTATCTTCGCCGTCAGTTTCTGCCGAGGTTTCTCTCTGATTTGCAACACGGATTTTTGTTCCTGTATGGGGGAACGCATCTGTGAAATTGAATTTATCTGACCTGCGGATTGGGTATATATGAAGATAAAAAAAATCAGGAGGATCGTCATGAGATCAAGCAGGCTCCACACAAAAGTATCTTCTCCTGCCGACTCTTCTGCGAGCAATGTTTGCAGATGAGTCCTCTTCTGTTCTGAGAACTCCAGCCGGTTCTTTGATTCTTCCGGGTTGAACCTAAACATTTTGTTTTCTCATGGCTAATTTATTCAGGAAAGTTCGGAGTATGGGCACTCCCCCGGGGACCGACCGTGCAAGCCCATCCGCGCGTGTCAGATCATGCACGCCCAGGTAACCCTTTAATCGATGGAAAATGGCCTTGGGGTTCCTTTTATCGGAGATATCCATAACCCCTTCCATGATGATGTTGAGCTGTGTAATTTCGGCCTTTGTATGTTCCGAAAGTTTTTTGGCCAAAGGGAGAAAGAGAAAATTTGAGATCAGTGAACCGTAAAGGGTCGTCAGCAGGGCAAGTGACATTCCTTTTCCGATTTCCGACGGGGTCCCCATGTTATTCAAGACGCTGATAAGCCCAATGATTGTACCGATGAAGCCGAACGCCGGTGCGAACTTTGCAAGTGTGCGCAATATGTGTACATGGGACGCTTTATTAGAAAAGTAGAGCTCGTAGTCCTTCTCCATGATGTTGCGGATTTCGTAGCGATCGTAGTCATCGACAATTAGTTCAATGCCTCTGCGCAGGAAAGGATTGGCTGTTTTGTTACCATCTTCCTCCAATTCCTTGATGCCATAAAGCCACCTGACGTGCGCAAGGCTTTCTATTTGAAACAGGAGGTCCTGGTGATTTGTTTCTTCGTCTCGAAAAACCCCCACAAGGCTTTTGACAAGCCCCCTGAAAGTTTTAACGGGAAAGGCCAGAAAGGCGCACATCATGGTCCCGCCAAGAACCAATAGACAACTTTTAAGGTTGGCGACTTCCGATATCTCACCCACCGTGTTCCCTGTCAGGAAGAGGCAAATTACCGCCCCAGCCGCTACAATTATCATTTGAATCATCGGTTGTCCTCCTTGGCTGTTTTGTTACCTCCTCCGTGTGGGGAAGCCAAAGACACTTCCATCTGGATGAGTCTTTTGTATCAACCAATGCAGATTGCATGCCAGGCGATCTCTATCTGATAATTGTAATGATTTAGCGAGGTTATTGTAGAACGCGCTCTTTCATGGTGCAGGAAAATTTTGCCTACCGAGGGAAAAATATTGCGCTTCACGGGTCAGATGAGCAGTGTGATCAACTTTTAGTGGGGATCTGTGGGTAACAGGCGCCGGTGGGGTGTTTTACGGGATCGGGATACGGGATTAAGCACTTAACCACTTAACGCGGTTTGTACTAACAGATGATCATACAGCTTTTTATAATAGATTACATCTTTTACATATTTCTGGGTCTCTTCTATCATGGGGACCCTTTTCAGCTTTGCAACCCTGCCGGGACCGGCATTGTACGCAGCTAAAGCCAGATTTAAATCCTTGAAGGTTTTCAGGCAATCAGAGAGGTATTTGGCGCCGCCAAATATGTTTTGTTCAGGATCAAGCGGATTTGTCACGCCAAGATCACTGGCAGTGCCGGGCATCAGCTGCATTAAACCCATTGCCCCTTTTCGCGAAACCGCTTGCGAATCAAAACCGGATTCCACCTTGATCACCGCCAGAATAAGGCTCTTAACGAGTTCATTTTTTGAGGCGGCATCTTTGATAATCATAAGATAAGGCCTTGCCTCAGCCAATAAACCGTTTTTCATATATACACTGAGGTCCTGCGGCCCCATAGAAGGAGATTTGTGGCGCACAAGCGGCGCCAGAGTAATCTTCCTGGAGACTCTCTTCTGCTTTTCTTTTAAAAAAGAGGTTGAGGAAGGTTTTGCCGTTGAATAACCCAGCATCGCCATCTTATAGTTGTGATTTATTTTCCTGATGGTCCGTTTCTTAGAAATAATGCGAGCGATTTCTTTGTCATTATAACCCAGCATCGCCAACTTATATCGTAAGGATACGGCCAATGCGCTTTCACAAAAGAGCAGTAGAAGTAAAATAACAAAAAAACTGTAAATACATTTTAAGGTATCAAATTTTAACATGCTTTGCCCAATAATCCTTTCCCCGCGGTAGGGATAAACGCAACAGGATCCTCAAGCGTCCCTATAGCCTCCCACATCCCAGAATCTTGATGGCGCCCATCAATGATACAAGGTCGCCTTCACTAACCTGCAATGTTTATACCATGTCCACTCTATCCTAATATCCCCACAAAATCAACTGATTATTTTTGGAATAGGTTGGGGCATAAGCGAAAAGCAGGAAAATTTTGCCTGGCGGGTTGGCCCGGAATATCCGCTCATCGCTTCTGTTTGTTCCCAATAGTCGACGCTGAGATGCGGCTCATATGCTTGACAAAGCACGCTTTCCTAATATAACTATGAGATGTAGACGTTCAAAGGTTCAGGTTTAGGGACAAGAACATAGGTTTAGCCCGTTGAAAAAAGAAATTAACCATATAACAGCCTCTGAGATACAAATAAGGGAAATCATATGGCTGACATAGATGTATTTGACGTTAAAGGCCGTATTGTTGAATCCGTAACAGAGTTCTTTGATACGATGCTCCATATGGAAATAAGCCACGCTGATGACGACGCCGAGCAGGGTGAGGTGGATGGCAACCTGATTTCCGGAATGCTCAGCTTCACCGGAGATGTGGTGGGTAGTTTCAGGGTAACGGTGGGTCTGGCCTTTGCTCGTATAATGACAGCGGAAATGCTCGGCATGGAGATCGATGAAATAGAGGGTGAAGATGAGATTAAAGATGTAATTCTTGAGGCATGCAACATTGTGGGCGGAAGCCTGAAGTCGGGTTTCAATGATGGCGGCTTGTCATGTATTATCTCTGCTCCTGCTATTGCAATGGGCAACAGTTTTGATATTAACACCCTGAATATGGCAAGGTACGAAAAGCATGTTTTTCGTTACCGGGAGCACTCCTTTTTGGTGGAAGTGTGTATCAAGGCTGGTGAAGAAGTATCAGCTGAGGTTGTTCAGAAGCTTACGCCGATTGATGTCAAAAAGTTTAAGAAATTGGATATCATCTCGACGGCCGGTGATACGTTGATCGAAATGTTTGATCAGATGTTTGAGATGAAACTGGAGGCCTCTGATTCAACCCCGGAGTCGAGTATAGAAGGCCTTCAAATTATGGGGGCGGTGGATTTCACCGGTGACGTGACGGGAAGCACGCAGATCCTTGCCGGTGAGACACTCGCCCGGATCATAACCTCAAAAATGAGTGACAGGCCGTTGGAAGAGATAAAGGATCAGGATGAGATCAAAGATGTGGTCGGGGAGATGTGTAATATTGTGGGGGGGAATTTGAAGGCGGGTTTTTGTGATTCAGGACTCACTTGCGCGATTTCTACCCCATCTATTATATTTGGGGAAGATTTCAAGGTTGAAAACCTGAATATGGCTAGATATGAACACTTTATTTTTAGATTTTATGAACATGACGTTTTCCTGCAAATATGTGCTAAAATTGACGAAAGCGCAGGGTCCCGGGCTCAGGAGCATGCAGGGAGCACTGAAGATGAGGTGTTTGAAGCCAAAGCCGAATCTGCAGATGATGATGTTTCAGGGGGCGAACATGAACCCGACGCAGTAGATGATGTGCCGGATAGAGACGTGGTTTCAAGCAATATTGATCTTATCCTTGATATCCCCATAGAGGTAAGCGTTGAATTAGGAAGAGCCAAGATGAAAATCCAGGAGGTGGGTATGCTTAAGGCAGGGGCATCCATTATTCTGTCAAATACCGAAGGAGAGCCTTTGGAAATATTTGCCAACGGCAGATTGATTGCCAAGGGGGAGGTGGTCGTTGAGAATGGAAGATATGGGATTCGAATCACTGAAGTTATTAATCGTGTGGAACGTATCAAAAGCCTGGGATGAGTGGGAAATTAGCTAAATATCACAGCCCTGAGCGGTTAAGATGAAAAAGGAAAAAGTGAGTGATATCAGTAGACCGGAGGTGTTTTTGAAGAATTCCGAGATCCTTTTTGTTGATGATGAAAAGGAATTGCTCTTTACCGTGGATGAATACCTGTCTCAGAGGGGTTACAATATAACAGTTGTTGACAGCGGTTTAAAGGCCCTTGAATTAACGAAGAAAAGGAGGATTGATGTTCTCATCACAGATTTAAAGATGCCTGAAGTTAATGGCCTTGAGCTTTTGAAAGCTGTGAAGGAACACCAGCCGGAAACGGAAGTGATTATTCTGACCGGGTACGGGAGCATAGAAACCGCTGTCGAAGCCCTAAAACTCGGGGGCTACGATTACCTCCAAAAGCCGATCAAGTTAGACCGCCTGAAGGCATTAATTGATCGGATTTTGGAAAAAAGGAGTCTGAAAGAGGAAAACCTTTTCCTTAAGAGCAGGTTGCAGGAGAGATGCAGATATGATGAGCTAATAGGTGCGAGCCCTAAGATGCAACGCATCTATGAAATAATTGATCGGGTTACCCTCAAAAGCCCCACTGTCCTGATTAGTGGAGAAAGCGGAACCGGAAAAGGGGTGGTGGCCAAGGTCATTCACCAAAATAGTGATCGTAAAGACAAACCTTTTATTTCGGTAAATTGTGGAGCCATCGTAGAAGGGCTTTTAGAGAGTGAGCTTTTTGGTCATGTGAGAGGTGCATTTACGGGGGCGGTTAGGGACAAAATCGGTTTATTTAGGGTTGCAGAAGGAGGGACAATCTTTTTGGATGAGATTGCCGAAATGGCTCCGCACTTGCAGGTGAAACTCCTCAGGGCCCTCCAGGAAAAGGAAATAAGGCCCATCGGCCACACGGGAGAATTTAAAGTAAACGCGCGGATCATAGCTGCCACCAACAAGGACCCTGAAGCGCTTGTGAGAAATGGGGCATTGAGAAAAGATCTTTACTATCGACTGAACGTGGTTTCCATCAATATCTCCCCCTTGACAGAGCGAAAAGAGGATATCCCTTTACTGATAAACCATTTTATAGAAAAATTTCGGGGAAGCGAAAAAGGGCTTGGGAATAAGGTCTCCCCTGAAGCGATGGGGATACTTCTGGATTATGATTGGCCCGGGAATGTGCGCGAATTGGAGAACGTCATCCAGAGAGCATTTGCCTTAGGGGTAAGTGAGACAATTGAGGTTGTTGATCTCCCCTCTGCCGTAATAAAAAGAGGTAATGAAAACCCAAAGGCAGCGCTAAACACATATTCGTTAAGAGAGAATGAGATTGTCTTGATAAAAAAGGCACTTCACAAAGCACGCTGCAAGAAGAGCAAAGCCGCTAAACTATTAGGCATAGATGTCAGTACGCTTTACAGAAAAATAGAGAGATATGAGCTTTTCGATGAAACATTGCAAATTGCGAATTCTTGATGGCATTTTGCAAGAAATAATACCTTTTTTAGCAATATAACCCTTGCCTTTAAGCGGTCTCTACTTTTTGATTATTAGAACAACCTATTAATATCATTAATCAAAATTACTCTTGTGCGCTTGATTACGATTGTGGCATGGCTTTTGCTTCAGAGTTTTGGACGGGGTTCACTAAGAACCGTAGTTTCAGGCCAAGAGTCAGGTAAGGAGGAAAAACCGTGTTGAATGCGGCCGTCAGGAAAAGCACACAGGAAGATCGAGGTCTCTGTTTGGTAAATGATATCCCAAGCCATGGGTCAAAGAATCGAGAGAAGTTTGAGGATATTATTGGCCAAAGCGTTAAGATGCAAGAGATTTTTACCCTGGTCGAAAAGGTTGCGGAAAGCGACAGCACCATCATCATTAATGGAGAAAGCGGTACCGGGAAAGGATTGATTGCCAGGGCAATTCACAAGAATTCAGATCGAAAGGATAAACCCTTTATTACCATAAATTGCGGGGCTATTCCCGAAAATCTCCTGGAAAGCGAGTTGTTCGGGCATGTCAGGGGGGCCTTTACCGGTGCTACATCGTCTAAACCCGGAAAATTCGAACTGGCCAACAAGGGGAGCGTTTTTCTGGATGAGATCGGCGATATGAGCGCTAATCTTCAGGTAAAAATTCTGAGAGTTTTAGAGGAGAGAGAATTTGAGCAAGTTGGCGGATCAAAAACCATAACAGCTGATGTCAGAATTATTGCGGCCACTCATCGGAATCTGGAAAAACTCGTCCAAGAGGGATCTTTCCGGGAGGACCTTTTTTACCGGCTCAATGTGATCCCCATAGAGATCCCATCGTTAAGGGAGCGTAAACCGGACATTCCCCTACTTGTTTCGCACTTTCTCAAGGGGTTCAACATGAAGAATGGTAAGGATGTTCGAGGCGTGACGAATGATGCAATGATCATTATAAAAGAACACTCCTGGCCAGGCAACGTGAGAGAACTGAAAAATATGGTTGAAAGGCTTGTGGTCTTGAAAGGAGAAGGGGAAATAGACCTTTTGGATCTACCGGAGAAGTTGAGGAGAAAAGGCGGCCATTCAGCGCTGCCATCAATGGAAATATCAGAAGATGGGATAAACTTGAATACGGCAGTAACCGAGTTTGAGAAAGCCCTCATCCTTGAATCATTGCAAAAAACAAACTGGGTAAAGAACCAGGCAGCAAAGCTTCTTCGGCTCAACAGAACGACCCTCGTGGAAAAGATAAAAAGACACCATTTACAACCGTCACACGTCTAAGATCGAGTCCTGTCAATTAAGTGACACATTGAAAACGTTTTTGACATGACCCTCTCGCCATTATTTCCAAATCTTTTGGAACACACTGTAATTTAATCAATTTTCTGTCTTACATCCCTCTAAAATCAATGGCATAAGATTTGCAAAGTCATACATCTGAATTCCGTTTTTTTCATCGGGAACGTCCAAGCCTGTGAATGACCGCTTTTTCAGGTAGTTTCCCGAGACCATACAAATATTGCTTGCGGAGCACGCAGCCGGGAACACCCAGGAAATTGAGAGTAATTTGATGGATGCACATCCTATTTTGATAGTTGGTGATGAACCTGATATGAGAACATCTCTCATTCATGCGTTGGATGGTGCCGGATATTCAGTTGAAACCGCTTCCAGTGGCTTTGAAGCTTTGGAGAAATTCAAGAAGGACGAATGCAGCTTGGTAATAACCGATGTAAGCATGGCGCAGATGTCCGGCTTTGAGGTCTTGGAAGAAATAAAAAAAATGTCGTCCGAGGTTCCGGTAGTATTGATTACGGCTGATGGATCTGTCGATAATGCAGTGGAAGCCATGAAAAAAGGGGCTGCGGATTATATTCTGAGACCTTTTTCCCGTGAAATCATACAACTTGCGGTCAGAAAGGCCACAAAGAATCGAAATGGTGGAGCCAAAATTAGGTTCCAAAATGGCTATTTAAGGAGAGATCAAAAAAGCAAAAGGATTATAACCCGGGATCCGAAGTTGATGAACATATTGAAACTGGCCGAGAACGTGGCACAGAGCAACGCCACAATCCTTATACAGGGTGAGAGTGGAACGGGGAAGGAGATGGTTGCATCCTATATTCATCATCACAGCAGTCAAAATGACGGTCCTTATGTCGCTGTAAACTGTGCCTCTTTGCCTGATGGCCTGGCAGAAAGTGAGCTGTTCGGCCACGAAAAAGGATCCTTTACAGGCGCTGTGAACAGAAAGATAGGCAAGTTTGAACTGGCGAATCGCGGCACGATTGTTTTGGATGAGATCAGCGAGATGCCCATGCCAATACAGGCTAAGCTGCTGAGGGCGCTTCAAGAAAGGATCATTGACCGTGTCGGAGGGAGCAGGCCTGCCCCGATCGATGTGAGGGTCATCGCCATAAGCAATATTGATGTGAAGAAGGCTGTCAAAGAAGGAAAATTCAGGGAAGACCTCTATTACAGGTTGAATGTTATCCCTATTACCATCCCTCCTTTGCGAAAGAGGAGGGGGGATATCCCTCTTTTGGCAGGTCATTTTTTGAGGAAGTATGGCTCAAGCAATGGAACAGGGGCTAAGAAGATGTCTGACAGTGCAATTTCTACTCTCCTCAGCCTTGAGTGGAAAGGGAATGTGAGAGAGTTGGAAAACGCCGTTCAAAGGGCTATCCTCCTGTCGGATGGAGAGGTAATCTTACCGGGACATCTATTTTTGGGAGAAGCCGAGGGCGAGGAAAATGATCCTGTCCGGATCAGGCCGGGCCTCTCTGTAAGAGAGATGGAAAGGAAGCTTATTTTTGCGACATTAAAAGATGTGAATGAAAACAGGACCCATGCGGCAGAGATGTTGGGCATCAGCATCAGGACCTTGAGAAATAAATTGCATGAATACAAAGAGGATCGGAGGTAACAGATGGAGTCACAAGGACTATTCAAAGGAACATTACCGCTATTGGAAAAGGCCCTGGATTTAAGGTCCTTGAAACATAATGTGACTGTTTCCAATATAGCCAATAAGGATACCCCCGATTATAAGGCCTTTGACCTGGTTGTTGAGGAAGAACTTGAAAAGGTAATGGGATCAGAAAAAGAGCTGGGGCTTGGAAGGTCCCGCCAGGGGCATCTCCCCGGGAGGACAATCGGTGGCGGCGCCGTGACACCCGGAATTGATAACACATCACAACACTCGTCTAAACGTGATGGCAATACGGTTAATATTGATAAAGAAATGGCAAAATTATCAGCGAACAATTTAATGTATGATGCCTTGGCTCAAATTATATCAAAGAAGTTTCGGGGGCTTAAAGACGTTATCCAAGGAGGTAAATAGATATGAATTTTCTTGACGCACTTCGCGTGAGTTCCTCAGGCCTTACGGCTCAGAGGATCAGGATGAACCTGGCCGCCAATAATCTGGCAAATATCAATACGACAAAGACGCCTGAGGGCGGGCCTTATCGAAGAAAAGATGTGGTCTTTGCCAGTCAGCCACTTGAGAAATCCTTTGGGGATACATTAAATTCGCGGATGACCGGCAATTTATCAGAGGTTCGGGTGGCCAACATCATCGATGATCCCAGGCCCCCCCATGAAAAACATGACCCCCAACATCCGGACGCGGATGAAAATGGGTATGTGAAAACGCCGAATATAAAGCTGATGGAAGAAATGGTAAACATGATATCGGCTACCCGGAGCTATGAAGCAAATGTAACTGCCATCAAGGCCACTAAAGACATGGCCTTAAAAGCACTGGAGATAGGTAAATAGCCATGGAAAAGATTACGATCAATAATAACCTGGAAACATCGTTTTCCCTCCCGATCAACGAAAAACAGCCGTCGGTGGATGGGGGGGGGGGCTTTGGCGAAGCGCTTTCGGGGGCGATGGGTAAAGTCAGCGATCTCCGGAATGAGGCGGACCAGGCTGTCAAGGAGTTGGCGACCGGTGGGACTAAGGATATCCACCAGACGATGATTGCCATGGAGAAGGCCAGTGTCTCATTCAAGTTGATGATGCAGGTGCGTAACAAAATCGTAACGGCTTATCAAGAAGTCATGCGAATGCCGGTTTAAGATGGAGGATTGAAATGGCGACCAACGAGGTCTCTTCACAGTTAAAAGCGCTATACAAAGGTATTACGCCTGCTAAAAGGCTTACCCTTGTAGCCTTTGTGGGAATAACGATAGTAGGCTTTGTCTTTTTAATGAATTGGGCGGGAAGTCCTGATTTTCAGGTCCTTTACTCCAATTTAGGCCCGGAAGATGGCGGCGCCATAGTGTCTGCATTGAAAGAAAAGAGGATCCCGTACAAAATTTCCGCCAATGGCAGCTCCATTTTGGCGCCGAGTGAACAGATATATGACCTCCGACTCGAATTGGCTGCAAGTGGTTTGCCCCGGGGGAGCGGCGTTGGGTTCGAGATTTTTGACA
>Ga0233437_1002937_pt1 | contig 23978 bp, 30 predicted proteins | sample SI_122_August201_FD_182714 | JGI IMG/M metagenome (GOLD analysis project Ga0233437, IMG submission 182714) | Seawater microbial communities from Saanich Inlet, British Columbia, Canada - SI_122_August2016_200_MG | ecosystem: Environmental > Aquatic > Marine > Inlet | place: Canada: British...
CTCTACCAACTGAGCTACGGGACCAATTGTAAATAAAATTGCTTAAAGAGAATTTAAAATGCTTTGTTTTTTACTTGAATTCTTTTAGTTTGTCAATTAGCTCTTGCTTTTTTTCAACAGAATAAAACCCTTCTATCTTTCCAGTTAACCTTCCTTCATTAAAAAATAATAAACAAGGCAATTCTTTTATCGAATATCTTTCTTTAAACTCTTGATTTTCAACTGCAAACTTTCTATAAACGACATCTGCTTCTCCAAGCAACTCTTTTATTGGAATTGATTGTATCAAACAGTGAATTGACTCGTCATCAAAACATTCTACGATTGTTGGTTTTGTTGATTGTAATATTTGTATATCAAACTTTTCATTTGAACAAAAGAATTCTTTTGCTTGTGGTTCAGAACCATAGCGATCAACATACAAATCAGACACCTTTCTTGGGTCGTTGTCAATTTCTTCTTTGATTCTAATTAATTCTTTATTGTCCTTTGCAAATCTAATTGCACCAACCTCGCAAACAAGAATACATTTTTCACAATTAATACATTTAGAGTTATCAATAATCAAAGACTTTTTGTCTTTATCAAAATAGAGCGCTTTTGTTGGGCACGCGGTTACACCTAAACAATCAGGAGAGTTATCACAAATCTTAAAGTTCATTGCTATCGGCATAAAATCACTTCAATATGTCTGCTGCTCCCGCACCAATATTAGCAAATAATCCTACAAAAAGTATTAATTTGATTGCCCAGAACACAGAATTTACTTGACCAAAGATAACTCCAAACAAAACCAAGATTATGGTCGCTGCAATATAAGAAATTACTAATAACGAGATTAAACGCACGGGAAAAAATTTCAAGACTTTTTCTTTTTCAACCCTTTGATATTTTGTATAATAAATCAATAATATATCAAAAGTTATTGTTATCCCTACCATTAAAATTAATCTAGTAATATCGAGTGCTCCTGCTAATCTCCATACCTCTTCTGTTACGGCAAGCGGAGAAGATACAATTATTGCTCCAACAATTTGCTGCGCAACATCGTCAAACGCAAATTTGTCTGGTTTAAGTCGCGATTTAAATTTTTTAAGAATTGAATCTTGCTTCTTAATTATTTCATCAACATCTTCTTTAATCTCATCAACATCTTCTTTAATCTCATCAACATCTTCTTTAATCTCATCAACATCTTTACCTGCATCAATAACCTCTTCTCGGATTACATCAACATCTTTACCTGAATCCAAAACCGATTCTTCAATTGTTTCAAGCGTATTTTTGTGATTTATTTTAGAAGTAGTTTTTTTCTTAAATATTCTTTGTACCATTAAAAACACCAAATTAGATTTAAATATAAGCGATCCCGCAGGGATTCGAACCCTGGACACCTGGATTAAAAGTCCAGTGCTCTACCAGCTGAGCTACGGGACCTTGTGCAGCTCTTTTGGTAAGAAAACTTTGTTTTAGCTCACCAATAATGAAATCTGCTCTAAAAAGCCTTATAAATCATTCTAAATACGATTTATTTTAATTTTACTGCAGTACCATATGCCACAACTTCGGCAGCATTAACCATTATTTCACTTGTAACTAAACGCACATTAACTATAGCATCTGCTTTAGATTTGGTTGCATCTTCAACCATCCGCTTAATTGCTTCGTCTCTTGCAGTATTCATTGTTTCTAAATACGCGGTTATTTCACCACCAAATGCACGTTCTATTCCTGCAATTAAATGCCCTCCGACTCCACGCGATCGAATAGCATTACCTTTAACAATTCCAATAATTTTTGAAACCTTTTTTCCAGGAAGTTGTTCTGTGGTCGTAATTAACATGATTTATAAACGATTAACACAAATAAAAACCTTCGTAATTAATATCATATTATGGTAAAAGAAATTATTGTGTTCCGATATGGTCATCGAGAAGTAAGAGATTATCGTGTTACTAGCCATTGTTCAATGGTTGCAAGAGCCTTTGGAGCAAGCAAAATCATTGTTTGTGGTGAAAAAGACGCTAGCATGAAGAAAAGTGTGGATGACATAACTGAACGCTGGGGCGGGCCATTCAAAGTTGAGTTTGTTAATGAATGGGAAAAAGAATTAACAAAACTACAAGAAAAAAAGTTTGTTTTAGTTCATTTAACTATGTATGGTGAACAGATCCATAAAAAAGAAGCCGATATAAAGAAGGCAGACAAAATATGTATTATTATTGGTTCCCAGAAAGTTGAGCGAGATGTTTACAAATTATCTAATTACAATATATCGGTTACTAATCAACCACATAGTGAAATAGCTGCGTTAGCTGTTGTTTTAGATAGATTACAAGACGGAAAGGAACTGGAAAAAAAGTTTAGAACTGCTAAACGCGAGATTATACCTCAAGAAAGAGGAAAAAAGGTTATCAGTTTAAAATAGTTTTGAGCAAGAATTATTTTATGCCTCAAAAATCTCTTACCGAATTGCCTTCTGTCCAGGACTTTCTGGAGACTATGGGCGGACCAGAGATTATTAATATGATAAAGATCTGTGAGAGAAAAAGAAAAGCGTTTACAGATGAAGAAGTATCAAAGAAAATGAATTTGAAGGTTACCGAAATCAGAGCATTATTGAATAAATTGCATTTTAGAGGCATTGCGATATACCAAAAGAGCAGGAATCAGAAGACTGGGTGGTATAATTATACTTGGGAAATAAGCAAGAAAAGGCTTGCAACCATCGTAATTGAGCAACAACAAGATGTTTTAGATAAATTAGGTGAAAAACAGGCTTTAGAAGGAGATTATAACTTTTTCGATTGCAATAATTGTAATGAAAGACTCCCATTTGAAGTTGCTGCAGAATACAATTTCATTTGCCCTTCATGTGGCGGAGTAATGGATTCTAACAATAATCCACAAAAACAAAAGGAAATAAGTAAAAAAATCGTTAAAATTGAGTCTGAAATGGTGTTTTTGAACCAAATTAATGAGTAAAAAACACATAAACTAGGACAAATGAAAATAGCTCAGAACAACTGGGAAAAAAGAATAAAATCAAATGAAATTTGATTTAAGTTCTTAAATTAAAATAGAATCAGATTTTACAGCTATAACTAAGTTATAATTGTGGAATAGACTCGTTTCTTGCTTTATTTGGAGTAAAAGGGTCATAAATATAGTGGGGTAGGGCAGCCTGGAGTGCCCGTTGGGCTCATAACCCAAAGGTCGGAGGTTCAAATCCTCTCCCCACTACTAAATCTTATTAATATTTAACAAAATAACACACATCACAAACCACTCCTTTTCCTTGTTTTGCCAATAATAGCAAAAATACGCCTAATTATACATACTCACAAAGACTGTTTTTCAACTTAAAGACAATCCTTTGATAATTACTTGTCTCAATTAATAACTATATTTACAAACTAGAAAACAAAACAATAACCTTACATAAACATCACAAAATCAGCACATCACTTTCAATCATAAAAACACTCAAAACAGTAAAAAGCACAAAATAACAAAAACTCAACAAACCACTACCATCACTTTAACTCAAAAAAAGTTGTTTTATCAGCATTAATAATAACTTTGAAAAAATATTGTATTTATGTCCCTCTCTTTGGACCCAAATCATAAAAAGTGGTAATTACTATTCATTACAGTATTGTCAGTTCATTACCGTAAGTATTTTAAGTAATTACTATCATAATAATAATGATGAATCTAATAAATTTTATTAAACAATTATTCAAGCCAACAACACAAGAGGTTAAAGATATAGTAGATCAAGGAATCTATTCAGAAAACGAGGTAGAACTGCCAAAAACCAAGGAAAAGACTGAAATAGTGTCCATTTGGGACGTAATAAACTGTAATGAACACACACAAGCATATCATCTAGTGAGTGTTATTCCATACGATGAATGGATAGATATGAATGAAATACAACGAAGAATATGGGACTTATTTCAAATAGAATACAAAAATGAGCGTAGTTTATATCCTTATTTGAAAACAATGGTTGATTTAGGCCTTATTGAGACAAGTAATATTGGTGGAAGAAGAAAATGGCGTAAAAAAGACTTATTAATTAAATTGAGCGAACAAAAAAAAGTGAAAGAAACTATTGAACAAAAAATAAGTGCTTGATTGAAATCCACATATATTGATGAAAGGTAAAGTATCAAAAACACACAGTTTCTAGGACATTATTTCCAAAAGCACGCGAAAAAGAAAAGCAATTAGTTTACGTGTTTTAATAGATTTTAAACGGTTTTAGAAAAATTTAGAGTAAGAAATCACTTTAATTTCTTATAATTTTCATAGAATTCAGCTAGTTCTTTTGATTGAGAATATACTTCACGAAACCAATCTTGATCTACAATAGTCTTTGCTTCAACTAATAAGCTATTAATATATGATTGATCTGCGCCTTTTTCAATAGCTCTCTTCATTTCAGCAGATACTTTAACCAATCCTTCGGTTCCACCAATATACTTCCTTGAAACCATGTCTTCTAACGCAGAAACGATTAACTTGTCTTCTACATCCTTTTCATTCAAAAAATAAGTGCATTTCCAGTCTCCTTTAACCGTCCAATTATGCGTAGGATTACGCCCTGTTTTAAAAAACTCTTGTAATGGTTGAAATGCTTTTTGAGGAACAATAACACAATTCTTTCCAGGTCTAATATAAGGAAAAGTAGAAAGGATTCCTGGACGATGATATTTGTATGTTTTACCATTTGATTTGTAAACTGCTTGAGTATAACCATAAATCGCTCTAAATAGTTTTTGATAAGTATATGACGAATGTTTAACTGTTTCAGGTAAAATGAAACGATATTGAACAAAATATCCTCTTACTGGCACACCCAACACTTCCGTTACTTATATAATATAAAAATCAAAACATTCTTATGTATAAATATAATATATAACTAATATTAATATCTTTCTATCTTATTTTGTTTATGAAAAGGTGTCCTAGAAAACGTGTTTTTTCGAATATTTTTAGTATTTTAATAGTGTCCTAGAATATGTGTGTTTCTAATAAAAAAAGAGTGTTTTTTAATATATTAAAAAAAAGAAATAGAATAGAAGAAAACTATCTTCTATATCTATATTTAGTAGTATGTGTAGATTTTGGTGCCGGAGCAGCTTCTTCTCTTGCTACTACACCTTTGCTTGAAACAATAATAATATCGTTTGCTGAAACAACATTTTTGTAAGGAATACTCTTCTCAGTAAGGATTTTCTTAGCGTCAGTTTTTGTCTTAACTTTTAATGGTTCAGTAGTAATTGTTTCTAATTTTCCTTTTTCAAGATTAATTATTATATCATATACTTTACCTTTGTATCCTGCTGTAGAATCGTAGATATCCATTCCGAATAATTTTGATAATTTAATACTCATTGTATCTCCTCCTCTTATTATAGAAAGACCCAGAACTATTTAAATCTATTGCCAAAAAATAATTCAAAAACAACTTTAAAGCTAATAACTACTCCTCTTATACATAATAATTTCTTTTAATTTTAATTATAATATGAGTATACATAATTATTTTATATGTTTTTTATTGCTTTTGCGAGATCTAGTGTGTGTTTGAGTAGTGGAAGTAGGGGGGGTATGTCAAAATACCTAATTATAGTTTATCTAATGGACTTTCAACCTTCTTTAATTGCTCACTAGCAACATTAGTGTAAATCTGAGTCGTATTCAAGCTACTGTGACCTAATAATGCTTGTATATATCTAATATTGGTTCCTGCTTCGAGTAAATGCGTAGCATATGAATGTCTTAAGCAATGGGGAGTAACATGTTTGTTAATTCCCGCTTTTTGTGCACTTTCTCTTACAATTCTTTGAACAGTGTCTGTTGACAATGTTTTTCCATTTTTTTTACTAAAAATAACTTCACTCTTAATTTTTTTCTTTTTCAAATATTTTTTTAATCCTTTAATCCAGTCTTTTGAAAGAATAATTAATCTGTCCTTATTTCCTTTTCCGCTTCGAATCATTGCAGTTCGTTCTTTTAGATTAACGTCTTCTACCTTTATTTTTACTACTTCACTCACACGGCAACCCGAACCATACATAAATTGTAACATCAATCTATTCCTTCCAAAATGAGTTGCTTTGAACAAGTCTTTGATTTCTTGTTTTGAAAGTATCTTTGGTAAGGACTTGGCTTTTTTAGGTGTTTTGATTTCATCTACAATATTTCTTTTCAAATACGTTTTGAAGAAGTACTTCATTGCAGCGTGTATTAAGGATAAAGTTGCATTTGAACAACCCTTTTCTTTTTTTGTAGCTAAATAACCTATCAAATCTCTTTCAGTGATCTCTTGTGGATCTTTGGCTATGAATTTTAGCACTTCTCGCATATAAATTTGATACATTTTCAATGTTTTTTCTGAATAACCCGCAATTATTAGCTCTTGTTTGAATTCTTTTAGTTCGAGCGCAAACGGAACATTTTGTTGGTCTTGCGGAGCAGTAGTTTTGTCTTTTGCAGGATAATCATTTTCCATAGAATAAGCTAGCTTTCAAACTTTATAATGATTTTCTTCGGAGTCTTTTTCCCTTTAGTTTTTGACTGGCTTTTACTTGAGTTGATTTTCTCACAACTTTTTTTCGACCAGTTATTTTTTTAATTTCTGCTTTTAATCCAGGTAACATTTTTTGTGTAGCTTTTGGATGTTGTAATGCAAATAATATTTGTTGTTGTTCTTTTTTAGTTCCTAATTTTTTTCCACGCGGTAGAATATGCCTAACTTTTTCTCCTGCAATATCTGTTTTACTAATTTGAAAAGTATATCTAACAAAAGGACTTGTTGCAATCACAACAGTTACACTATTCTTACTTCTCTTCTTTGATTTAACTGCATTAGCGTTTACTCCAAATGCTCTTAAAAAGTTTAAAAGATTCTTTTCTTCAACGGTCTTTGTTTCCTTACGTGCTTTTTTCTCTGCGGCTTTTTTATTATATGCCTCAATTCGTTCTCGTTGTCTCTGTGCAGAGGTTTTTTTAACCGGTCTTTTAGCAGGCATGAATAAAAGACAACTCAGTGCAATAAAAACCCTCGCTTTTTAATTTTGGAAGTAAGGTTTTTAAGTGGAACAGATAATATTTTTGTTATGCCTACAAGAAAATTGAAGAAACCTGCTGAAGGAGCACAGATGAAAGAATCTGCTAACATGAAAGCGTGGCGAGAAGAGTTCGATCAAATAGATCTTGATGAACACAAAGCTAAGCTAAAAGCACTTGGCCTTGATGATGAAGAAATAGCTGAGTTTGAAGAAATGGAAGAAGGCGCACCAGTAGAAGACGAAATAATGTGCGAAGGGCCACTTGGAAAAGAAACGCCTGCAAAGAAAACAACCAAGAAAAAAGCAACTAAAAAATAGTTCTATTTTTTTTATTTTCCAAAATAAATTCTAAAAAAGATCGCAAGCGCAATAATAATCGCGATAACTGCAATAACAATTTCAATTGTCATGTCTTTGCTTTGTATTTGAAAAGACACGCTATCTGAAACATATATCGTGTCATTAGCATCAATTTCCGCTAGAAGAGAATATTTTCCAGGTAAGAGTGTTTTAGTTTTAAAAATAAATTCTTTTTCTTGTTTTTTGTCAAGAAAAACCTTGATTATATTTCCCGTAAGCAAATCATATGGTTTAATACTCAAGTTTCCGTCAAACGGAGTATCCCAATTATTTCTAACAACAACTTTTGTAGTCATTTGATTGTCGATTAGCCCTTCGCTTACTAAGACAAGATCGATTTGTTTTGGTGCGATAACACTTAACTGTGGATGTGTGCTAGTAATTTGTTGTGTTTCGCCAAAAATATTATCAAAGAATAATGCTGCGGCCGGTAAATTATATACACTCGCTTGAGTTGGTTTGATATAATAAGTGAATCTTTTTTCTTCACCCGCCGGGATTATTTCGGTTGCACTCGCGTCTCCTTCAACAATATCAAAACTAGTTATTTTTAGTAGAGATCTTAAGTCTTGAGCAATGAATTGAACAAAGACATCTGCATCTTTTGTTCCCTTATTTTTTACGATAATATTCATCTCAGCTCTTTGTCCTAAAACAATTTCGCTAGGAGAAGTATTTTTTATTTCAAGTGTTGGCGTATCATATAAACCAATTGTAGAACTAGCATTTACTTTTGCAGAACTAGTTTTTCCTCCTGTCGAAATACAAACACGAACTAGTTTTGTATCGTCTAATAAATCATCTATAAATAGTCTTGCCCAACACCCATTATTACAAGAAAAATATTCTGGCCACAAAACCTGTTCTTTTTCTGAATTAATTTTTACACTAATAAAAGAATTATCTCCTTTTTCTCCAATAAAATCTGTTTTCAAAGACAAAATTCCTTCTGAATAAAAAGCCGTGTCTTTTAGCGAAGTTAAATCAAGAGTAAAACTTTGACATTCTCGCATTGACGCGCCAATAACATCGATTTCGTTAAAACCATAATTACTTAATGGAAATTCAAGTGCACCCACAAAGCTAACTAAAAAAAGTATACTAATCAAAGCTAGTGTTTTTTTGTACAATGTTTCAACCCCAAGTAACTATCCTATAATATATTTTTAAAATACCCTTTCATTTGCCAAGCGAAGCCAAAACAGCTTTAAGTGTCCCAGATATGCTTGCTTTTGACGTAACTTCAATAATCTTGTCTATAGGATAATTCTTAATAACTTGTTTTTTACAATAATCAATCCCTTCACAAAACACGTTGTCCATAACTTTTTCCATTGAATAATTCCTGTTTTCAAGTCTCATTTCTAAGTCTTCAGGATCAACACGAATCAAAATAGCTTTATCTACATGTAATTTTGCTTCACAAACAACATGTCCTTCAAAGATCACATCGTCAGTTTTTTTCAAAAAAGCATTTGCTTTCTCTTCAAATTCTTTAATAGGTATTTCTAGTTCATTTTCTTCGTTAAAAGAACCGATACCATTTTTTAGAGCAAAGTCTTTTTCGTTTAAAACAGTTAAATTAAGTTTTTCACCCAGGCTTTTTGCGAGAGTGGTTTTGCCTGTTCCTGGAGAACCCGTTATAATTAGTCTCATATCTAGCTTAGCTTACAAAAAAATTATAAACTGCCGTTTTTTAGCAAAATTATTTGTATTTATTTATACAAATTTTTTCTGAAAAGCAGTTGCTTCATCTCGCAAAGCTTTTCCACCACAGTTAAGTATTCCGCAAAGGAAACTTTCTCTTGAATCTGAAATCATTTTCTCACCATTTTCTTTGTGTGTGTTGGTCATAATGACACAAAGATATTTTTTCTCATATAAAAAGGAACACCCCAAAAAATCAAAATCTTTTAACGATAGAAAGTTACTAACTCGATTCCTTATGTATATAGTGTATTAGTTTAGGAGAAAAATATTTTATGTGTATTAAAATCCTTCAACTATAGATTTTAATTCGCGCATCATCTCGCCAAATTTTGGATGAGTTACATTTCCGTGTGCAGTAACGGCGTGTCCATTAATTTTGAAAATTATCGGAGGAGTAAGACCAACATTAACCCGATATTCAAAAGGACCTAAATGTTCGATATCTAAAAGCTTTCTGTCCAGGTTTAATTTACTAAGTTTTGTTCCAAATCTATTTGAAATCGTTTTTTTGATCCTTCCTGCGCTTAATGGTTTAGCCGCGTGTTCGGTGGGACTATGTGTTTTTGATTTTTGCCCAGGGTGCTTGGAAACCCTGCCTCCAAATACTGCGCCTAAAAATCGATGACGAACCATGTTTAAAATTAGCTCTTTGAGATTTATAAGGATTTACTTAACGTAAAGAAAATAGTCAAGAACACTTTGATATAGTAATTCGAAAGTAAATTCTTCTTTTACGTATTTCTCAATTAAATTATATTGTTCTTTAGCATAATAAATTGACAAGTCTTTCCCGTTATCTACTTTAATCGGGATGTCAAAATAACCATTTATCTTTTTCTGAGAAATGCATCTAAAATCTTCGTCTCGTTTAGTGTCTTCTGAGATAGCCATTCCTAATTGTGCTAGATCAACATGTCTTGGAAAAGAAAATAATATATCAAATAATTCTTGTTTGTGTGCGATTGCGTGGTAATCCATTCTAGAAAACAAATATGGTAAATCATAAGCTAGTTGATTAAAACCAACGATTTTCAAGAAATCATCGCTTTCATGGATTTCTTTTAGAATGCCCCAAAACTTGTCTAAAAGTTCTTTTTCACTACCTTCTACCCAATCATACAAAAAAGTAGGTGCTTTAATCTCACCAGCACACGGCGCTTTACGCAAATCATAATAATTATACGCGATAACAATAACCTTGCTCTCGTCGTGATGTGGATTTAAGCCACTACGCTCATTGTGCGGAGCAACGAAACTTTCTATATCTAAAAACAAAAAACCCATGTTTAATCAATTTATTTCTATTCCCTTGCTTTTATAATTATTTTGATTTTCTATTGATTAGAGGTGTTGAAATGCTTGTTAAAGAATTAAAACCTAGAATGGGTGTAGAAGAAATAGAACTAGAAATTGTTTCAAAAGGAGAGGAAAGAGAATTTGCTAATGCAAATGGTTCGGGAAAAGTTTGTTCTTGTGCTGCTAAAGACTCTGCGGGAGACGAGGTTTCGGTTACTTTGTGGAATGAACAATGTTCACAAGTAGAAGAAGGAAAAAAAGTAAAGATTACTAATGGTTGGACTAGCGAGTACCAAGGCCAGATACAAGTTAGTACTGGTAAAATGGGCCAATTAGAAGTTATTGAATAAAAGTTTTAGATAAAAGAAGGTAGAGGTATTAAACCTCTAAATTCTCTTTTTTTTAGTTAAATAATTAGTTTTTGATCGTTTTTTGATCAATTTCGTCGTTTTGTCTGTTTCTTCCAAAATTAGCGTATTTTCTAAATTTTGTTTTTGTCCATGCTTCGGGTTGTTTTTCTCTCATTTTCATTTCTTCTTCTAAGAGTTTCAATCTCATTTTTTCGTCGACTCCCAAATCCAATAATACATTGCTCACCATTACTCACCTCAATAAATTGCTATAAAACTAGCTCTATTAGTATTGCTGTTTAGGTAATATATAAGGGTTTCTATTTTGTAAAGCTAACTCCACAATAATAGTGCCACAATAGCAAGTATACATAAGCATTAATGTAATTTTTCGTAGATTTTCCAACTAATTACAAGAATGATAATCAGAACAAGTTCAACTACTACAAAAAGGCCTAAATCAGCAATTCCGGTACCAATTATCTCAAGTCCAGACAAGCCAAAAAAGTATATTGGCCAAAAAAGAATCGACAAAATCAGCACGACCGCAGCACTTAAGAAACCAATTTTTGTCTGCATAATATCAAAACGATTGTTCTAAATATAAAGTTTTTGTTGTAAACTTGGATATGGTTTTAGAAATTCTAGCCCAAGTATATTTTGGTAATCCTGTGCTTGCATGGATTTATTTCTTTGCAACAATATTAATTTTTGTTTTAGTAGCAAAAACAGTGATGTTTTTTACAAAAGGCTTTGGTCGAAGAATTACGGCTAAAACAAAGAGTGATTTTGACGATAAATTAATTGACATTATTGAAGAACCAATTGTTTTCATAATTGTGGTTGTGGGCTTATTATTTGCATATAATTTCTTGTCATTTTCAGCCGAAATTAATTTTTATTTTTTTAATGTAGTAAAATTATTATGGATTGTGGCAGGAGCATGGTTAGTAATTAGATTGATTGACGCGTTTCTTGAGTTTTTCTTACAACCAATCATTGGTAAAACAAAAACTAAGTATGATGATCAAATAATCCAGGTTCTTTCAAAAACCCTAAAAGTATTAATAATTGTTTTTGCGCTGCTTATTGCACTTGATAGTTTCGGAATCGATATCTTTACTTTCGTTGCGGGTCTAGGAATAGGCGGGTTGGCATTTGCTTTTGCTGCAAAAGAAACGATTGCAGACATGTTTGGCGGAATTTCAATTCTTTTGAGTAGACCGTTTGTGTTAGGTGACACGATTGATTCAAATGGAGTTATCGGAACCGTTGAAGAAATTAGTTTGAGACAAACAAAGGTTCGTAATTTAGATAAAAGAATTGTTGTTATTCCAAATGCAAAAATGGCGGGCGCCGTAATAACAAATATTTCGTCGGCTAAGAAGAGAAAGACTGTTTGGAAGCTAGGTGTTACGTATAACACTAGCGGAAAGAAGATTGAACAAGCAAAAGAAATTATCACAAATGCGATTAACGATTGTAAGTTGTGTGATGATGATCCAAAAGTTGCTTTTAACGAATTCGCAGATTCTGCATTAACTATTTTAGTTGTTTTCTTTACCAAATCCGGTGCGTGGGCGGATATGGTTGAAGCAAAAGACGAAATTGGGTTAAAAATTAAAAAAGAATTTGAGAGTGCCAAAATCGAATTTGCTTTCCCAACACAAACCATTTATTTGGAAAAATAGTTATTCCCATTCTTCAAGAATCTGTTTTTTTATTTTATCCTCTTTCTTTTCACTTTTAGCAAATCTTTGTCGTAAAATAATTCCTGCGACAATAATCGCAAGAATCGGGATTATTCCGATTAACAAGTTGTTTTGTGCTTCTTCTTGTCCTTCGAGTGCAAACATTGCGTTAACAAATTGATTTGAATCGATAAATTGTTTGGCCTTTGACAAAATGCTTCCGCTTAATCCTGAATCAATTCCATTATTGTATTTTTTCGCAGCTTGTAGTTTGATTGATTCAAGTGCTGCTTTTAATTCTCCAAACAACTCTTTTACTTTTAATAATTGTTTTTCTTTGTTCTCAAAGTCTTCAGAGTTTAGGATTAATTTAATCTTTGCTAATCGTGAGTTAGTTATAGGAGGGATAAACTTTATTTTAATAAATTCTTTTTCATCAAACACAAGTTCTTTTTCCAGTTTAGTTATTAACCCAAAACATTTTTTGGTTAATTCTTCAATTGCAAGTACAATCTCGCTACTCTGATTATATTTTTCTTCTTCTAGTTCACGCGCTCTAGTTTCAAATAAAGCATATTCTTCTTGTAACAGGACGAAGTTCTTGCGTGCTTTTTCTGGTTCAAAAGCAATTTCTTTTTCAATCTCATTTTTTAACAAAAATATGTTTTCTTTTATCGCGTCAAGCTCAGTGCTATTTTCTATTGGTGTGCTTGATTGTAAAGCATCCCAAATATTTTTTATCTCTTCAAGAATCGTTTGATCTACGTCAAAAGTCAGTTCTTCAATCAAAGCAAGAGCTTGGGAATAACTTTTTTCATCATCTTTTTTGAGCAAAGCAAGCACGGTGTTAATAACGTCGTCTAGTTTTTCTTTTTCATTATCTAAACCAAGTTTTGCAAGTTCTTGTTGTTTTGCGTTTAGTTCTGCAATCTTTTGTTCGATTTCTTCTTTTAACAAAGCAAGCATAGTTTCATTGTCTTTGTCCTGTTTTAGTTGTTCTAATCTTTGTAAACTGGCTTGTAACAACTTTTCCGCTTCGGCGGTTTTTGATGAATCAAAATCATATTCTAAAAACGTTTCTATTTGTTTTGAAATAGTTGTTTCGTTGTACGTATTTAATTCGTTCAAGAGTTCACTAAGTTGAGTATAATAATAGTCTAGGACATTGTTGATTTTTAATTGTATGAAATATTTGCGTTCTTCTTTTTCCAAAAACGCTTGGTTTTTCAAAACGACTTTGTTTTCAATAATCGATTTTTGTTTTTTTGTGCCAAGCGAATCCGATATTTCAATATTTGTCTGCTCCGCATCATAAACAAAAGGTAAGAACAAGCTTCCTACTACTGATTCATCAGAATTATTTTTAGCAATAAATTCATAAGTGATAATTTGAGTATATTCGCTGGTTTGTCTTCTAGACGTTTCATGTAAACTAGTGGTAATAAGATTAGTTAGATAAAAAAACACAGATATTTTTGTTGTTTCGTTTGCATTTTCAACAACAAAGTAGACTTTGTTGTTTTCTAAGTAATAATTAATTTCATCACCATTAACCATGACAATGATTTTGTTACAATTATTTGGGCGCAGTGTTTCGACTAGAACTTTTGTTAATGTGATGTTATTTGCGAATGAAATGTTTCGTTGAACCAAGCTTTCTTTGTTTGTAGCAAAAATGATTTTTTCCATTTCAACAGATTCAATTTTATCAACTAATATAAATTCAGCAATTGTTTTGCCGGCAGGAACGGTAGTTAAAACTAAAACAACTCCGTTTTCAGGAAAAACGGATTCGATTACAGGGTCTTTTCTGAGCAGTTCGCCATCAAATTCTAATACAATTCTAACGCGCTTAATAATGTGTTGAAAGGGATTAGTAATTATAACTTGTGCAACCGAATTAAAATCTTCATTTGTTTTTATGATAGAAGTATTTAGAATATTGATGGATATAGTTGATTTAATATATTCAATTTGATTCGTAATCAACACAGCGTTCATCTTTTCGGTTTGTGTTTGTAGCATTAACAATAATTCTTCTTTCACTGGTAAAATATTTTCAATAATCAGTTCTGTTCCGTTCAAATAAGTATTCCATGCGATTAATTTGGCATTAACTTTTTCTAATTCTTGTTCAATGCCAGGGTTGTCAGTATACATTAATAGTTCTTCAAGCCCGGCTTTAAGAACAAACAACTCGTTTATTTGTTCTTCAATTTTATTTATTGTATTGTCTTCATTTATTTCGGTTAATGCTTGTTGTTTTATCTTTTCACACGCTGCACTAAAATAAAACAAATTCTCAGAAGTTACTTTTTCTTGTTTTAGTTGTTTAAAGAGATTTTCTAGTTCTTGCAAAGAGTAATTATCAAAGATCTTATCTAGTGTATCAAAACAACTTTTTGTAATGTCAACTTGTTTTGCTTTTAATTCTTCAAAATTATTTATTCCTTGTTCTAAGTCGTCTCTTTTTTCAATCATGGCACGACAATAATTAAATTCATCAGGGGTTTGAATTGTTTTTGTTGCAAAAAATAGCATCTCTGAATGGATATTAGTTAATGGTTCATTTTTGAGTTCTAGTTTCATTTCTTTTAACCCAATGGCTTTTTTCTTACATAGTTCAGCTAGTTTACCGTTTCGTTCTTGTTGTAGAAATAACAGTCGAGTCTCAATCTCAATGAAGGCATTTCTTAGGAGCTTTATTTGAGACATTTCTTCTCCAATTGCAAGTGTATTCTTTCCTTTCCTTTGTTTTAACTCTAAAAATACGCTTGTTTTTTGATTGAATAAATCCAAAAGGTTTTCATTTGAAGAGATTGTTCCGGTTGATAGTTTGCTTTCAATAAAATCAATTGTTTCATTGTCTTTTACCTGTTCAAATAATAATTTACAGCTCGCATATTTTTCTTCAACTTCTTCCCAAAATGCGTCTTGCTTTTTTAGCAGTGCTTCAAACGTAATGCTAGTATTATTTACCAAATCAGCAAATCGTTTTAATGCCGAGTTATTAATTCCGCCAATATCCGAATATAGTTTCATAAACTCGCTTGCCGGTAACATTTGTAATGCGGATAAGCTTTCATCCGAATAAAGTTTAACTTCAAAATAATTAATTGTTTTATTTAATCCCTTTGCGATAAATGGAAAGTCACTTTCTTTTCCAAGTCCGAGTTTTTCTAGGATGGTCCCTTCAACAACATCAAAGCTTTGCATCCAAAAAGATTCTTTCTCTATTAAGTTTGGCATAACTTTTCTTGCATTTGAATTGTTAAATGCATTTACTTTATTCAAATAAAAAGAAACATATGTGTCGCTATTTGTTGCGCCATTTTCAAGTTCAGTTAAGACTTGTCTTAATTCAGTGAGGGAATAAAATAGTTTTTCTTCTTTTAATAAATCAATTTTTTCTTTTGATAAATATTGTTCTTCAGCCGAAACGATATCAAAACTCTTTTTTATTCCTAAATCAAGTTCTGTAAAAGACGTGTCTAAATAATGTCTTGTTTGGTTTATTGCGCCAGGTAATGCGCCCGCATTTCCTTGTTGGCATAATCGAGATGTGGCTTTTAATTCTTTAATTGCTTTATTGTAAAAGAACCAGCTGCGTGCAAAATGATTTTTTAATTCATATAAATTACTTTCTTGTTCATATCCTAAATTTGTTTTAAACATAGAATTAACTTTACTAAAGCAACTTTCTTCGGTTGCACAACTTGGGATATAATCGTAACTTCGACTCGTTAGAGAATAACACGCATTTTTTTGTGCGCGTGTCATTTCATAACAACCAAAAGAAAGTACTAACAGAAATAATAACAATGAAATAATAAATTGTTTTCTCATAACAACTTTTTTTCTTCTGTTGCTTTAAAAGAGTTAACTTGTTTTCGTCAAATGTCTAAGTAGATTAATTTGTTTAGGTTGTACAATTTTGTAATGCACTTTGTGCGTCTGGAACAACTTGGTATAAACAATTGTTTTCTTGTGATAGTAAATCTCTTGTTTCAAGACAACTACTGCACGTATTCTCTGTGATCGAACCGATTAATGGTTCAACATAATAATGTCCAAACGCAATTCCGATAATGATTCCGATTACAAGGATTACTAAAAACAATTTTGCTTTACTCCGTGCACCGCTTAATCGTCCCTTTCCGCGTCGTTTAGGGACAAGGTCTTCGTATTCTTCATCCGGATCTGCTAAACTCATAACACTAGAATGTTCTTCCTCATTAAAAAATCTTTCTCACAATGCTCTCACGTATTGGTATCGGAGTAGTATCTTTACTATTGTGCAATACAATAATTATGTCTAATTGGGGTTCTTCTTCATCTCTAGCACGCTTGCGGAGCAATGTATTTTGTATTTCCAGTTTTTCTAGCTTTGCGTATTCTTCAGGTAATTTAGTAAAAACCACCTCATATACATAACGTACCGTTTTCAGAATTAATTTTGGAGAAATATTTATAAAGTAGTTAGCCTTTCTATTATTATCGAAAGGTGTTATGAATGTATAAATACACAATTGCAAGACAATTAGCTTCGAAAAGAGTTATTACAAATAGAGGAGATGAAGTTGGTAAGCTTTCTGACATGGTTGTTTCAGAGCTTGGTGGCGACATCGAAAGTTTGGTTGTAGAGATTGACAGAAATTCTAAAGTTCTTTCAAAGTCAAGCAAACTAGGAAAAATAATCGAAATCCCTTATTCAGCAGTTACCGCAGTTAGCGACGTATTCATTGTTGATGAAAGAGAATTAATCGAAGAAGTTTCCGGAAAAGATTAAATATTAATTTTAATCTTTTTATCCTTGAAGTTTAACTCTTTGATCACAGGCTGAACAGAGTTAATCTTTTTTATTATTTCTTTTTCGCAAAGTCCCTTAGATTCTCCTTTTTTAACCGCGTCGAGAATTTCTTTTATTTGATTGTACTTCAAGTAAACATATTCACCTTGTTCTTTGAACTCAATCTCTTGTTGTTCACATTTCTTTGTTTCTGCATCCCAATCAATTTCCTTTGTTTTCTTCTTTTTTGGTTTAATTACTTTCTCTTCTTTGCTTTCTTCAAGTTGGTATACTGCATCTCCAACGCTAGCAAACACTTGTTCCTTCTCTTTTCCAATATCAACAGAGTAAATAACTTTATTTGAAACAAATGCGTCTTTGCTTTTCTTAGAATAAATCTTCTGTAGTTCTTTTAGTACGGTTTTTGCGTCTTTTGCGTTAACCTTGCTAGCAATCATTTGTTTATCTAATTTATTCTTGTCAAATACAAATTCAACGAGTCCTGGAGAAACATTCAATAGTTCTACAACGCCTCCAAAAAAAGTCTTTTTATTCGATTTTAAGTCTTTCAAAAAGTCTTTTTCTTTTGCGTCAAGTGGATTAATCCCTTTCGAACTAGGAAACACATATATTTCGCCAATAGCAAGTGTTCTATCTTTCCACTTCTCTTTTCGCATCGCTTTGAGAATCTTGTTCTCACGATCAATCAAAATAATATTTCCTTTCGCAAATAATTCGAGTACTAAAATAACGTCTGGAAACTCAAGTAAAACAATTCTGTCAAGTCCTTTTTGTGTAATTGAAATGATTCTTTGGTTAAACAAAAACTTTTTCAAAAATGCTGAGAAACCACCCGGGTTTTGTTTTGCAGGAACACTTTTCTGTGAAAGAAAAAAAGCATTTTTTGTAATAATAATTGTCTTATCGCCCGCTTTAGTATGAATCTTCATTTTCAATAATCCGTCTTCGCTAGTCTGTACTTTATTCACAAAACCGTTTACGAAGAACTGCATTTCTTCAACTAAATGCTTCAAAGCCAAGTTACTTATAGCAAAATCCATATCTAACTAATGTTGTTTTTTGTTTAAAAACGATTGTTTTTAAGCCTATTTTGAACAAACAAAACCTATGGTGGAAGTTGTTTCTAAATATTCTTCACAAAACTTTTTACCAAACTTTTTTATCGCTTCGCTAGAAACGATTGGTTGTACCCACTTTATTTTTTTAAACCCGGCTTTTTCAGCAGCGTCTTCGTAAACATCTTTAGAATAATAGTAGTGAATAAACGAGATTGCTTTTTTGTCTTTCTTAATTTCGGTTTTTATCTTATCTCCATTTTCAAAAACTTTTTTTCCAAGAACGTTTATGTGTCTTCGATTTCCAAGAAGAGTTTTGGATGGTTTTAGGTTTGGATTAATTGTTATTATAAAACACTTCCCGTCGTTTGTTAGTGATTCAGAGAAAACCGTAAACATCTTACGCAAATCCCTTTCATTTTCTGCATAGTTCAGTAAAAAAACCGAAATAATATAATCAACTTTTGTTGTTGGTTTAAACTTCAAGATATCTTTGCAATAATAAGAAATTCCTAGCGGATCTGTTTTCTCCGCTTCTTTTGCAATCTTAATCATCTCTTTTGAAATATCTACGCCTATGATAGATTCAGAACTATTTTTTGCAATTTCACGAGTAATTTCTCCTCTTCCACAACCTGCATCAAGGATTGATCCTTTTACATTTGGAACCATAGAAAGTATTGTAGGTATTACACCATACTGTTTCCCAAAAGAAATATCGACAGAGAAATCTTTTGCGATTTTGTTAAATTGTTTGTCCGGCATAAATAATACAAGTCTTTTTTTGTTTAAAAATATGTTTATTAATTTTTTATTATATAAAATAGTCATGAAATATAGACTTCTTTCAGAAAGAGAAAAGCAATCTTCTTGGAAAAAAATAAGTCACTTTTTTACAATAATTGATAATGAATTTGTCCCACCCCTTTCGTCAAGAGGCGATACGGTAAAATCGGCAATAAAAAAGAATGACACGGCAGAAGTGATTGTTGCCGAGACAAATGGTAAATTTGTAGGGATTGTAATATTTTGGTCTTATTATTATAAAGTTAGGAGCTCTTATTTTCATTGGCTTATTGTTGAGCCTAAATTTCGAAGCAAAGGAATTGGAAAAGAATTAACAAAAAAAGCTATTTCTAGGCTACACAAAAAGCGAATAAAAACAATAAAACTTGTCACATACAATACTAAAAAAGTAGCATTAAAAATTTATAAGTCTGCAGGGTTTAAAATCTATTACACAAGAAAAAATATCAAAGGTCCTGGAATTGATAAAGTTTATTTGGTATTAAAATAATAAGTAAATAAAAAAACGGTTATGACTTGGGAAAACTAAAAATAGTTACTCTTTTACTCCGCCTTCTTTGCGGGTTTCGTCTTTCATAAATCTTAAAAATATCTTTACTAAGCCAGGGCGGGTAATTAATTTTTTAGTGAACAAAATGGTTTTCTCAGCTTTTGTTAAATTACCGTTACCGATTTTTAATGCTTCATCCATTGTAATGCTTCCAGCTAAATAATTAAAGTCGCCGTCTTTTAATTGTTCTAGTAAATGTCTTCCTTTTAGTCGTTTCATTAATTCGTTTCCGCGTGTGTCAAACCAGTCTTTTGTATAACCTTTAACCGAGTCACAATACTCATTAGCTTTGATTGCTTTTAGAGCATGTTTTGCAGCTAATCTTCCACCTTCAAGTGCAATTCCAATTCCGCCTCCGTGAATAGGATCAACCATGTGTCCTGCGTCTCCAGCAACAATCAAATTATCTGCTTGCATTTCGTCTAAAAATCCACCAACAGGAATCGCTCCAGCATTAACTTCGATAATGCTTCCATCTTTCAAACCATCTTGTTCTGCAATCCATCTATCTAAATAAAATTTAGCAGTTTCTTTTTCATAAGCACCAATACCAATTCCAACATTAGCCGTTCCATCGCGTTTAGGGAAAATCCAAATATATCCGCGAGGAGCAACTTCTACTCCAAAGTATAAGTGTAATAAATTCTCGTCATAACCGCTAACTCCAGTCATTTCATATTGGTATCCGGAATCAGTTTCTTGTAATTCTAATTTTGTATTAAGTCCAAGCATTTTACTTACTAAAGAATCAACACCGTCACAAGCAAGTACTAATGGCGTAGTAACTGTTTTTGTTTCATCATTCATTTCAATTGTCAATTCAACAATCCCGTTAGCTCGTTTAGCAGAAACAACTTGGTGTTTAAGTAAAATCTTTGCACCTAGTTTTACGGCTTGCATTGCCAAGTCTTTTTCAAACATTTTTCTTTCAAGTACATAACCCATATTTTCTTTTCGTTTCATTTGCACGCTTTTGCCGTCTGGCGAATACAAAGCAGCTCCGTGAATTGGTTGTACCGCCCATTCTTTTTTTGGTTTTATATTAAGTCGATTAAACCAACCTAAACCAAGTCCTTCAGCACATCTTTTTGGGCAACCAATTTCTTGTTTTCTATCAACTACAAGAACGTCTTTGCCTTCTTTTGCTAGTTCGATTGCCGCAGCTAATCCTGCAGGGCCCGCACCAACAATAATTGCTTCATAACTTTCTTTCATTTCCATAAAATCACTTTTTAATAGTCATTGCGCCAACAGGGCAAATATTTACGCATGCACCACAATTAATACATTTTTTGTTATCAATAACAATTCGGGTATCTTTCAAGGTAATCGCTTGTACTGGACAAACACCTACACATGCACCGCAATACAAACATTTATTTCCGTTATTTACTGTTGTCATTTAATCACCTATTAAGAAAAATAATCGTAAGTAGTATTTATAAAACAAACTTTTTTAGTGAAAAAATAAGCCTTTTGTTCTTTTCACTCTAAGAATTGCTCGTATTTCTCTGAGTTAAATCGATACAAGAATCGCTTGATTTTTTCATTTTGATACCTGTATTCTTTCAATATAGCTACTTTGTCTCCAAAGTACGTATCAAAATCATGGCTTTGTGCAGGGTCAAGAATCAAAAATTTGTCATCAAGTTTAGTCGCAACAAAAGCATGTGTTTTTAGGTCTTCAAGTTCAGCAATAATAACTTCGGCGTTATCGTCTCCAAGGCCTTTCATACAAGAACAACAAAACACAGCTAGATCTTCGTCGTCAACAACTTTTTGTTCTAAAACTTCTTTTGCGCTTAACCAATAATTAACGCCAAGATTTATTTCTACAAATTCTATGTCGTCTAAAACAAACTGGTATACTTTTCGCAAAACTTCACCATAATTGTCTGCAAATTCGTAAAAGTCTTCTTTGAATTCTTCTAAAAGATTTTGCACACTCAAATCAGTTCCATCGACAAGAGCTTTTATCTCCCCAATGGTCCGTTGTTCTCGCTCATTTATAATATCGGCATATTTTTGCAATAAGAACTTATATAACGCCAATTCCTTGTCTTTATCGTCCATGGGTAAGCATAAACTATTGGAAAAAGCTTAAAATACTGGTTTTTTTGCTAGTTTTCTAAAACTATTGGTCTTCCAAGCACTTTTTCGCCAAAAGCAAGAACATATTTTTCTTCGGCTAAAACTTGTTCGCTAAGCACGCGCTCTTTGTTTGTAATCAAAACAATCTCTTCTTTTAATGCGCTAATTTCTTTTTGTATTGCAGCGCCTTTTTCTTCTTCTGCAACTAATAATTTTTGTCCAACACTCTCTTTTATTTTGTGATCAATTTCCATTTGTTTTCTTTGTATTTCGTTTAGTCTCCAAAAAATCTTTTCAAAAAAGTTAAAATTGATTAATTCGCCAAGTGCATCTAATCGTTTTTCTTTTTCTCGGTCTTTTAACTCGATTTTTGAATCATTAATTGCTTTTACAATTTCTTTTAGAATCTCTTTGAAGGCTTTTCCGTTAACATCTTTTTTTAATGCAAGCATTGGGTTAACAATAAACGCGTCTAGTAGTTCTTTTCGTTCACGATCAAGAACCCATCGCCCACTATCAACCAACGCTTTGAATCGTTGTAATGGTCGATCAATCGTTGAGAGCATAGATGAAACTTCAACACGCAATTGTTGTTTTTCATCAAGCATTGTTTTTTTCTCAATTTCAAGTGCATTAAGTTCTTTTATTTCATTTCCTTTCGACAAAGTATCTCTTTTTTCATTTCCCTTTGTTAATTCGTTTTCTTCAGAATTAATTTTTTCTTGTACTTCGGTTTTTTCTTTTGTTAGTTCGAGTAATTCTTTTTTGTTCACGCGTAATAATTCAATTCGTTCTTTTGCATTTTCAAATTCAAATAACTCGCTTTCTTTTTCAAGTTTATCGTGTACTTCTTTTAATTTATTCAAAAACTCTTGTAACAAACCACCTAGTTGTTTCATTTCTTCTTTGAGATAAACACTAGTATACGCAAGACTTTTGCGAAAAGAATTTACTTCGTTTAATAATAAAGAATAACTTTCGCCAACGTATTTTCGAATCTCACTTAAATCACTGCCAACGTTTTCTGGAGAAATTTTTTCCATTAACCGGAGCAATTGTTTTTCAACTTGTTTTTTTGCAGTGGCTGCGGCTTTGTTAAATCGTTCATTTTCTTTTCGTTCAAGTTCTATTCCGCTTATTTCGTTTACTAACGCAATTATTTTTCCGTGTAAAAATTTTATTTCCGCAATTTCTTTCGCATTTTCCATTTCGATGTTTTTTATTCGGCTAGAAAAATCTTCTTCTATAAGTGTTGGTAACAAATCAAGAGTTGTTTTCAAAACGCCTTTTTCAACTTGTTTTTGCCCAAACACTTTTCCAAAAAAACCCATATTAAGTATAGGTACAATAAGCTTAATTAAGTGCTTTGTTTTGCGAGGTCTGATTGGCACAGGCCTTAAGAGAAGTTTATAATCTCTTTTTTCAATAGTATTATTATGGATGTAATCCCAAGAAACGAAGACGCTTTTTTCACCGCGCTTGAGAAAATGGCGATAGAAGTAAAAAAAAGAGATGATTTTGCAGTAATCTTTCATCACGACGCAGATGGTGTGACAAGCGGAGCAATAGCGATTAACGCACTTACGCGAGAAGGAAAAAAAGTAAAACAAATGTGTTTGAAACAATTATACAAAGAAAATATTGAAGAGATTCGTAAACTGGGAAAAAACTATTTGTTTGTTGATTTTGGTTCAGGGCAACTAGATTATTTAAAAGAAGAGTTTGAAGAAGAAACGGTTTTCATTTTAGATCATCACCAACCAGTTAAAGTAAATGACAAAATGCCCGAACTAAAATTTCATATTAATCCTCTTTTATATGGAATCGATGGTGGAAAAGAACTTTCGGGTTCAGGCGTAACATTCTTTTTTGCAACAGCATTAAACAAAAATAATTCTGATTTAGCACCACTTGCATTAGTTGGCGCAGTAGGAGATATGCAAGATTTCACGGGTGCGCTAATAGGTTTAAATCGAAAGATTATTGAGATTGCAGAACAACAAAAATTGTTTTCACAAAAAAATGATTTACATCTCTATGGTAGAATCTCAAGACCACTTCTTTCTTATTTAATGTTTTCTTCAAATCCAATTCTACCAGAACTAACTGCTAACGAAAACAATTGTAGAATGTTTTTAGCCGAAAATAATGTCCCAACAAAAGATTCTCA
>Ga0233437_1002940_pt1 | contig 23945 bp, 19 predicted proteins | sample SI_122_August201_FD_182714 | JGI IMG/M metagenome (GOLD analysis project Ga0233437, IMG submission 182714) | Seawater microbial communities from Saanich Inlet, British Columbia, Canada - SI_122_August2016_200_MG | ecosystem: Environmental > Aquatic > Marine > Inlet | place: Canada: British...
AATATTGTGAAGGGGTCAATCCAAGGTAGGCAGCAAGCTCATCAGCAGTTTTGAAACGGGTGATGTCTTGAATCTCAATCAGGATCTCCATGGCGCTCAGAGTACCGATGCCGGGAATGCTCTCCAGCAATTCCACACGTTTTGCATATTTCTCTTCTTTGGCCAGTTCAAGAATCTCTTCAGTGATTGCTTTCTTTTCGGCACTGAGATGATTGAAAAGATCAACCAGGGCCTTCAGAGATCTGTTAAGAGAGTCATAACCGAGATCAAGATTCACCAAGCAAGTCATGAATGGTCCTCGCCAGTGCTGGGTACCTTTAAAAGGGACGTCTATGCTGTTAAACAGCAGAAGGCTTTTTATCTGGCGCATAACATCTGAACGATGATTAACGATTTGGCGCCGGGTCCCTACCAGTTGACGATGAGTCCTCTCCTCTGGAGAAAGGACCCATACTTCCTTGAGCAGGCCGCTCTGAAGAAGAAGAGCCAGCTTATAGCTGTCTTTCTTGTCGGTTTTGACCTTACTGCCGCTTTCCGTGGGGATCAGGGAAGGCGGGGTAACAATACACTCTATGCCATCATCGGTAAGCTTGTCGTACAGTTCGAATCCTCCAGGGCCAACCTCATAAACGATCCGCACATGATTCCCCTCAAAACAAGAGATGATTTTCTCGAAAGTATCGTAGTTTGGCTTGGCAAGGGTTATGGCCAGAACGGTATCCCCTTCAACGAGGGCCGTAATTCTCCAAGATATTTTGTGCATGTCAATACCGATGTTAACAGTTTTTCCCTTGAAATTGACCTTGTTATCCTTTACTTTTGAAGCCATTAGGATTTCCTCCTTTGTTGTGGATTATTAAATTTGATGGTCTCGTAAAAAGTCAAAATCGGCAAACCCGACACTAATAAAATCAACAGGTTACGTCATTATAAATGGCCAAAATCGGACTTTTTACGAGTGCATCAAATTTGTTTTGATCCTAAATGTTAAACAGGGAGGAAGTTCCTTTCAACCTCAAATCCATCATAGTCTCTATGTAAAGGGCAAGTTGGGTTTTCCGTGCAAAAAGTTTAACTTGCATCTGCCAGTGTTGAGTATTTTTGGCGAGCGTGATATTCAAGTATCATGTACGCATTGTTGAAATGGAAGTGCTGACAAGTATTGGAATTTTTTTGGGAGATTACACGAGGGCCTTACCCAACTTGTGGAGGAAAAGACCATGATAAAAATTCGGAGATCATTGAAAAAATCACTGGCTTTTTTCCTCGCCCTTTCGCTGTTCTTTCCACAAGCCGTGGTGGGACAGAGTGCAGGCGAGGATAAGTCTTTCAAGCAGGAAGAACTGGATCAGTTGCTGGCGCCCATTGCCCTCTATCCGGATTCACTTTTGGCTCAGATCTTCATGGCATCAACGTATCCGCTTGAGGTGGTGCAGGCGGGGCGATGGGCCAAGACAAACGAGGGCCTCAAGGGAGATGCCCTGACCACTGCCCTTGAGCAGCAGAACTGGGATCCGAGCGTCAAGTCGCTGGTAAATTTTCCCCAGGTGCTCGACATGATGAATGAGAAGCTGGATTGGACCCAGAAGCTGGGTGATGCTTTTTTGGAACAGCAAAAAGAGGTGATGGACACGATCCAGAAGCTTCGACAAAAAGCAGATGCGGAGGGCAACCTGGAAAGCAATGAAGAACAGAAGGTGGTTGTCGAGAAAGAGACGAAGACCATCATTATTGAGCCGGCAAACCCCCAGGTCATCTATGTTCCAACCTATAACCCCACGGTGGTCTATGGTACCTGGTGGTATCCCTCTTATCCGCCTTACTACTACTATCCGCCCGGATATGTGGCTGGTGCGTCGCTGTTCTCCTTTGGGGTGGGTATGGCAGTAGGGGCTGCATGGGGCTACGCGTGGGGGCGCTGTAACTGGGGGCGCGGCGGTGTGAATGTCAACATTAACCGGAACACGAATATCAACCGGAATATTGACCGAAGGAAATACCAGAACAAGATAACGGCGGGCCAAAAGGGCCAGGGCAAATGGAAGCACAATTCGGAACATCGCAAGGGAGTGTCCTACAGGGACCAGAAAACTGCCCAGAAGTTTAACAGGGGCGCATCCAGGGACGCTAAGTCCCGCGAGTCCTTTCGTGGACGTGCCGAGGTCGGAAGGAAGGATATTGCCCGTGGGGGGGCAGACCAGTTTCGCAATCGCTCAGCCGGAAGCCGCCAGGGTTCTCCGGCCGTCAGGGAAAAGGGCTCTTTGGGCCGGGATAAGGCTCAGAAGAAAAAACAGCCGTCGCGCCTCAACCGCGGCTCGAAACAACCATCCAAAGACAGGAGCGCTTTTGGAGGCTATGACCGAGGAAGTCGGACGAGGGCCTCAAGCAGTCGCGGCCGTGAAAGCATGTCATCTTCCCGCGCTGGCGGCAGACGCGGCAGCATGAGCAAACCCAGCAGCGGTCGAGGTGGCGGAGGTGGTGGTCGAGGCGGCAGTCGAGGCGGCGGAGGCCGAGGGAGATAACCGACCATGATCTGCACAACCACTTTTGAACGGAGGGAATAGTCATGGAATTACTACAGATCCATAATTCAAGTAAAAACTTCTGGGTGAACCATTGTAGGGCGCTCTTCCTGTGTACCGTCTTGATTGCCCTGGGGATGTCGGGTTTTCCTCTTGCAGTAGCCATGGAGCAGCGTACATTCGCCTCCCCGGAAAAGACCACCAAGGCTGTGGTGGAAGCTCTGAAGGCACACGATTCGAACGCTCTGACGGCCATATTCGGCCCCGGAAGTGAAGACCTCATTTCTTCCGGAGATCCGGTGGCAGACGCGGCCGAGCGCGAGCGATTTATCAGTCTCTATGTGCAGAAATACAGGCTTGAAGCGCAAGGCACCGACAAGATGATCCTCTGCCTGGGTGACGAAGACTGGCCATTCCCCATACCGATCGTAAAAGACGGCGAGGTGTGGCGGTTCGACACCCCTGAGGGCAGGGAGGAACTTCTTGCCCGCAGGATCGGAAGAAATGAACTAAGCGTCATTCAAACCTGCCTGGCCTATGTTGACGCTCAGCAGGAATTCGCGCTCAAGGACAATATTAATGACGGATTCCGGGAATATGCCCAGGAGTTCATAAGCGATCCGGGGAAAAAGAACGGCCTCTACTGGAAGGCAAAGGAAGGGGATGAGCAAAGTCCTTTAGGCCCTCTGGTCGCCGCAGCCCAGGGAAAAGGTTATACTGGCAAACCAGCTGTTGGCGAACCCATTCCTTATCACGGATATTACTACAAGATTTTAAAGGCCCAAGGGAAGAACGCACCGGGAGGCGCCTATGATTATGTGGTGAAAGGAAAGATGATCGGGGGGTTTGCCCTGGTGGCGTATCCAGCTCAATACGGCTCTTCAGGGATCATGACGTTCATCGTAAACCAGGACGGGGTCGTTTACCAGGGAGACCTGGGCGAGGATACCGGAAAGATCGCCCCGACGATGAAGCTTTTCAACCCCGATAGATCGTGGAAAAGGGTGGAGCAAGAGATTTAGAGCCAGTTATTAAGGAGAAAAGAGATGAAATTAAAAGGTTTATTGTTGATATTGATCATCTGTTTCTTCGCGTACGGATTGATACCGCCCGCATCCGCTGATGACAATAACCCAAAATTGGTTTTGCAAATCACAGTAGATCAATTGCGTGGTGACCTGCCCATGCGGTTTAAAGATCGCCTCGGCAAAGGAGGCCTTCGTTATTTGTTAGAAAACGGCACCCATTACAACAATGCCCACTATCAACACGGAAACAGCCGTTGGACACGCGACGCGCGCAACAGGTGCAGATCCGTCCAGGCACGGCATTGTCGCCAATGACTGGATCGATCAGAAAACCGGAGAATCTGTCTATAACACCGAAGACGACCGCCATCACATCATCGGTAGCAAGCCGAAACCTCACGAAGGTGTCTCACCCCGCAATCTTCTTGCCACCACGATCGGCGATGAACTCGTTGTTGATAACGGCGGAAAGTCAAGAGTATTCAGTGTTTCAGTCAAAGATCGCGGGGCCATCCTTCCGAGCGGCTATGTGGGAAAGGCCTTCTGGTTCTCAAAGAGCAATGGCAGGTTTGTTACCAGCACTTATTACTATGACGATTATCCAGAGTGGGTAAAACAATGGAACGCCGCTAAACCGGCAGACCGTTATAAAGGAAAAATTTGGGAACTCCTACATGATCGTTCCTCCTATATTGCCGGGAATATTGATGATAGTATCTTATCACTTGGTTTTCTGTCACAAAAAACAAGAAAATCGCTATGTGGTATCAATTGTCAGTTATCAGTTATCAGTAATAGCATATTGATGTTCATTTATCTTCTTTAGGGATTTGCTGGGTCCCACGGGGCATTGCCGAGAGTTCTTTTGTTTCCTGAATCCCTCAGAGGTTAAACTGAAACCGCACCTGGAAGATGTCGGCAATTCCCACGTCTATGGGGGGGGCTTCGCGATCCGTGGCCCGGGCGTGGACATAGTTGAACATGATACGCGTATGCTGGTTGAGATACCAGTTGAGCCCGAGTGTCAGATCCATCTGTTTTCCGCCCTGAATCTCCCGGCTGTTGAGGTCCACATAGGAGAGGCGGAAGGCCGCTTCCAGGGCCCCCCATCCGGCTGACGTGAAATGGAAATCCTCCGCGGGCCTTATGCCTTTAAAAATGCCCCTGGACCGGTCATATGCCCGATGTTCACCGGTCAGGACATAACTTCCGTAAAGGTAAAACCCCCAGAATCCCGGATCCCCCACCGATTCCGCATCGGCAAACAGTTGAAGCAGTTCTCCTTGAAAAGAGAGCGGCCCCCGAACCATTGCCGCTTCGTAACCAAAAAGGTCTGCCGCTTGTGTTAAGAATTCTTCCGTGTTGACGAAAGTGTTTTCGGTGAGGCGCGACTCGGGGTGGGCCCGCAGTTTAAGTGCTGAGTTCTCGCGGGTATCGTCTCTGAACTGGTGAGAGTAGGAAAACCCCAGGTGAATCAGATTTTTACCGTCATCTTCATAGCGGGGAAGACCGGTCAACCTTAAAGTTATGGCGGAACCGAAAGCGTCGCTCAGATAGTCGGTGGCACCAACCACATCGCTGAAGGAACCGGTGATCAGAAAATAGCCCGTGGCCCAGGTCATTCGGTCGTCCAGGGCCGTGTTCTGGCAGAGGATGCCGATGTTTCGGCCCGGGGAAAAGGCCTCAACCGGGAGAGCAGTTTCCATGAAGGTCCGGTCGGCGTTGCTCATGAACTCTTCCAGGGAAAAAGGTTCTTTCGCATGGCCCGCTTTGGCCATCCCGAGGAATGGGATTTTCCCGTAGCTGACCCAAATATCCTTGATCTGCTGTACATTGGCAAAGTCTATATCCAACTGGAATTTCCAGTTTTCAAAAAAGGTCCCCGACAGACGCAGCTTCAGTTCCCGAAAATTCCCCTTCCAGCCCGTAAGGTCTGTGAATGTATCCTGGAGGGTATCGTTGGCGCCCATATATCCGCCATCGAGTCTTGCTTCACCCCCTATTTTGGTCTTGAGTCTGCCCATCGGGCTGTCCATTCGAAAACCGTCCCCGTAGTAATACCTGGAACCGATGGGACCCGTAAAACCCTTTTCCAAACGCTTGTCGAACCATACATGGAAGGGCATTTCAGGTTCCGGGGTTTGGTTTTCGGCAAAAAGAGGGGCGGCGGAAAACAGGAGGAAGCAAAACAATACCAGGATGATTCCCAGCGGCTTATGGTTTATCCTGGAAATTTCCATTGTTCTACACATGCACCGATGTTAAAGGAATGGCGGGGCGGTCAATTAGAAAAATCCCTCATCCCGGAATTATTCCCCGCAGGTAATCCCCTAGGATGAAGGCAGACTACAGGAAAACCTCTAAATATGTCAATGAGAGCCATTGAGGGTTGGGTCAGTTCTTGAGTTCTCAATTTCACGTCCCTGCAACAATTGGATTGACACTCAAACCGTGATGTCCGAGCATTTCTTTCTTGAGAAACCGCTTATCAGTTGGGGCGCTGCGAAAATAGTCGATTTAAAATGAAAACACCCACAGAATCTGCTTCCATCATCATGGGAGCTCAAAGTAACGACCACTCAGCCTGTTTGGCAGGCGTTTCGTCCAAGCGTTTTTTCACCGACGCCCTCACGTTCGCACGGGTACAACTCCTGATTACAGGATACTACGGGTTCGACACGCCCGTTAATTTTTGGGATGTTTACAACATCGAGGCCGAGGCCCTGGGGCACCCGGTTGTATATCTTCCCCACAGCATACCATTAAATACAATGTAATGAAGAGCGACCAGTTAAGAAAATTAAATTCATGGGGGGGCTTTAAGGACATTACCCCTTTTTTCTCTCATGGACATTAACGCAAAATGATCCGACTGGCAAATGGTAGCGCCTTGCTAGGAGCTGAAAGAGTCCTAGCAACAGTAAGTGTAAACTTTTCTGTCGAAGTTAGTCTTTTGAATATTTCAGTTATGACTAGTGGGAGCGGGTGTATAGATGAGCCATCTCCAAATTATGGCTTGAAATGCTTTATGTGTCTCATGAGGTCAACTCCACTCTTTCCTCTTTCGGTCGGAAGGATATCGCAAACGATTTCTCGCAGCCGAATGACTGTGATACCATCTCTTGGAGGCTTGATTGAGAAGTCGGTAGATGTCGTGGCTCTGACAGATTTTTGGTTTGGTTGAAACCCGTTGATATCCAACATACCTCAGACAACTACCGGGTTGTGATATGAACAATATATCTCATTCGAGCATGATTGAATTTGCCATTTTATTAATCGTCCAATACCACTACATCTAGTGGTCGAGACCTTTTCAGGCTATTAATCCAAAAGTCATGTTTTCTATATTAATCTTGAATTTTGAATCGGTCCGCCGGTTGGAATTCATGGGCAGGGAAGAGAAGCTGGAGGACGCGGACGATGCACTCTCGGAACTGGAATATGAACTTGACAATCTCAAAGTGAGACCTTTGCATAACCTACCAAAATTTGTCCCCGGATATTTCATTGCAAAAGCGCGTTGGATGAGTTTTTTACATGGGGCTAATTTTTCTGTATAATTGAGCTAAACTGCATAAATATATTGGTAAAAATGTATTTTTTATGGTATAAAGATCCTCAAAAAATAAACAAGTCATGTTTTGGGGGATCAAATGGGATACAAGCAAATAGGGGAGAATTTGAGTTTTGCCGATTTGGCTGTTGCGAAATCTCTGGAGCATAACCGCAGCCTCAAAATGATGGAAAAGATAAACGATGTCGTGGAATGGGATAACATTGAGGCGGTGTTAAACGAGCACTATGAGGTTGGAAGAAGCAAAGAAGGTGCGGATGCCTTTCCCCCTTTGCTGCTGATGAAGTGCATGCTGCTCCAAAAGTGGTTTCATATCCCATCAGATCCTGAACTTGAAAATCAAATTAATGATAGGATTTCATTCAAGAAATTCTTAAGTCTAAGCCTTGATAGGCCTTCCCCGGATCATTCGACATTTTCCAGATTCCGAAAGAGAATATCCAAAGAAGCGTTGCTTGAGTTGAACAATGTGGTTTTGCAAGAATTTTCCAAGAAAGGCCTGGTCATCAATGAAGGTATCGCCGTAGATGCACGATTGGTGAAATCAGCGAGTAAACCCCTGAGCAACAATGAATTGGAGAAGCTGCGAGAGAAACGCGGTACACCCGAGGGAAAGCTGGACAAGAACGGTAAACCTTTGAAATTCTACAGAGATTCAGAATCTAACTGGACAGTGAAAAACGACAAACCCCATTACGGTCTTAAAGAACATGCGTCGGTGGATGTTGACAACGGTTTTATCCTGGCGGCTACTCTGACTCCCGCCTCTGAGAGCGATTCAGTATATCTTCCCTACCTGACGATAGCCAGCTGCCAAACGAAAGCGCCCGTTGGTAAAGTGCACGCTGATAAAGGATATTACGGGAAACCTAACAGTAGTTTTCTTCATCTGAACGGAATAAAAGATGGCATAATGAGAAAAGATTTAATTAACGCAAAGTTAACTGAAATTGAAATTAAAAGAAATAAAAAGATATCGAAGAAGCGGTACATCGTAGAACAATACTTTGGCCTGAGCCACTTACATGATGGCGCCTACCGGGCAAGGTTCACGACGATTCTGAAAAATCTATGGGATACCATGTGCAGGCAAATGGCCTTCAACATTCGCAGGGGGACAAAGTTAATCCCCGCTTAAAACTTAAGGTCAGGTATGTCCGAATGGTCTGAAAGGGCATACTGAGGCATTTAAAGGGCGAGATTATTAAAAAAGATGTTATAGGGGCGAAAAATGAGGGAACCGGACTTGCGTAGGAAACTGAAATTTTCTGACAATTTTTGTCAAATTTTTCCCGGAAGGGCCACTTTGTCCATTTTTCTTAAAATTCAAAGGTCTCAAAGTGGTATTAGAAAATACCTGGGGAATATGTTAATTCTGTCGATGATTTCTAATGGAAAAGGGGAAAATGAGGATACTATTTGCATTAATTGGGTTTGTTTTCTTGGCTTTGTTTTGGGTGGGAGACAATGCACTTGCGGGTTCACGACCAAACCTTGTATATATCGGGGCCGGCAGCCCAGGGGGCCTGTATTATCCCACCGGGGGGAATATCGCGAAAATGGTAAACCGCAAATATAAACGGTTGGGTTTTGCCTGCAGGGTCAGAGCCACGAAAGGTTCTGTCTATAATATCAATGCAGTTCTTTCCGGGAAGCTGGACTTCGGGCTTGCGCAGTCGGGTCGCCAACACCATGCGTGGATGGGCTTGGCGGAATGGAAAAAGGAAGGCCGTCAGGGGGACTTGCGGTCGGTGTTCACCCTATATCCGGAAATTGTGACCCTGGTGGCCGCCGAGGATTCCGGAATAAGATCGATTCAAGATCTGAAAGGAAAAAGGGTCAACATCGGAACACCCGGGAGCGGGTATAGGTTAAACGCTATTGACACCCTAAAAACTGAAAATCTTGACTATCTTAAGGATGTGGAAGCAAGTGAAGAAGATTTCCACACGGCTTGCGTGCTGTTAGAAAAAGGTCAAATAGATGCACTTTTTTATACTGTTGGTCATCCGTCCAAGGGTATCAAAGAGCTCACCGAAGGCAGACGAAAAGTTCGTTTCATACCCGTTACCAATGTGGCATCACTGCTGGCCGAATATCCTTATCAGATCGTTGCAACCATCCCCATGAAATTTTATCCCGGTGCTGCCAATAAATCCGACGTTGTTTCCTTTGGCTTTAACGCCACTCTGGTGACCTCCTCCAAAGTGCCAAATAAGGTTGTTTATAACGTTACCAAACAGGTTTTTGAAAATCTGGAGGAATTCAAGAAACTAAGTCCGGCCTATGAGGGATTAACACGGGAGAATATGGTCCAAGGAATGTCAGCGGTCACCCACCCGGGTGCGGCCAAGTATCTTCAGGAAATTGGTTTAAGGGAGATGGCTTTCAGATCTTCCGCGGTTGGTTGTGACTGCTCAAAGAGCCGTTACAAGTGTTCCGACTTCAATACACAGGCCCAAGCGCAAGCCTGTTATGACCGTTGCAAGATGCTAAAGAAGAGGGATGTTCATAGCCTGGATAGTAATGGGGACGGACGTGTTTGTACGTCCTTGCCTTGATTTGTAGAAAAGCAAATTGGCTGGTTATTGTCAGTAATTATAGTACCCCCCGAATTATGATAGGAACCAGGCACCAAAATAGAAAGGGCGATCATACGATCGCCCTTTTTTTGTTGGATTAATACTAGTACCATGTAACATTTAATGTTTCGTATTTATTTCGAATCGTGTATAATAATGGCAACCAACATTAGGAGGTTGCTATGGCACCACGATATCGAGTTACATTGACAACCCAAGAACGTAAAGAATTGGAAGCGTTAACACGTAACGGGAAAACCCCGGCCAAGAAATTCATCCATGCACGGGCGTTATTGCTCTGCAACGCTTCTCCGGACGGTCCTGCCTGGAAAGTTGCCGATGTTGCCGTAGCGCTTGGAGTAACCAGCCGGACCATTGAGCATTTAAAAAAGCGTTTTGTTGAAGAAGGAATCGAGGCGGCCCTTGTTCGTAAATCACGGGTAAGACCTCCACGCGAAATAATATTTGATGGTGCGTTTGAAGCACGACTTATCGCTCTGGCCTGTTCGGAAGCACCCGCAGGGCATCGCCGGTGGACAGTCAGATTGTTAGCTGATAAAGTGGTGGAACTCAATTTTGCATCATCAATTTCACACATGACTGTGCAACGGGTATTAAAAAAAATGAATTTAAACCTCACCTCAAAAAGTACTGGAAAATCCCGCCAAAAGGGAGTGCAGCCTTTGTAGCGGCGATGGAGGATGTCCTTGAGGTATACCACCTGCCATATGATCCGAAATATCCGGTGGTATGTATGGATGAGTCCAACAAGCAATTGATTGGTGAAGTACGTACACCAATTCCGTGCAAGCCAGGACAACCTGCGCGTATCGATGATGAATATGTAAGAAATGGCGTGGTTCAAATATTTATGGAAGTAGAACCGTTGGCTGGCAAACGGCATGTGGCTGTGACCGAACGTCGCACCATGAAAGATTGGGCTCAACAGATCAAACAGATGCTTGATGATCGATACCCAGAAGCAATAAAAGTTCGCCTTGTTATGGACAACCTGAACACGCATAAAGTGGCTTCTCTTTATGAGACATTCGAGGCCTGTGAAGCCAGGCGCTTGGCTGAACGTCTCGATATTCATTATACCCCGAAACACGGAAGTTGGCTCAACATGGCAGAAATTGAGCTCAGTGCTTTGAAGGGGCAATGCCTTGATCGCCGTATTGCTGATATGACCACCATGCAGACCGAAGTTGCAATCTGGGAGAACGACCGAAATAACTCCTTGAGAACCATTGATTGGCAATTCACGACACCGGATGCACGAATAAAGTTGAGACGGTTATATCCGAGCATATAAATGTTACATGGTACTAGAAACGGGCTCCGCTTAGAACAGACCGCTCACCTTTCCGGTGTCCGTATCCACGTCAATCCGCCTGAAGGCGGGGTTGGTATGGAAGCTGTGATGGAGCGATAACAGGGGTCCAAACAGCCTGCTTCGGCAGTTGTTGGGTGGCTTGGCGTTTGCAGAGGGGTTTGTTTGGCTAATCCTAGATGACTATGGGTCCAGGGGAGAACGTCCATTCTCGGGCGTCTGGCGGCCTCCCGTGGAAGGTTTCCGGATAGACTTTCAGGTAAACTTGCAGCGCTGTCAAAACCGCACAAACCCGAATCGTGAAACCAATTAACCCTCTGCTCAATAAGAAAATGCTTGCGCCGCTGGGTGGTGAAATAGTATCATTCACCAAACGTTCAAAGTGAGGGTTACATCTGGCAACCTTGCAGGGAATTGGCGGATGCACTGTGATGGCTAATGCGCGTTAGTTTCACCTGAAGGTACGATGATATCACAAATCCCGTCCATATTTGAGTATCCTTAATTGTCACCAGTTCGGCGAGAAAATTACAGGCACGGGATATTCTTATCAAACTTGGCAACATTAGTCCTGGCCGTTAAGAAAGGAGTAGTATATGAAATATCTTTTTTGTCGCTGCAGGATGTTTGTATGTGTCTTGCTTTTAATCGCAATAGGGGCGTTTGCAAACTCTGCCGAAGCTGGAGACCCGCTACCTTCCTGGAATGAGGGTGCCGCTAAACGATCCATTATAGACTTCGTAAACCGCGTGACCCAACCCGGCAGTCCGGACTTTGTCGCTCCGGAACAACGCATTGCCACTTTTGATAACGATGGCACTCTCTGGAGCGAGCAGCCCATGTATTTCCAGCTCTTCTTTGCCATTGACCGGGTAAAGGCGCTCGCACCGAAGAACCCTGCATGGAAAACCCAACAGCCCTTTAAGGCCGTCCTCGAAAACGACATGCAGACGCTTGCCGCTTCAGGCGAGAAAGGGTTATTGGAACTTGTAATGGCCACACATGCCGGCAATACAACCGAGGAATTCGAGCAAATCGTAAAGGATTGGCTGGCCGCGGCAAAACATCCGAAGACCGATCGGCCATACACGGATTTGGTTTTTCAGCCGATGTTAGAGGTTTTAGCTTATCTGAGGGCCAACGGCTTCAAGAACTACATCATCTCAGGTGGAGGCATTGAGTTCATGCGGCCGTGGACCGAGTCTGTTTACGGTATTCCGCCAGAACAGGTGGTAGGCTCAAGCATCAAGACAAAATTTGAAATGCGTAATGGCCAACCCGTGCTCATTCGGCTTCCGGAAATCAATTTCATCGACGACAAAGCTGGCAAACCTGTGGGCATCAACCAGCACATCGGCCGCCGTCCGATTGCCGCCTTCGGCAATTCAGATGGCGACCTGCAGATGTTGCAATGGACAGCGGCCGGGAAGGGTGCAAGATATATACTCATCGTCCACCATACCGACGCAGAGCGAGAGTGGGCCTATGATAGAAAGTCGAAAATTGGTCATCTGGATAAAGCCCTGGATGAAGCGCTCAATAGTGGCTGGACCGTGGTGGACATGAAGAAAGACTGGAAGGTTGTTTATCCTTTTCAACTCAAATAAAACAACCGCCAGAAAAAGGCTCATGTTCCATACCAGACGATTTCCTGATTATCCAGGGGCTTTCAGCTAGGACCCTTTTTTTAGACGGTGTGACGGACAGAAAGGGAGAGACTTTGAGAACCTGCCTCGGGTTTTCTTTGGAGAGCAACCTCATAGATAAGGAGAAGAAGCATGAAACAAAAGAAACAAACCATTGCAATGCTATTGGTTATCGTTGTAGCGATGGCATTTATCTCGGGGACGGCCTTTTCCGCCGACAAACCCAACATCGTTATTATCTGGGGTGACGATATAGGGCAAAGCAACGTCAGTGCTTACTCAAGGGGTATGATGGGCTACCACACGCCCAACATTGACCGCGTGGCCAAGGAAGGGGTCATGTTTACCGACTACTATGCCGAACAGAGTTGTACAGCCGGTCGTGCGTCCTTTATTACCGGCCAGAGCGGCTTCCGCACCGGTCTTACCAAAGTGGGTATGCCGGGTGCTGACCTTGGCATGAGGAAGGAAGATCCCACGATTGCGGAACTGCTCAAGCCGCTGGGCTATGCCACCGGTCAGTTCGGCAAGAATCATCTGGGCGACAAAGATGAGATGCTGCCCACCAACCACGGCTTCGACGAGTTTTATGGGAACCTGTACCACCTGAACGCAGAAGAAGAGCCGGAACACCGGGACTATCCAAAAAAACCTGAGTTTCGCAAGAAGTTCGGTCCACGAGGTGTGATCCACAGCTACGCTCTGCCGGATGGCGGCCAGAAAATCGAAGATACCGGTCCTTTGACCAAAAAACGCATGGAGACCGTGGACAGAGACATCGCCAAAAGGGCGGCCGCCTTCATCGAAACGCAACACAAGGCCGGAAAGCCGATCTTCATCTGGGTGAATTTCACGCACATGCACTTCCGCACCCATGTCCCCGCGGAGATCCTGGGGCAGTCCGGACGCTGGCAAAGCGTGTATCATGACGCTATGATCGAACATGACCAGAACGTGGGTACAGTGCTCGACAAACTGGATGAACTGGGCATGGCCGACAACACCATTGTGATGTACGGCACCGATAACGGCCCACATCTGAACACCTGGCCCGACTCCGGTATGACGCCCTTTCGCAATGAAAAAAACTCCAACTGGGAAGGTGCCTACCGGGTGCCCGCCATGGTGCGTTGGCCGGGAAAAATAAAGCCCGGCACAGTGTCCAACGAGATCATGTCCCATTTAGACTGGCTGCCCACCTTATTGGCCGCTGCAGGAAAACCGGACATCAAAGAAAAACTGAAGAAGGGCTACACGGCGGGCGACAAGACCTTTAAGGTACACCTGGACGGCTACAATTTCGTGCCTTACCTGACCGGTCAGGAGAAAAAGGGACCCCGTGAGGAATTCCTCTACTTTTCCGACGATGGCGACCTGCAGGCACTGCGTTTTGAAAACTGGAAAGTGGTTTTCGCTCAACAAAAAGAGCCGGGGACCATGCTGGTCTGGAGCACGCCCCTTGTGAAAACACGGATACCCTGGCTCTTTAACCTGCGTACGGACCCCTATGAGCGGGCGTCCATCACATCCAACACCTACTGGGACTGGTGGCTGGACCATGCCTTTCTGCTGGTGCCGGCACAGGCCTATGTGGGCAAGTTCCTGGAGACGTTCAAGGAATTCCCGCCACGTCAGAAGGCGGCCAGCTTTACCATCGACCAGGTCATGGAAAAGCTCGTTCCCCCAAATAGCTGATTCGCCATATGGCAATCCGTTGGCGGGTCATTTTCATGGCGAACCCCGGTGTTTTGCTTCACTGAAACCCAAATGCTAAACAAATCGATATAGCGGAAGGATTAAAGCTTCAATATTGAAAAAATACGTTAAGAATTTCCGTTACAGATGATGACGGTATGTGGGATAGGGTTTGTTGAAGGCTGAATTGGCTGGCTGTTTGGTGGGAAGAATTAGGAGGTGAATTGCGAATATCGAGGACTCCTATATTCTTATCGGAAATCAACTCAAATTACAAAGCCCTCGCTATTCTTCCTGTTCCCTTTGGATGTGATTCATCAGCAGATACCCCTGCGCATAATCCGGATGTGTGGCAACCAGTTTCTTAAGAATTTTCAAAGCGCTTTCCATGTCTCCCTTTTCCTTCAGGTAGTAGGCCAGGGTGTAGGCATACTTAGGTAGGTCGGGGCGAAGATCGGTTGCTTTCTCGCAGAATAAAATGGCCTCGTCCATGTGGTCTTTCGACAGCAATATACACAGGTTGTAGGCGGCCTCTGCCATTTGAGGATCATGCTGAAAGGCCTTTCTCAAATGCTTTTCTGCGGCCTCATGATCATTGGCCTGAGCTTCCGCCAGTCCCAGATTGAAATTCACCACAGGGTTTTGAGGATCTACCGCGAACGCCTTTTTGAGGGTTTTGCGGGCATTTGAAGCATCTCCCATGCGCGCTAAGGAAATGGCCTTATTCACCATCGGCATCACTGCTCTCGGTTCCTTTCCAATGGCCGTGTCGTAACTGGAAATTGCACCTGAATAATTGGCGCGAAGCAGTTGGTAGTTTCCCAGGTTGTAGTGGGAACTCCACAGGTCCGGGCGCGCCATCATGGAATCGAGATATTCACGGGTTGCTGCCGCTACATGTTTCTTTATTGTATCGCTCATTGGAAGTTCGGGAAATCCGGCCAGCGAGGCCGCCGCCCGAATACGAACGAGCCTATAGGAATCGCCGGTAGCCCTCACCAGTGATTGAAAGGCCTCTTTGGTGGGAAACCCCTGAAGCCCTTCAACCGCAGCTGCGCGGATCAGAGGAGAGGGGTCCTCGGATTCTTGAATCAATACCGGAAGAATGCGGGAATCGCTCGATGCCCGCATCAACCTGATGAGAGAGGCTGCGAAAACCTCGTCACGATTCGGGCCGGATACGTATTGCAGCATTCCAGGGAGCTTCTGCCAGTCCCGTGCTCTGGCCGCCTGAATCAACCGGCCTCTTTTGAGCACGTCTGCCTGATAGTCCCGTTTACGCCATTCACGAACCCATTGATCCGCCCATTGGGGTGTTTTGTCCTGATGGCATATATTGCAGGCGTTTGGCGACTGAAACGCCATGGTCGCTGAAGGGGCAGGCTGCAGCATGGAATGGTCGGTCCTTTTCATGCGGGCAAACTCTGTGGTGGGCATGTGACATGATATGCATCGGTTTCCAGAGCTGTTTTCCGGGTGGTGCGTATGTTCTGTGGCATGATGCACCTTATCCTGGTGACACGGCATGCAGGCCTGATTGGCTTTTTCGGGTGCTTTGAACCGGTAGCGGCCGCTGGAGGTGTGGCAGAAAAGGCAGTCCAGCTGACCGGATTTTACACAGGGGCTCATCATCCAGGTGGTGTAGGTGTAATTTTCCCCCAGGTCCCGGCCGTCGGGGTAGTAATCGGGGTTTTCAAGAGTTGCCAGATCAAAATGATCGAAAAAAAGGTCTCCCGGCTGAAAGGTGCTCGTCAAAACAACCGCTTTGGCGTGACAGCTGGCGCAGGCGGAGTTGTTTTGCGCCTTGGTGAAGTCCCTCCCCCCTCGAATGATCTTAAGATCCTTTGGCACGACTCCTTCCGGTGCTTCTTCACAAACCCGAACATGTTCCTCAGCCGGGCCATGGCAGGTTTCACAGTTGATCCCCGGTTCTTTCCATGTGGTATGGTAGGTATCGGTTTTCAGATCATAGTGGCTTTCCAACTGGCTCACATGGCATCCATAGCAGCCGGTGTTGAAGGTGTACTGCCAGTCCTTCCATTGGACCGGTTCGTCGTTCGAAGCATTGAAATGCCGAACCCCGCTTTTGGCCATGTCAAACCATTCCCGTTTGTTCACATCATAAGCAAGCGGCAATGTTTGAAGTTTTCCACGCTCAAGGGTCGTCAGAAAGTAATAGACATTCTTTCCCCCTAGCACGTGGTCCATACGGTATCGTTTTTCACCGTCGGGTCCCTGTTCAATGACCCAGCCGTTAGGGCCTTTCACATCCACGCGGTATCGGTTGCCGCCGATGGAAATATCATTCCTTTGAGGGGTAAGGTTTTTTCCCCTGAATGATTCGGTGTAAGGCTGCATGGCCAGACCATGGTGAGAAGGCGCCCACAATTTATAGAATCTCTCATGACATTTGCGGCAGTTCACCGAACCGGTATAATTGTTAAAGGACGATTGGGGCGCATTGACACCGCCTTTTTCTGTTGCTGTGGAGAAGATCGGAAATCCCACAAAAACCAGAAATAGTCCCAAACGCAAACCATTAAGTGTCATTGACCTTGTATTTTTCATAAAAGCTCCTGAAAAGCCATGAGGGCGAATAAGACCTAAAGACATATTCGTCCAGGTTGGTCGTTGGTGCTATTTTACCGTATACCCTCTTCCTTCAAGGCACGCCCAGGTCCCTGCCCACCGACCCCAAATCAAACTTTTCACCTTTGAAGTGCATGGTAGACTGTGATGCAATGACACGAAATTCCTGGTAACGTGAAAGCTCAGCGGTCAGTTCTTCAGTGATGCCGTCGACAAAGTAGTCCTGCTCCTCATCTCCGGTCAAATTCAAAAAGGGTATGACCGCAACCGAGGGTCCCATTTGTGATCCGTCCTCATCACATTGAGGGGGACCAGGTTCGGCATCGGATGATTGAACCATGGCGGCCTGAAAGGTCGGCGTGTATCCACCTTTGGGAATTTCAATCCTTACCGGGTCATTTATACCATCCGTCAAATAATGGTGTTCCAGCGCGCGCCGCAGCCTTCCTGCTGCCACCCGAACAATGGGGTCTACCTGGGGATCAAAGCCCTCTTTTCTTCCATATACAGCCAATGCGATGTTGTAACCCTTGAGCTGGGAAGCTCTGTTCGCAAGGGTCTCCCCCACCACAAACCTTAAAAATTCTTTCTGCTTGCCTGAACCCCTGAATCGTTCACTTTGAAGGATTCTATCCAGTTGGGATTTTACAGATTCAGGGGAAGGGATGGTTTCGGTTTTCATTCAGGCCTTTTCTGACGGCTCAGTAAAGATGCTTGGATATTTTTTGACACAGGTATGTAACAGTAACGTACTTCTCAAGTTTGATGACACCATGGATAATAGGACAGAATCAATCAAATATCAAACAAATGCTCGGCAAACAAACGCAAGTGGCAGAAATAGCGATCGGAATTTGTTAGATGTGGAATGGATGACAGAATGGTTCATATTCAAAAGCGATTCCCGGACAAGTGTGACGTCATCGCCTGCCTCATGGTGGAAAATCCGGAATTCCGGACCATATGCGATGACTACCATGACTGCGTTCAGGTACCTGGCCAGGTCCTGTTCAGACTGTAATTCATCTAATTCTCCGAATAACCTGTTCATCACGTTTCTGAGCGGGGAAGGCGACCCCGACCATGGGCCGGCCCATTACGCCGGTTATGAAAATCAGCACACGGCTGAATTCCTGGGCGAGGAAGCATCCAAGGGCCCACATTCCGGCATCATTGCCATGGATTTCGCGGGTGACAGTGAGTACGACGGCGATTATGTGCTCGAAGTGGCAATCGGGCAGAACCCTCCTCATAGGATTCCCCATGACTATGGGGACAGGAACGAAGGCGGCGGAATTACCATTGCCGACATCGACGGCAACGGAAATCCGGAACTGATTGCATTATCAATCGATAGTTTGGAGGGAGAAAATTCCGCTTACTATCAAATCGGCTGGGATATTGATGAGAATGGCCTCTCCTCTAATTGGACCAAGGGCCAATCGATCCCATGGCAGGGGAAAGGTCAAGCGGGCGGCGGGATTACGGCCCGGGACATAAACGGCGATGGCATTCCCGACCTCATTGTATTTAGAATCGAAAATCCGAGTGGGCCCAATCGCGGTTACTACAGCATCGGCCATATGGACAAAACAGGCACTGTCCCCCCATCCCAGTGGACGGATTTTGTTGAGATTCCGCATGCGTTTGCAGACAGCAACGAGGGCGGCGGAATTACCATCGCCGACATCGATGGCAACGGCGAACCGGAACTGATTGTATTGTCAATCGATAGTTTGAAAGGACCCAATCGCGGTCACTACAGCATCGGTTGGAATATTGATGAGAAAGGCATCACCTCTAAATGGACCGAGCGCCAATCAATCCCATGGCAAGGGGACGGTTCAGCGGGTGGTGGGATTACAGCCCAGGATATGAACGGCGATGATATTCCCGATCTCATTGTATTCATGATCGAAGCTCCCAAAGGACCCAATAGTGGTTACTACCGCATCGGCTATATGGACAAAACGGGCACTGTCAGCACATGGACGGATTTCATGGAGGATTCGGCGTGGTTTGGGGGCGCCAACGACGGAGGAGGACTCACCGTCGACGATATTGACGGCAACGGAAAGCCGGATCTGATTCTATTCATGATCTATGACGCGGATGGAGAAAATCGCGGCTACTATCGCATTCTCTGGGACAATTGGAATGAGTAAAGATTCTACCAAGAAAAGGAGTGAAAGATGAACCGCTGTTTTATAGTTCTCTCGACGGCTATTCTGCTGATCCTTGTGTGGCCTGTTCACGGCGAGTCTGTACACGTTACTTATAGCCATTTACGAGATAATTATGTGTATTTCGAGAAGGTACACCATTTCGATTTCATAATGAAAGATCATGCCATCACCGACGGACAGACATTCACGGGGTGGTATTCGGGAATGAAAGACGGTGAGGGATATATCTATGTGCATGCCGGGAGGAAAGGTTCTTCATATGTTGCTAACTGGTTCAAAGACCGAGCGGACGTGGCGGTGGGGGACCGTGTTGCAATGGACAGCTGGCCCGACAAACTAAATTTTGCCATCTATGGTGATATAATTGTGAAAGGGGCTAACGGTGCCAAACACGTCAAATGCAAGGACATCGTGATCGGGCAGGGTCACACAGGCAGCTATAACAATTGGTGGATCGGTGGGAAAAGCGAATATATGAAAAAAGATGGTGACTATGTCTGGCTGGAGTGCCCAGCGGTGGACGGGTATTGCGCAGGGACGCTGACTGTTGAAACTATCGAAGGTCATTCTAACACTTTTAAGCTCCCGGTTCGTGCTTGCCCGACACAGAGAAACGACGACCTTGTGGAGTATCCCATACACCGGTGATATAAGAATCCGCCACCCTTTGTCCGACGATATCGTCATAATGAATACCTACCCGATAGATGTTGTCTGCGGGAAACGGTGCTACAGAAGGCGATATTGTCAACCCAAGAGATAGTGGAAAAACATTGGATGAACTGCCCTAAAAAAGGCAATGTCGTATCATCTCATCCCTCCTCAGAAGAGAGTTTGAAAAATGGATTCTATTCTATTTTCACCAAAAAATATCGGAAACCTTGTATTGAAAAACAGATTTGTTCGGTCTGCCACTCATGACATGCTTTGTGACAAGGAAGGCTTTCCCACAAAAGAATCCATTTTCTTGCACAATCAACTGGCAGAAGGGGAAGTGGGACTCATTATCGCTGGAGTGGCTCTGGTGCAGAAAGCAAAAAATAATTATCTCATGCACGAGGACAAATGTATTGATCCCTGGAAACGAATAACCGACCAAGTTCATGCACGAGGAAGTGCTATCGCACTCCAACTGAGCCATCCGGGTCGTCAGGCTTTGCCTGGAATGTCGGGATTGGATCCTATTGGGCCGTCCCCAGTCCCTATGGCACATTCCTGGCCCATCCCAAGGGAAATGACGATCGCCGATATTGAAAAAATGATCGAGCGCTATGCACAGAGTTCTCGACGCGCAAGTGAAGCTGGCTTCGACGCCGTACAGATACACGCAGGCCATGGTTACCTGATAAGCACCTTCCTATCTCCGCAAGCAAATATCAGGAAGGACAATTATGGGGGGAGCACCTTAAAAAGAATGCGATTTCTTGAAGAAATCATTGCGCGGATTAGGGAAATCACAGGTCCAGAATATCCCGTCATGGTAAAACTCAATTTCAACGACGGTATCGAAGACGGCCTGAAACCCGACGAAGCGGCTGATATCGCGGAAAGACTAGCCGAAAAAAGCGTAGATGCGATTGAGGTGACAGCAGGCACCATGGCATCTATAGAGAAGGCATGCCCCCTAGGCATATCAGACAAGAAGGACGAAGCATGTAATAGAGAATACGCCGCCATATTGAAGAATCGAGTTCAGATCCCAATTAGTCTTGTAGGCGGCAACCGTACTCCGGAAGTCATGTCTGCCCTTGTCCAATCTGGGGTCACCGACTTTGTTTCCATGTGTCGTCCGCTTATCCGCGAGCCTTTGCTAGTCGCCGAATGGAAGAATGGCCGGCTACGGAAAGCAAAATGCATTTCCTGCAACAGGTGCCTGTCTGCACTGCAAAAAGGAGAACAACCGCGGTGCCAATTGGATATCCAGTAGGCTTGGTTATGACAATCAAAAGGCGTTTCACCATTGTATTTTAGTGAATAAAGAAAATGAAAAACTCTATGAAAGGATCGCTTTGGTGAAGGACGAATCTCCTAGTGCTGGGGAGGGTTTCCTTTCCTCGGAAATACTAAGAAATGGGCGGTTGACAGATCTGCTATTATGTTGTGAGTAGCCTTAACCCATTGCAAACAATGAACTTTCAGGACAACGTTCCGGATATCTCGAATTGACAAAGAAAACAATGCGTTGCGGGTGAATCTGAAAATTTTTGCTCCCGTACTTGCAACATAATATTTCTCATTTTTCCCACCTTCCCGTAATGGTCGCCTGGTTGTAAAACTCCATTACAGGCTGTCCAACCAGGCCATTAGGTCTTCATTTTTCGCCGACTGGAGGAAATCATCTACTTTATGGTCGTCGGTTAAGACGGATTTCATGTGATTCAGAAAACGTTCCTGAATCTGTCGCCGTCGTTTGAGATCCAGATGGAGGTAAACCGTTGAGGACTGAACATTTTCGTGCCCCAAGTGATTTTTGATATCTGTAACGGAATCGCCGCGATAAAGCATGTGTACAGCACATGAATGACGAAAGCTGTGTGCCGGATTGATCGTCTTGAGCCGTTTTTTGGGAAGGGCCTTTTCCAGATATTTCCTGCAGATTCGGTAAATACCATGACGTGTGATTCCTTCGCCCCGTTGATTGATAAAGAGGCTGTGTTGATAAGGGGGACGTGGGAGTACGCGGTATTTTCTGATATAGAGCTGGAGTAATTGAACGGTTTTGGGCTCAAGACTGATAATACGATATCGATTCCCCTTTCCCAAAATGGCCAGCGTCTTTTCTTGAGGATTGAAGTAGTCCAGTTTCAACATGGCAAGTTCACTGGCCCTGGCGCCCGAGTCATAAAGGAGATGCAAAAGCGTGTAGTCCCGGAAGCCTTCCTTTTTGTTCAGATCGACCGCCTCGAAAACATTGAGGATTTCTTCCTCATATAAAAATCCAACGATCGCTTTCTGGGTACGTTTTTGAGGGATACCGATGATCCTGTCAGCGATTTCAAGATGCTCCGGATGCATAAACCGGATCATTTTGGCGAAGGATTTAAGGGCTGCAAGGCGATGATTTCTTGTCTTTGCAATGTTGTTGCGATGCTGCTCCAGATCATCAAGGAAAGCCAGAACCAGGTCGGTGCAGATGTGATCAAGTGTGAGAGACTCGACCTTTATATGGTGATAGTTCGCTGCGAACGGCAAAAATATTTTGAAGGCATCCCGATAGGCCTTGACGGTATGAAGACTGGTGCCCCTGATGCCGGGAAGGTATCTGTGGAAAAATTCATGAATTATGGGTGAGAGCTTCATACGACATCCAGTTGCGATTTAGAAAACGCGATCAATCCAGCAACGTGCTTTGCATCGGACACTTTCAGATATGCATGGGTGTACTGATATTTGCGATGTCCCATGTAAGCCGCCAGGACAGGTAAGGCATGTTGGGTGGATTCCCCCCGGTCTTTTATGCGCTTTAACGTATTGATGGCAAATGAATGTCGAAGGCAGTGAGGAGTCGGGTAACCGAAAGTGACATTCCCGATGGTTTGCTTTGATCCTGAAAGACCAATATTTTTGACCCTTTGGTGGAAGAGATCCCGAATGTACCTGCCGCGTAACCCTTTTTGGCCTTTCCCGGCGAGAAGATAAGGATTCTGGTCATGGGGTAACAGTGTTTTGCGCACGGAAAGGTAGTTTTCGATTTCCCTCATCACGGATATGGGCATTGGGATCAACCGGTCTTTTCTAAACTTTGTTTTTTCGATGTAAATCGTTCCATCATCCGCCCTGTAATGGGTCAGCAGTAACCGTACAGGTTCCGAGATCCTCATCCCGCAACGGGCCATCAGCAGGGTGGCCAGGTACATGGCCAAATCCGTTAAAAAATCTTCTTTCGTTTTGCGTAATCGATTGGAAATCGCCTGCAACAGACGTTCGGTTTCTTCCGGGGAAAAGACAAAAGGGATAAAATATCTCTCCGGAAGAGGTGGGATATCTTGCAGCGGGTTATGTGCGGAAATGCCCTGGCGTATCAAAAAGTTGAAAAAGCTGCGGATTTCAGAAAGGGTTCTATTAACCGTGTTTGGATGTTTTTGCATGTTTGATCTCAATTGAAGGAAAAATGAAGGTTGCATGTCATCCCAACCAGCATTTTGCTCCTTCAGATAGCGGTCAAAAGCGTTGAGCCCATGCCTTAACGCCTTTTTGGCGTAACCCAGATTCTTTCGATACGTTACGTATTCTTCAAGTTTCCGGGCGAGAAAGCTTTCATAGTTCTTCATGGAAAAGCACCTTTCGCATCATTTTGATGTGGATATGAAGATAGTTTTTGGTGGACTCGATTTTATCGTGGCCCATCATTTCCTTGATTTCAAATATGGGAGTGCCGCTCTCAATGAGGTTCTGGGCGTATGTGTGCCTCAGCCAGTAAGGCGTTGAAGGCAGATTGGCTTGCCGCATGCATTTTCCAATACAATATCCGACCACCTTCGGTGATATAGGCCGGTGCGGTGTGCAAAAAGTTAAGAAAAGGGTCCTGTACTTATTTTTGGGCCTGACTTTGATCAGGTAGGCAGCGATACTCTTGATGGTATGCTCGGGTACGGGAAGTGTCATGGGATTATTCCCTTTTCTGGTTTTGACCAACAGCTCCCTTTTCCGAAAAGAGATATCATCGAGGGTGATCCTGGCAACCTCAAAAGGCCGCAACCCTAAACAATAGGCCAGATGGATCATGGCATAGGTTCGGATATTGGCAGGGGTGGAAAGCTTAAGGCCGGCAAAAAGCCTTTGGATTT
>Ga0233437_1002943_pt1 | contig 23893 bp, 35 predicted proteins | sample SI_122_August201_FD_182714 | JGI IMG/M metagenome (GOLD analysis project Ga0233437, IMG submission 182714) | Seawater microbial communities from Saanich Inlet, British Columbia, Canada - SI_122_August2016_200_MG | ecosystem: Environmental > Aquatic > Marine > Inlet | place: Canada: British...
ATGAGTATTTTTCAAAAGTCTTAGAAAGATATTCATAATTCTTGGCAATGGAAATCTTGGAGCATCTTCTTACAACATATTTCTTATCATCATAGGTAATTAAATGAACTTCTCCGCTAAGTCCTCCTCCAGTATTTCCTTCTGGAAGCAACAAAGTTATCTCACCTTTTTTTAAGATATGTTTCATTTTTCCAATTTCAATTCGTTTAAAATAAAATCAACAACTTGCTTCTTACCCAATTTAGAAGTATTAACAAAAATACAGCCAGGATCAAGATTATTCCTATGACGTTCGTGATTCTCCGAGATAAATTTCTTACCCAAAACCTTTCTTTGGTTTTTATCTTCCTTATTTTTTACTCTTTGAATATCTCTTTTATGGGAAGTTTCAGCATTATCAACTACAAATTCAAAAGTTATCAGTTCATAACGGTATTTTTTAATTTGATATGCTAGATATTTTTTGGCAGTTCTAGCAGACATTTCTTCAAGAAGAATATTTTTCCCGTTATTCATTATTTCTTTCATCAAAGAAAATAAGGCTATTTTCTGAATTTCTTTTTTATCTTCCAAAGATTTAAACCAACTTTTGAATTCTGTAGAATCAATAAAGACCCATCCGGCCATTGTTCCTTTCTCTCTCAAATCTTTTAATTTTCTAAATGCGGTAGACTTGCCAGTGTTTGAACCGCCCTTCAAAAAGACTATTTTAGGTTTAGATTTTTTATTATTCATTTCATACCCCCCAAACTCTTAGTTAACTTGACAACTTCCTTCATATATTTCAATCTTTTGTTTTTATTTTTCTTCATTTGCCCATAAGCCCAGATAAAAAATGATGCGTTTTCAAGAAGAATAAAATCTAGAATCTTTTTCTTTTCTTCTTTATCTAAAAGGATTACCCTTTCATACTCTTCTAAAAATAAATTAAGCCATTCAACATTAAGTTTTCCTTTGGGAGCACAAGAATCTTTAATTGAGATGGCAACATCCCGAATCCTAGGGCCAATTTCCACATAATCAAAATCAATTATTCCTGTAATTATCTCTTTCTCAAATAGCACATTACTCGTATCGAAATCAGAATGATTCAATAAAAGATTTTTTGAATAATCTTCTTTTGAGAATTTCTTAACTATACTTTCAAATAAATACTTACTTTCTATTGCGAACTCATCTTCTCTTGTTTTAACTTTAACTTGATTCAATTTATTAAATTCCTTTTCTATCCCTTTGTAATATTTTAATAATTTACATTTACCTTTTCCAAATCCCTGAACAGTTTTATGATAAATTGCTAAAGCTTTTGCAAGCTCTTTCATTTGTTTGAGGTTAGGTCTTTTTTGTATAGCCTTACCTTTTAATTTTTTATAAACCCAAAAAGATTTTCCCTTAATATGAGATTTCTTTACTCCTTTCTTAGTTTCAAGAGGTTTGGGAATAGAATATGTAAATCCTTTATTTAATTCGGCCAATAATGAAAATTCTTGTCTTTTATCTTTATCTTCCCGTAATATCCTAAGGATAAATTTTCCCTTAGAAGTTTGAATATCATAATTAAAATTATCTAGGCCCCCTTTAAGTATTTTGAAGTTTTTTAGGTTACCCAAAGAATATTCTTCACAAATTTTTTCAACTTCTTCTTTTGAAAGTTTCATTCTATCCTCAAAGGCAAATGTTCTTTAACAGCCTTTCTTAATTTAGGATAAGTCCAAACACGATTAAATTTTTTATGAGTTATCTTCTTGAATTCGGGATGAGTCTCAGCAGCTCTCTTTCTAGAATCACTAACCTCAAGAGTAATAATCTCTTTGCCTTTTACTTTCCATTCTTTTTCTAAAATAGGTTTATGTTTATCTCTAGCAGCAATAATAATGTCCGCCCATTCAACATCTTCTTTCTTTATTGGATTGGCGGGATAAGGATCAACTCTGCAAGGTCCGACTCCACCATAACGTGTCTTATAACCTTTACGTCTCAAATATTTTGCTAAATATTTACTTCTATTCAATCCCATTGTGCAGATACATAAAATTTTTGGTCTTCTCATTTTAATTTAGATCTAATCTTCCAGCCATCAATATCAAAACCGCCCATCTTTAGTTGCATTCTTTCAATAAGTTGTTTAAACAATTTAATTTTCTTCTCCTTATTTTTTTCTTTAATGGCCCTAACAAATAATTTTGCAAAGACTTTATCTGGAAATTCAGGAATGGAGTATTTCCTCATATCTTTTTTATTCTCCAAAAATAAAAGCATCTTATTTGAAGGGAACCTATAAAATCCAAGAAATTCAGAATAAAAATTAATCATTTGTTGAAGAGAATTAAAATATGCAAATTCAAAATCCGGAGACTTTCTTTCATAAACTTCTTCCAAGTTATCTAACATATCCCAAGAAATATATTTTAATATTTCTTTCCTAGATACATCTGATTTTCTAAAACTCTTTTTTAAATATTTTTGTCCCAATTTCTTAAGCTCTTTCATTTTACCCTTTTTATCTAAGACAATTCTTCCTGTAGCAAACATGTGAGCATCAACCCTTCTCCTATCTTTTTCATCATCTTCCATATATTCCTTAATTTTCCAAGAAGGGTTTGCAAAATATTCCATCAAGATGCCATCAACAATTTTATTTCCTCTTTCTCTCCATTTGCAACTATCTTTTAGAACAATATTAATATCAATATCTGAGTGTTTTGAAGGATTTCCAATAACATAACTCCCACAAACATTTATTCCAATAACTTCCTTTCTATCTTTCCACTCTTCAATAAATTTGTTTAGTGCTACTTCCCACTTATCTTTTTTCACCATCTACAAATCAACCTCAGTCAACAAAGCCATATGATCTGACAACCCTCTTCCTAAACATTTCAAAGATTTAAACTTAAATTCTTTCGGAATAACAACATAATCTAAAGTATAATTTGCAGCAGGATAAGATAAATATTTTTTATAATCATAAGAGCTAACATAATTTCCATAGATTGCTTGAGATAAATATTCTGGATGTTTAATATTGAAATCTCCAATCAAAATTGGTTTAATCTTTTTTTCCTTGACATATTTTAAAGTTTCAATTAAATGAAGTAAACTAAATAAATCACTATTTGAAAAATGAACTGCTATTAAATCAAAAGTCTTTTCAGCCTTAATTTTAACATGCAAATTACCACAATTATATCTATCTTCTTTATGTTTGGCCAACATTTCCTCCCGAACATTTAAAATTTTAAACTTAGAGAGAATAGCAGTTCCTTCAATACAAAGTTCCTTATACTTCTCTGGCCTTTCTTTTCTTTTATCTGTCACAGGATAATAAACCAAATAAGGATAATTTAACTCTCTATTCAATTGTTTTGATTGATCATCCCCCTTTTTGTTAAACTTTACATGGTCTCTAACTTCTTGAAGCACAACCACATCCGGATTATGTTTCTTAATAAAATTAATTATTTTGGATTTACGTTCCTCAAAATGATTATAATTCCAGATATTCAAATTTAGTATTTTCACCATCTTCTTTCACTTAACAATCTTTCCCCATTTTTTAATCTTCCTAAAAACTTTAAAACTAATCTTACCAAGATAATCTATGAAAAAGGAAATAATTTTCTTTGATGGAGATGGGACTCTCTGGTATCCTAAGAAAACAAAATATTCTAGACATCCGGTTTGGCTTTATTTAGATAAAAGGTTCAAGAATCACACGACCCACCTAACTATAATCCCTTCGGTAATTTCAACACTAAAAAAATTGAAAGAAAAGGGAATAATAACTATTCTTCTATCCACACATCCTCATCCTCCAAGAGAAGCAAAAACAATAATTGATCATAAAATAAGATATTTTAAGTTAGAGAAGTTTTTTGATGGGATCCATGCAACAAGACCAATAAAAAATTCAAAAGGAAAATTCATATTAAAGATACTAAAAAAAAGAAATATTCAAAAATCTAAGGCATTAATGGTTGGAGATAGTTACGAATGGGATTACAAGCCTGCAAAAGATGCAGGGGTTGATGCGACACTAATAGAATCTAAATACGAAAAGCATCAAGACAAGGCAGAAAAGAGAATTAAAAATATTAAAGAAATTTTAAAGTTAATCTAATTCAAATCTTCCTAAAATTAATTAAATCCCTTTTTTCTAAAAAAAGAATGGAAAAGATAAAAATAAAATCTCTTAGTAAAACTTCTTTTAGAAGCAAATATGTTTTTCCCAAGCAACAAAAGTTCTTTAAAATATTTAGAAAGGTCTTAACAAATCTAAAAATTAAAGAAGCGAATGTTCTTGGAGCATATTATGATGAAAAAGATGAACAACACATTTTGGAGAAAGAAGAGAAAATATCAACATATCATGAAACAATTGATCACTTTGAAAATAAACAATATTCTGTTGAGATAATTTATTTTTCAGATTCAATTCATGTGATTTTTAACTCTAAAAGAGATAAACAACAAGAAATTTCAAACATTCTTGAAAAATATATCAAAGATTAATTTACTAAAAGCTCACTTCTTTCCTTCTTCTTGCATACTTTTTTGAGCAAACTTTTCTAAACCTTTAATTTCTTCTTCGGTTCTAGGGCTAATTCCCCTAACAGCTCCTCTAGTGTACATTAAATCTCTATCCATTAGCAAAGGGTTTTTAATTCCTTCAGAATCAAAAGAATCATCTAAATGAGGATTCAAAACAATATTATTATCAGTAATATCTTTTAACTTCCCATAAAAATTTCCCTCTGGCGTTATAACTTTTACATATTTTCCTACAAATTTATCATAATCACTTTTAAGGCTCATTTTTTCCCTCCAGGAATTATTCTTAAGTTACTAGTTTTAATCTCAAGCTTAGAAGGTTTTATTCTTGTTCTAGGTTGTTTAATTACTAATTTAGGTGTTCGTATTTTAAGATCAGCATTGCTGGGACCAATTTTACCTTGAGTGTACTTAATTTTAGCGTTCACTGGTTTAATCCCGATTCTACTATAATCAATTTTAGCATTTACAGGATTTATTCTTGCATTATATCTTATTTCATACTTTTTGTTTGTCATAAACATTTCAAGAAAATTCAGTTTATAAATCTTTTCGTTATGTTACCATTCCCCAGATACTACAAATAGAAAGACTTATATACACTCTTTTTCTCTATTTCTTATGGTAAAGATGAAAGATAGTTATGACTTTAAAGCAAAGGAAATGGCTAGACAAAAAGTAAGAGAATTCCATGAGAAACATTACTCTGAAAATGAAAGAAAAAATCTAAAAGTATTGACAATGCTAGGACACGAATCCTGTGAATTAGAACAAATATGGGATCCTTTAGGAGTTCCAAGAGAAAACATTTATGTTATTGAAGGTTTTCCTAGAGCATATGAGATTTTGGAACAAAATAATGCTTATGGTACAAATTTATTGCCTATGCAAACAATAGATGAATTTGTAAATGGAGATGGGGCAAATATGGAGTTTGGTAGTATGAATATAGATTATCAAGGATATTTCAATTTATCTAAATTAAGAACTCTCCAAGCAATGGGACAAAATAACATTTTAGGAGAGAAGGGAATTTTAAGCACATGGTATTCTGGAAGACAAGAAAATAACGAAACAAAAGAACTTTATGATTCAGCGAATTGGATGAAATTAAACCTAATAAATGAATTTACAAATGAGGAGCTTTCAAATCCAAGACTTGCCAATTATTTTAGGAATAAATTAAAGAATGTTAGTTCAGGAAAATTTAGGGAAGAGCTTTCTGAAGAAGTTGTTTCTTCAATGAGAAATGGAGAAACTAATTTTGAAATAAGCCCCTTAATTAAACTACTGGGATTAGAAGAAGAATATTATCCATTTCTTAATCAAGAAGATTCTAAGATTGAAAGAGGAAAAAATCTTTTAACCTGTCTTCAGCAACAAATACCTTTTCCTAATGATCCTTCGATCTTAAGAATGGTTGAAGCCTATAAAAAGATTAGGAGCAAAGTTTCAGGATTTAGTATGGCTGATAAGGCTAAACAAGGAATTAATTTAGAAGATTTATCTGAATATTATTTAGACTTTCATAAATCTTGGGGAAATGACTTTCTTCACAACAAGATTAAAGAAGCTCTTTTAACAGATCTAAGAGAATATACACTAATTTTCGATCAAGCTTTTTTTGAGGGACTTACCTTGGCAATATCAAACGAAAGCAAGAAAGGATATTTGCACTTAGAAGGAGAGAAATATAAGTATCATAGTGATAAAGGAACCCCAATGATGGTCGATTTAAATGCATTTTCAAAAGATATTAAATCTCCAATAGGATGGAAAATCAAAAAAGGCAAGCTTGTTGTAAACAAAGATCAAATAAGAAGAAATCCCTACAGAGCAGTTAATAGGATTAATGAAAAAATCGCTGCTTTATCCCATCCAACCTCAGATTATTTCTCAACAGAAAGAGTTTATTTGAGCGCCCCTAAATCAGAACAAAAACTTAAACAAGAAATAAAACAAGAAGTTAAAACAATTCCATTCACAAGGGAAAACGTTTATCAGTTAATGGCGGAAGGTAAATCTAATGAAGATATAGTCGGGCTAATGCCAGAAGTAAATCCTAGAAGTCTTCCAGCATACAGAGCACACATTACTATGAATGAACAAGGAATTCAAAAAGGAAGAAAAAAGAAAAATTCTAAATTAGAAGAACAAGTTTTAGATTCAGAAATAAAAATTCCTGTTAAAGAAGTTATCGAAGAAGAGAAACCTTATATTCTTACAGAAGAAGAAGCAAAAGATTTCATGAGATCAGGTATTTCTAGTAGAGAAATTCAAGAAGCTTATCCCGAATCATTTAATATAAAAAAGTTAGCCGGATTAAAAAGATCTGTAACAGTTCAAAAAAATAAGGAGCTTGTAGCATAAGATGACAGACGAAACAAACTACGCAGAAGGAAGAAGAAAGTTAGATGCATATCGAGCTAAATTAGCTTCAAAGACTAAGGCCAATATTAATCAAGTTTATGCAAACTTAGATGCCTCTCTTAAAGAAATTGAAAGAAAGAAACAAGAAGGTCTAGCTGAGATAGGAGAAAATATTACTCAAAACTTCAGAGATTTAGCCAGAAAACTAAACAAATAAAAACACTTTTTCTTTTCCTAAATAATGAGAGCAAAAACCAAATGTCCAAACTGCGGAGAAATTGTTGAAGAAGATTGCGAAGCATGCATCACCGGCGGAAGCCTTTGGCATTCTTGTGGAGAAGATGGAGAACCAGATGTTTACAAGGTTAAATGGGAAATAATTGAAGAATAATCAGTTATCCAATGCCATCCAATTATCTTGGTTCCAATATTCGTTTAGATAAGTTATCTTGGTTCCTTTCATTTTCAGAATCATTATTCCTACCATAAAATTCTTTTTCTTTTTGTAAACATTTCTACAAGTCCATTCGGCAAAACCAGTCTTCCCATCTTTTGAAATATAACATTTTCCTAATTTAAATTTTATGTTAGAAGTATCTCTAACAACTTCTGTATCCCAGAATTTTTTTATTTTCTTATGTCCCTTGTAAGGTTTGCTCAATGGACTTTCTTGGTAAATTCCTTTTGGAGTAAAGCATTCAAGAATCAAATTAGTATCTTTTTTTTCCCAAGCCAGTCCATATTTCTTTATCACTTCCTTTATTTGTTTTATATTCATCTTAATTAAAATAGGTATTTCGTATTTTTTAATCTTCCTAAAGGGCATACAAAACATTTATATATCAATAGATACCAATAGATATATGAACACCCAAATAAACTTAAGACTTCCAGAGCAATTATTAACAAAAGCTCAACTAGAAGCAAGAAAAAAAGGATTTGCAACATTACAAGAATTCATAAAAGAAATTCTAAGACAATTTTTATTTGAAGATCAAGGGGTAACAAAAAAAGAATTAAATCTAATTAAAGCAATCTACAAAGTATCTGAAGATAAAAATTTATACGGAACCGAAAAACAATTATTTGACAAGTTAAATAAAAAATGAGTTATGAGTTGGTTCCATCACACATCTTCTTACAACAATTAGAAAAACTTTCTTTCAAAGCAAGACAAATATTAAAAGAAAAGTTAGAATCTTTAAAGTTCGCTCCTGCAAGGAATAAAAGAATTTTAGGTTACAATCTTTTCCTTTTTAGGATCAGACTTTCAGATTCAGGAAAAGAATTAAGAATAATTTATTTATTAGATAAAGAACAAGTAAAAATTCTTTGTATCTTGAATAGAAAGAATAATTACAAGGATTTAGAAAAGTATCTAAGAAGATTAGGTTGCCTCTAATCCCCAAAACAAATAAAAACTTCTTAATCCATTCTCTTTTATGAAATCTCAAGGAGTAAACTATGATGTTGGAACGCATTTGGTCGGGTATCTTAATAGGGAGGTAAGCTTGGAGAAAATGCAAGAAGAGATAGAAATGATTGAGAAGGATTTACATGCGAATTCTATAAGAATTTATGGAATGGAAAAAGATAAATTACATGATGCCTCAAAAATAGCATTAGATAAAGGGATGGAAGTTTGGTATTCTCCCAGGCACATAAACTTATCTCCAGATCAAACTCTAAAACAAATTGCCCAATATGCAAAAGATGCTGAAACTTTGAGAAAAGAAAATCCAAACATAATTTTTGTCTTGGGAAATGAATTTACTTTAGACGTAAACGGGTTTTTTGAAGGTAAATATTGGGTAGACAGACATCCCGAAATGGGAAATGAAAAACAAAAACAGGCTAACACAAAACTTAAAACCTTTCTCAAAAAAGCAACAAAAATTGCACGAGAAAATTTTGGGGGAAAAATAACTTATGCATCTGGATTTTGGGAAGATGTTGATTGGAATGATTTGGATTTTGTTTCTGTTAACAAATATATGTTTGGATGGAATAAAGATAGTTACGAAAGAGAATTAAAAAATTTAAAGCAATATGGTAAGCCAGTAGTAATTACAGAATTTGGAGGAGGAAGTTTTAAGGGAGCCTATGATAGAGATGAACCTTCCCATACAATTGTTGATTGGAAAAATCATAAAATTAAAGAAGGTTATGAAAGAGATGAAGGAGAACAAGGAGAACATATGAAAAAACTCCTTAACATGTTTGAAAAAGAGGGGATTTATGGAGCATTCCCTTTCACATTTGTAGAGGAGAATTATCCTCATAAAAATAATCCTAGAGAAGATTTAGATATGGCGAGTTATAATCTTGTTAAGATTTTAGAAGATGGAAGTTATGCTCCTAAAAAATCCTTTAAAGAGATTTCTAAATTTTATAGAAACCACAAAAATAATAATAACAGAATTGGATCAAAAGGATTAGAAAAAGTTATTGCTTTTTTAAGTTCGGCTTTTCTTATGGGAAGTATTTTTTTCTTTTCACCAAATATTACTGGAAGAGTTATAGGTCAATTAAACAATAATGCAACAAATCTTCTGGGAATTATTTTGTTAACTTTTACATTGATTGCGGGATTCTTTTTGATAAATAAAAAAATTAATTAATCCTTTTTCTACAAAACAAATAAAAACCCTCCCCCCCATATTACATAATGGCAACAGAGGTGACTAGCTGGCTAAGTACAGGAATAAGTGGAACATATCAAGCATTTTTAGATTCATTACCATTCTGGGCACAAAATTTCATCAATCTTTTCCTAATTGTTTTAGTAATTGTAATTTACACAATATTGATCTGGCACTTCTATAGATTCATTGCAAAAAAGAATTTCTTTGACATTAACTTAAGAAAATACAATCGATCCGAACATCCCGTCTGGTCCAAATCAATCGCAGCCTTTTTCTATTTAATAGAATATCTAATTGTACTGCCCGTTTTAGTTTTCCTATGGTTCTCCGTATTTACTTTATTCCTTATGTTCTTAACAATAGAATTACCCTTAGCAACAATTCTTTTAATCTCAGCAACGATAATCGCAGCAATAAGGATGACAGCATATTACAAAGAAGATCTTTCAAAAGATATAGCCAAACTTTTACCTTTCACATTACTAGGTATTTTCATAACGCAATTCGGAAACTTTGATTTCGCAACACTTTTAGGCCACATAAAAAACCTTCCAGACTTTTTCTCACAAATCGGAATCTATTTCCTATTCATTTTAGTAATAGAATTTGTCTTAAGATTAATAGACATAATCTTTAGGGTTTCTGGAATCGAAGAAGAACCAGTTGAAGAAGTTGAAGAGAAGAGTGAGTGATTAATTTACTTTTTCCAATCCTTAACCTCAACACCCATAAGAATCTGTCCATAATCATAAGTTGAATCTGGATGGATATCCTTTAATTTACCTACTTGAACAAAGCCTTGTCTATTATATAATTTAATTGCCTTATTTCCTTTGAAATCTCCAGTTCCAAGATAAAACATTTTAACATTTAATTTTTTACAATAATCTATTACTTTCTTCATCAATAAAGTCCCAATTCCCTGCCCCCTAAATTTTTCCTTCACGGCAAGTTCTTCCCCAAATAAACTTCCAGAAAAAGGAGGGTTGTAAATATTCTTTCCAAAACAATGATGACCTAAATAACCTCTTTTGTCTTCTGCAACAAAGATCTCTTTATTCTTAATCTTTTCAAAAAAATACTTTCTTTGTTCTTTAAGATTAATGTGCGGAAAGGCTTCTTTCTGAATCTTCAAAAAATCTTTCTCATCATTTTTCTTTCCAAAACGTATTCTCATACCCTTTTCTCCAATTCCTTTAACCATTTTCTAACTTGCCTATTTGTTCTTATGATTGTTGGAGAGAGATTATTCTCTGAGAGATATTTATTTAAAGGTTTTAAGGAAGAGACTTTGGTTCCGGATCTAAAACTTAGGGAGTATCTTATTAATATAAACACATCTGAAAATTTCTCCTGGAAATTTGGATCCTTTCTTCTACCAAAATATCTTTTTAATATTCTAAAAACTCTTTTGTATGCAGGGGTTCTTAACCAAAGAATTAAATCTGATTCCAACATCGCGTGTCTATCCCAACCTGTTCCTCGTGCATCAATCACCCAAGAATTGTTCTTTAGAATTTTATCTACTAGAACTTTTCTCTGTTCCGGAGTTCTTGCTTTAGTGAATTTCTTTATGAATCTTACATCATCCATATCATAAGCTTTAATCTTTAATTTAGAAGAAATTATCTTTGAGAGATGAGTTGTTCCAGCTCCACAATGTCCTAGAATATAAATTTTTTTCATCTTACCTTCCTTGCCTTAATCACAATAAAACTTGGTTTCTTATTTGCTCGATCATAATCTTTCTTATCTATTTTTTCCAAAATCTTTTTAGGACGAGTTTCAAATAAATTTTCTACAACAAATCCTTCTTTAACCAAAGATTGGATTATCGTTTCAAAAGTATGATGATATGCAATCATATTCTTCATTTCTTTTCCTAACTTCCAAGAATATTTCTCTTCTTTAAAATAATCTTTCAAGATAAGTTTATTCTTATCCTTCTTTCCATTAACTCCCAATCGATGAGTCACTTCCATAACCGGATGATGCATGGAAAAAATAAATTCCCCTCTTTTCTTAAGGAGCCTAGAAACTTCTTTGAATAAAGGCTCAAGATCATTAAAATAATGAACCATTAAACTGCTAACAATTACATCAAACTCATTATTTTTAAAATTAGTTTTTTTAGCATCCCCTTGATAAAATTTAATATTTTTGTACTCTCGTTTTGCAATAGAAATTAAACCTTCTGACAAATCCAATCCAATTAACCTTTTAGGTTTAAACTTAACTAAATCCTTAGTAAAAATACCTGAACCACAACCTAAGTCTAAAACTTTCTTTCCAGGAATTAAATTCTTAAGTAATTTAACCAGGTATGGTTTCTCCACATATTTATGCCACTTGTTTCTATTAGGATTAAGTAAATGCGCATGATACTCTTCTGCAAACTTATCATACTCTCGTTTAGTATGTTTAATATCTGTCATTATTTTTTACCCAATTTCTTAATTTTAGTTTTCAAATGTTTCTTTAACTTAGGAAGTTTCTTTTTCCAATCTTCTTTTAACAAACCATACATATTTTCATCATGAATTTTTCCAGTTGCCTTCGACATATGCCTTTTTCTCCTACATCCCTCATATTTATATCCTACAGCCAATTGAGTTGCATTACTCGCTTTGTTATCCGTGAATGCTCCAGTTTCCATTCTTCTCAAACCAAGTTCATTAAAAACAAAATTATTAGTAGCAATCTTTGCTTCAGTCATATATCCTTTTTTCCAATATCTTTTATTGATCCAAGAACCAGAACTACAGATCCCATTTTTTCTATCTATATTTCCGAGAGTAATAGATCCAATAACTTTATTTTCATTTTTTAAAACAATAACAAAAGAAAATTTTTCAAAATCCTTTTTCTTCATTTTAATTAATTTTTTATCAATTTGTTTTTTTGCATCTGTTAAAGTATAGGGATGAGGAGCCCCAGAAACTCTTCGAGAAACATCAATATCCCCCATGCCTTCTGCCCAATCTTCCGCATCACTAAGTTTAGGCTTTCTTAAAATCAATCTCTCAGTTTCTAATTTCACAACCATCTAGTTCTTCTCCACATCAGGATGCCTATGCCCTTCCTTCTTCACATCATTCAACATCCTAACATGCTTAGATCTTTCAACACCATAATCTTTTTTAGACAAACCTGAATGCTTAATCATCTTAGCAACATACTCTCCACCTAAAAAATGAGGAGTCAAAACATAGTTAGCTCCCTTCTCATAAAGCTCCAAAGCCTCCTCGATAGAATGCGCACGCAAGATAACAATTGCTTTCTTATTCATCTCTCTAATTGTATTCAACAATAAGATATTTGTCTCAATATCTGGAATAGTTGAAACAAGCAACTTAGTTTTATCCAAAGGTAAATCTTCCAACAATTCTAAATCAAAAGCATCCCCATAAAGTGCAGGAACACGATATTTATTTAAGTTCATAACAGTATCAGGATTAAAGTCCACAACCAAATAATCTTTTTTCAATTTCTTCAAAGAGTTCAAAATACTAAAACCAATTCTATTATAGCCGAATAAAATAGCATCATACTTTGTTTTAACTTTTCTCTCTTTCCTAATTTTCTTTTTCTCAAAGATGACTAAAAACCTAGAAATTTTTTGATAAATTTTTTGGGAAAAATCAGTTAGATAGGTTGAAACTAAAATAGTTATTACCAATGTCAAAACTAAGATATTCATTATTTCCGGACCAACATGGCCGGCAGTAGCAGCAAGACCAATTACAATCAATGAAAACTCAGAAATCTGAGATAAGATACTTCCAGTAAAGAAATTAGTTCTTTTTGTATACCCAAACATCTTCATGAAAATCATAATTATCAAAGGCTTCAAAATCAAAGCTACTCCCGATAAAACTAATGCCGGAACAATAATATCTCCTAAATTAGAAACCTGAATCTGCAAACCAAGAATTATGAAAAAGATTATCAAAAAGAAATCTCTTAACGGTCTAATCTTAGAACTAATCTCAGTAGCATAAGGAGAAATAGATAAGATAACTCCTGCAATCAAAGCTCCAATTTCCATAGAGAATCCAATAAAACTAAACAAAGCAGCAGCAATAAAACACCAGCAAATAGCAAATAAGAATAATAACTCCTGAGATTTAGCAACACTTCTAAGAATTCTAGGTAACAATAGATAACCAACTAAAAATAATGCAACAATTAATCCTCCTCCAATAAATAAATTACTTAATTCATCAGCAACAATTAAACCCCCTCCAGAGATAGAAGAAATAGCCATTAAAACCGCAACAGCAACTAAATCCTGGATAATTAAGATACCAATAGCCAATTTACCATAAAGAGAATCCAATTGCTTCTTATCTGATAATAATTTCATTACAATAATTGTACTTGAGAAAGCCAAAGCAATACCAATGTAGACTGAAGCTAATGGAGCAAAATTTAAGATTTTCAAAGCAACTAAAAACCCTAAGCCAAAAGTTAAAATAATCTGTCCTAAACCTACAACTAAAGATGTCACTCCCACCTCTTTAATAACTTTAGGATTCAAATGTAATCCCACAATAAACAAAAGGAACGCAATTCCTAACTGAGAGAAAGTTCCAACAATATCTCCAGAATAACCTATCTTCAATAAAAAAGGACTAATTAAAATCCCTGCAAGAATGTATCCAATAATTATCGGTTGTTTAAGTGCTTTAACAATGTAAGATACAATAAACGCAGCTAATAGAATCACTGCTAGTTGAATAAATATAACTTCCATTAAACACCTCTTGAATTAATTAATCAAATTGAATATAAAAAGGTTTTTAAACCAAAATCATCATAACTTTGTATGCCAAAAGTAAGAATCAAATTGGATAGTACAGATATCGAAATGTTAAACAATATCTGTGGGTCGATAAAGGACCTAGCAAAAAAATCGGGAATAGTGATTAGCGGACCAATTCCTTTACCTACTAAGAAGCTTAAAATTTCTACAAGAAAATCTCCATGTGGAGACGGAACAGCAACATTTGATAGATTCGAAATGAGAATTCATAAAAGATTAATTGATCTTCCAGCAAACGAAAAAGTTCTACACCACATCATGAGGATGAAAGTACCTAAGTCAGTTAACATTAAGATCGAAATGAAGGATTAACTTGCGTATAATAATTTCCTACCTATATCTTTAAAAAATAATTCCCCTTGGCCCATTCATGGAAAATATATTGAAGACAAAATATTCTGGTTTAGTTAACTATTTAGTTTCTGGAGAAACAGGAATAGAAGAAGCAATAGATTTTGCAACCCAAACTTATGATTTATTTCCCGGAAATTCAAAATTTTATTTAAAAGAAGGATGGGGGTTTAGTGTTGATTTTGGTAGAGATTCAGAAGGAAACAACATTACTAAAAACCATCCTTATCGCGACTTATCCCAAGCAATAATTTTATTTCAAGAGGGTAAAGATTCAAAATTCCCAAGAAAACAATTTTCAAATTATTCTAAACTAGAAGAATTATTCAAAAACAAAGGAAAACATTTTGTTGCAGGTTATTTATCTGATCATGATGCAATGTTTATGGATGAAAAAAGTGAGCCTTCTGGAATTATCCCAAAAGTATTTCGTAGAATAAACTTTTTTGGAAAAAGACAGAATAATTCTCTAGCCCATAAAGTTGCAGAAAATGTTTGGGCCGAATTAGCTAATTAATATTAAAAATACCTCGATAAAGGATTAACTCCAACCTATATCTTTCATCACCACTATCCTTTAAATATTACTTTTACTAAAAATCTTATGGTGAATATGCCAAGATTCATTTCTCTAGAAGGTATCGATGGCGCTGGGACAACACATCATGCTAAAACTCTAAAATCCTATCTTGAAAGCATTGTAGGGGAAGGAGAGGTTATCCTTACACACGAGCCATGGGAAGGCTCGGGAAATAAACCAACACAAAATTTCTTAGCAATTAAACAGCATCTTGAGAATGATTTAGATCCTTATACACATAAAGAAAATTTGTTCAGATATTTTTTAGATAACGGAATTTCCCACAATAACGACCTAATAAGACCGGCACTAGAAAACGACAAGTATCTTATCACAGATAGACACCGTCTCTCATTGCACGCATATCAAAAATCACAAGGAATCTCTCCAGAAGAAATACTTAGAGAGCAAGAACGTTACAAAATTCTAATGCCAGATTTAACAATTTGGTTAGATCTTCCAGTACCTCTAGCAATAGAAAGAATTAACTCACGAGGAGAACTTTTAGAAAAATTTGAAAATAAAGAATTCTTAGAAAAAGTAAGTAGCCAATATAAGATTATTTATCAAATGAGTGAAGGAAAAATGAAAGATGATTTCGGGACAATCATTAAAATTATTAAAGTAAGCAGTTCTGGAACAAAGGAAGAGACCCAGCATCAAATTAGAAAAGCAATATTAAACTGGGCAGCCTAACATTTATAACCTCTAACTATTTATTTAACTAATGAAAAAACAAAAAGCTCCCAAAACCAAAATCTTTATATTGGGTGCAATTGTTTTGGTACTATTAATTGCGGTAATATTCGCAGTAATTCCTAAAACAACTGAAAACTTAACAGATAAAGAAAAAACAATATTTCCGCTAAATAAAGAAAAAGTTAAAATAAATCAACAAGACCAAACAAACAAAATGACACAAGTAAAATTAGAAACAAACCATGGAGAGATTGTAATTAATCTATACTCTGACATGCCAATCACAGCAGGTAACTTTGAAAAGTTAGTAAAGAAAGGATTCTACGACGGAGTAATATTCCACAGAATAATTAATGGATTCATGTTGCAGGGTGGAGATCCAACCGGAACCGGAATGGGCGGACCAGGATATAACATAGAAGACGAATTCACACATGCTGGCGGAAACAAAAACAACAAATATACAATCTCAATGGCAAACTCAGGACCAAACACAGGAGGATCACAATTCTTCATTAACATAGCAGATAATAATTTCTTAGATACAAAACATCCTGTATTCGGAAAAGTAATCAAGGGAATGGACATTGTAGATAAGATCGCGCAAGTTCAAACAAATGCAAACGATAAACCCTTACAAGACGTTACAATTATTAAGGCTGAAGTTATCTAGAGTTCATGCAACTCCTTAACATTCTTCTCTCAGTAACTTTATTTCTTATAATGATTAGTGTCGGTTCATCAATTGAACTAAGACATCTAAAAAGAATATTCCAAAGACCTAAAAGATTAATCTGGGGATTAGTCTTACAAATAGTTCTCTTCCCAGCATTCGCATTTCTAATAGCTTCAATTTCAAACCTACCAGTAGAGTATAAAGTAGGATTAATTATCTTGGCCGCCTGTCCTGGAGGGGCTCTATCTAACTTCATAACCTATCTAATCAAAGGAGACACCGCACTCTCAGTTAGCCTAACATCTACAAACAGCCTAGTAATTCTTCTAACAATTCCGATTTATCTAAGCTTAGCATTCACAACTTTCCTAAACCAATCAATAACTGTAACCCTTCCAGTTCTAAATCTAATTTTGCAAGTTTTAATTTTAGTAATCATCCCGGTATTAATCGGATCAACATTGAGATATTTCAAACCAAAACAAACCCTAAAAATTCAAACTCCACTAAAAATATTTTCAAGCATTCTCCTAGCAGTTTTCTTTACAATAAAAGTATTTGGTCCAACCTCAATAGGAGGAATAGGAATAACCAAAGAATTAGTTCTAACAATTTTTCCCTGGGCATTATTACTTAACATTGGAGGCCTTTTCCTAGGTTTCTTAATTATGAAAGCTCTAAAATCAAATAATAAAATTGCAACAACAATGGGAATCGAAGTCGGACTACAAAACACAATTCTAGCACTACTAATCACAGACGTCATACTTTTACAACCAATGCTCGGCCACCCAGCACTAATTTATGGGATGTTCACATTCTGGACAACACTTGTATTTGGAATATTATTTGTTAGAAATAAGAGGAAGAAATAGAAATCACTCACTCAATTAAACAAACTTAGTCAAGTTTACTTTTCACTCGCTTTTTACCGAATAAACAATTATCCCCTGCAACATCTTTAGATTAAATTATCATATTAACTCAATTATTCTTATCTAAATTCCCGAATCACATTCGTGGAATTTATTATATCTATTCTTCTAAGATATCTTTATTCTATTCTGCACAACCCAAAATCCCCATAAACTTTAAATAACCCTCATCATTAAACGAATCATGGAAAAAGACATTGGAAAAATAACTAAAAACGACACAACCGACGTTCTGATCAGAGTAGATGACTTCGGTAATCGAAAAGGTTTGACAATCCGAGAGTTCGTGACTTCAGATAGATACACCGGTTTCACAAAATCTGGTGTAAGAATCCTTTCTACAGACTTCCCAAAGTTCAAAGAAATGATTAACTCTATTACAGATGAAGACATGAAAGAGGTTGAGCAAGAAGCTGAACAACAAACTCTTGCTGATTCAGAACCCACAGCTGCACCAGCTGCTGAAGGCACACCAACTGATGAAGAAGTTGGAGATTTTTAGTTAATGAAAAAACAAAATAAAAGCAGGTTAATCACAGGAATAATCATAGCATTGCTTAGTGTCATGTTTACTTTATTTGGATTCTTTTCAAATTCTTTTAGAACAACATTATTAGTTTTAGGGATAATTTTTATGTTAAGTTCATTTATTCCTAAAATAAAGAAGAAATTATAAACTATAAGTTCCTTTCTAAAGAATGGTAAGAATTGATCATTATACCTACCGCAATAAGTTTATCACAGAGAATTTTCTTGAAAAGGGTATTGCTAGAACTTGTTTAGAAGCCCATAAAAATTTGCCTTTTGTAGATAGAATTAAAGATAACCTAAAAAAGGAAATTTGGGAAAGAAGATTTGGTTATCTTAAATATTCCATTAAATATTATCTAGAGGGGATTTAATATTCTCTAAATTTTTAGTACTAACATGTAAATAGATTTCGGTAGTTTTCAAATCAGAATGTCCCAATAATTTTTGTATATAACTTAAGTCCACACCAGATTCCAACAAATGCGTAGCAAAAGAATGTCTAAGCATATGGGGTGTAACTTTCAACCCAATTCTCTTTCCAGCTGAATCTAGAATCTTCTGAACACTTTTCTTAGAATACTTACCTCTTCGACCCTCAAATAAATATTCTGTTTTAAAATTAGTTTTACAAATATAGATAAATAATTCTTTATTTAACTTTTCAGACAAAAGTGTAATTCTATCTTTTTTTCCTTTTCCCAAGCGAACATAAATAATCTTTCTATCTGGATCCAAATCCTTTCTTTTAAGATTCAATAATTCACTTAAACGCAAACCAGAAGAATAAAGAATTTTAATAACCAACTGATGCTTAATATTTTCAGTAGAATCAATAAGTAATTTGATCTTTTCTTTAGAAATAACTTTTGGAAGAGATCTAGCTCTCTTTTTTACAGGAATTTCAGCAAAATCAATTTGTTTTCTCAAAACATTCTCAAAAAAGAACTTCAACGCAAAATATTGCAAACGAGAATAATTGTCTGATTTATCCTGCAAAAGCAAGTAGGACTTAACCACCGCAGGAGAGAGGTTAAACGAACTTTTATTAAGAAAATCAATAAACTTAGAAACATGAAAAATATAAGACTTAGAAGTTGCATGAGAATATCCTTTCAAAATGCAATTTTCCCTTAATCTTTTCAGAAGATAACCTTTATCATAAGTATAACCCATTTGTCTACTTGCACAATACAACTCTTAAGGTTTAATACTAAATCTTATCCCAAAAAGAGGATACATTTTGATAAAAGTACGTTATAGCGATGTTCCCAGCGTCGATAAATCGACCAAATTTAAAATTTCATTTTTTGCCCACCCGAGATAGGAGAGAAAAGCCTGCGTCCTTCGGACAGATAGCTGAAACAAGTTTCAGAGAAAAACTTCTTTTACCCGACCGAAGAGAAAACCAACAAAATGCTTCGCACTTTGTATAACAAAGGGTAAAAGGTTTCACTTCGTTACACCCAAATTTTTCATTTACTTTGAGGGGTTCTTAGTCCTTCGGACAATTTGTCGGCTTCGCCGAGAATTGATTTAATTCTACTTCTTTAAAAAAATCTTTTTTAATTGTCTTATTTAATTTGCTTAATCTTGTTAAAGATTTTTTGATTTCACTTTTATTTACTTTTAATTTTTTACTAATTTCTTTAAGATTTATTTTATCCTTATCTATCACAAATTCTAAAATTAATAAATCTCTTTTTGCTTTCTTTCTTGCTAAATTATTTGTCTTTATTTTAGAAACCAAAAATTCATAATTTACAACTTTCTCTTCTCCCCTCTTGTAAGCTTTGATTTTTTTCTTTTCAACAGAGAAATTAGAATTGTAAATTTTTGAAAGACTCTTAACTATATTTGGATAGTTTTTTATTTTAGGAGCATTCGCAATTTGATGTTTTTTATCTCCTAAATGAATTAATAAAATTCCTCCTCTGGCATTTAGTAACGACCTAAGATAAGCTAGGGTTAAACCTTTTCCTCCCCCACAAGCTTCATAAGTAAATGTCCAATCATATTCTTTCTCTTTTTTCGGAATTAATTCATAATTTGAACAGATATATTTTCCAAATTTTATTTTATAATTCTTTTTTGCCCAGTTAGTTAATTCTTTTGAAATATCACTATAATCTACTTTTGCTCCATTTTCCTTTAACTTTCTCGCCCAAGAAGCATAAAATGTAGCAATTGCTAAAACTTTTTCATCTTTTTTAATTCCTAATTTTTTTAATAATTGTTCATCTTCTGGAATTGTTCCTTGTTCAAGAATTTCTAATTTTCCTTTAGAACTTTTTAAACCATAACCCGGTTTATAGAATTCTTTAGGTGGTTCTAGAACCTTTTTTAAATCTGGGATTGTGTATTTCATTTTCACTTCTTTTGATTTTAAGAAAGTTTTTAGTTTAATAAATCTATCGCTAAAATTCTTCTTTTAGAAAAAGAAGCAAAATAAGAACCCCTCATTTTCTTTTTAGAAAAAAGAAACAAAAAGGGCAGGCTTTTCTCTCTAATTTTTTGGTCGTCGGAAACAACCATCCTCCTCCCCCACCCTAAAATGAAATTTTAAACTCACGAGGAAACCTTTAGGTTTCAGCTCGTGCCCTTCGGGTCTGGGAACAGCAGATTAAACAGAAAAATGTTTTCGCTTTGCTCACCCTCTTTTTTCGGGACACATTTTTCCCAAATTCAAAATCAAAGATTTTGAACTCTCGAGGTCACTTCGTTCCACTCGAGCCCTACGGGTTGTTTAATCGCGATGTTAAATGAAATAATCTTTTGGGCTAAAATGTGGAAGAGGGCAGTTTTTTAAACAAACATTTATAAAATTTGTAATTCAAATTCTTTCTATGGGTAAAATTATTGCATTAGGTGGAGGAGAAATTGGAAGACCTCATGAAAATGGAGGTTTCTATCCTGTTGAAACAACTTCAATAGATAAAGAAATAATAAAACAAACAGGAAAGTCAAATCCTAAATTACTTTTTATTCCTACAGCAAGTAATGATTCAGAGGGATATTTTCAAGTTGTAAAAAAACACTTTTCAAAATTAGGTTGTAAAGTCGATGTTCTTTATTTAATTAAAGATAAATTGTCAAAAAAACAAATTGAAGATAAATTATTATCAACAGATATAATTTATGTTGGTGGTGGAAATACACTTAAAATGATGACCCTTTGGAGAAAAATGGGTGTTGATAATATTTTAAGAAAAGCACACAAAAAAGGTATTGTGTTATCAGGATTAAGTGCAGGTTCAATTTGTTGGTTTAAATGTGGAAATTCGGACTCTAGAAAATTTACAAGCGGTAGTAATAAACTAATCAAAGTAACAGGATTAGGATTAATTAATGCTTTACATTGTCCTCATTATGACGCAGAAGAACATCGCCAAAGTGATTTGAAAAGAATGATGAAAACAACTTCAAAAATAGTTTCTATTGCTCTTGAAAATTGCTGTGCTATTGAAGTCATTGACAATAAATTTAGAATTATTAAAAGTAAACCTAATGCAAAAGCACATAAGATTTTTTGGAAAGGTGGAAAATACTTTAAAGAAGATATCCTTTCTAAAAAAGAATTTGAAGATTTAGATATGTTACTTAATAAATAAAAAACTGCCCTTTAATTCTTGTTCTTGATGTATCGCATTCGCTCATTTGATAGAACGCCCAAAAGATTACTCAAGGGGACGCTGCGCTTTCGTCGTTTCACTCCTCACCCTCATTTAACAAGGGATAAAAGGAAAAATGCTCGGCTCGCATTTTTCCCAAATTTTCTCCGCTACGCTACGAAAACTTCTTTTATCCCTGATGTTATATTCAATTTGCCCCTTCACTATCGTTAATTTTATAAGCTTCTTTTCTTTTTATGAATAATATGAACAACATTAAATTTATATCAATAGATTTCCAGAATGATTTTTCGTCAGAAAAAGGTTCTGCATATGAACCACGCCCTAGTGTTGATTTTGTAAAGAAAACTCTTGTGCCATTTTTCAGAAAACACAACATTAAGATTGCCGAGATTATTTCTGATTACAGACAACCTCGCCCAGGAGATACTGGAGATTGTTGTCGTCCAGGTGAATGGGGTTTTGAGTCAGAAATTCCTAGCGATGTAAAACATCAAAACATTTGGATTAAGTCAATGAATTCGCCAATTTGGACAAGAAATAATTGTGGTCTTGCCGACAAAAAACCAGGTATTCCATTTCAAGATACTGATGGATTTGGGAAATGGCTAAAAGAAACTGTTGGCAATTCTGAAGAAGTGGACGAGGTAATCCTAATAGGTTTGACTATTGATTGTTGTGTTTTCTCTACCGCACAAGAATTATGTTGGCGTGGCTATAATGTAAGTGTTCTTGAGGAAGCTGTTGATACATATTCTGGAAATCAAAAAGAAAAGAAGCAAATTTTAGATAATCCTCCATTAACAAATTGGGCGAAAACGATTTCTTGGAGGACGCTACGGGGCAAACTCTAAAATTTTCCTTCGGAACGTTGCACTAAATTTTAGCCCTTCGGGGAATATAACAAAGGATATGAGGTTACGAAGTCTTGCAGACTTCTTCACCCAAATTGCTCGTTCCTCACAACTTCTCATATCCTTAAACGTTCTACGTAATTTCTAAATTTAAAATAAAACGAAAAAAGGGGGGCTCAAACAAAAATTTACTTTTCTTTCTTTGTTTTAATAAACTTTCTAAAATGAATCATATCTTTTTTACTCCCTAGTATCCAAATCTGACTTGGGTTAAATATGACAACCACATCACTAGTAAAAGCATCTTTATTTTCATACATTATTAATCCATCATCTTTATTCTTTTTTGCTTCTTCTATAAATTCTGTATAAATTGTATTATTATTTTTTGAGATTATAGGATTTTGAATATTTACTTTTATTATAATAATTTTATTTAATGGGAATGTTCTTTTGTTCCATATTTTTTTAAATTCTTTTTTTTTTAACTCCAACCAATCAAAAAAACTCATATTTTCAGTTAAACCATAAATTTCTTTTACGAATTCTAATCTATTTCCTTTAAAATTATATTCTGATTTTAATTCAGATATTCTCTTACCTTTATACTTGCCTAATTTATGTATAATATTAATATTTTTTAATGAGATTTTATTATTTCTATTTTCTTTATCAATTAATCTTTTAACTTCGAAATATTGTACAATCCATTTTCTATCTTTTTGAGTTCCTACTCCTGTCATATACGGTAAAACACTCCAAGGTTGAAATGAAGTATAAATTTCTCCCTGAACGTGAGGTGAACCACTTCCACTGCCCTTATATTCATTCTTAAAGACAGATAGATTATCTACATCTGTTCCATGGAAAAGAATAGTTTTAATTTTACTTTCTGGGAATATTGTTTTTAAATAATCTAAGTAATCTTTTTGAAAGCCTATTTCTTCTAATTTTGGATTTTTTAAAAATAATAATTTTACTATTTCTTTCTCTTGATTGTTCATATATAATTTGATATTCATTTTTATATAAATATTACCATTCGTAAAAACTCGCCCCCCTTTTTTCTTTAATGATAGTCTCGCCTATGGCTCGTAAATTTAGAAACTCTGCGAAAAATAAAAGATTTTTCTTGCCACGCCTTGCAGGCTCTCGCAAGCTCGGGACGTAGAACACAGATTAAAACAGAAATTCTTGCAGAATTTCTCCAAATTTGCTTCGCAAACTTGTTTTAATCTCGAATGTTA
>Ga0233437_1002945_pt1 | contig 23863 bp, 20 predicted proteins | sample SI_122_August201_FD_182714 | JGI IMG/M metagenome (GOLD analysis project Ga0233437, IMG submission 182714) | Seawater microbial communities from Saanich Inlet, British Columbia, Canada - SI_122_August2016_200_MG | ecosystem: Environmental > Aquatic > Marine > Inlet | place: Canada: British...
CCTTGGTATACAAACAACTGAGGTTGGAGATATTTTCATGTGTTTTCATAAAAAACGAGTAGGAAATATTAGAGAAAATAGACTAATAGATGTTTGGAATACTAAAGATACAAACGTTATTAGACAAAATATTAAGTCCTGTGCAACAAATTGTCATACTCTGATTAATTGTTACTTTGAAAATGATTATCCTTTTGATTTAATCGAAAAAACAAAACAAACTTTGAGTTCAAAAAAATTAACTCAAATTGGAAATAAATAATGAAACAAATAATTAAACCTATCTATTCTGATATTGGTATTCTTGAATCATGTAACTTAAAATGTAAAATGTGTAAAATGTATGAAATTCCGTTTCTTACTAAAAATCAACTAATTCCTATAAATAGATGGGAACTTTTTTTCAAGGATTTAAAAAATATAGCAGGAGAAGGATTCTTGTTCAATATCCCTGGAGGAGAACCTTTGCTCCACCCCCATATTTTTGAAATAATAAAAATTGCATCCAAAAATAAACTCAAACCTTTGTTATCAACTAATGCTTTTTTAATAACAAATGATGTTGCCAGTAAACTCATAAGACACGGTCTTGCAGCAGTAACCATCTCTCTTGACAGTTCTGATGAGGAGGGACATGATTCTATAAGAGGTAAAAAAGGAGTCTACAAAAGAGTTCACAGGGCTATCAGATTACTGTCATATTACAAAAAGTTGTACAATGTAGAGTTTAGTATTGGTGTACAGTCTGTTATTCAAGAATCCAATTTAGATAATATAGTTGATTTAGTTAAATCTGTAGAAAAGAATCCCTTGATTGAACGTATAAATCTGAACTTATTAATGAAACCCAACAATTCATTAGACGATCCTAACTGGTATAAGAATGAATTTAAACATATTTGGCCAAAAGATAATTTAAAAACTGATAAATTGTTTGATAATTTAATTGAATTAAAAAAAAACAAAAAAATATCAAAGCTTCTCAATACTATATCACAATTAAGTTCATATAAAACTTATTTTCGTAATCCTAAAAAAACTCCAAAATTATTAAATTGTAATTATGATAAAGCAGTATGTACAAATAGCAGTGGAGATATTCATTTATGCTTTTATTATGACAAAATAGGTAATCTAAAAAAGAATCGTCTTACAGACGTATGGATGTCTAGCAAAGCAAAAAAAATCAGAAATCAAATAAATTCATGCAAAATAACTGATTGCTGGTTTAGACTAAACTGTTTATATTCCAAATAAAATGCAAATGAAAAAATCAAAAATAAAACAGAATCAAATAACAATATTCAATAAATCCTCTCCAGTCAGAGTTTCTCTTCTTGTAACTCATAGGTGTTTATACAAATGCAATCATTGTCATATTTGGAAATACAAGAATGCATACAAACGTCTAAATTTAAAAGAGATAAATATTCTTCTTAAGGATTTAAGCAACATGTATGGAAATAATGTGGAAATTTATATTGGTGGAAGTGGTATGATTGAATTAAATAAATACTTAATTCCTATTCTTAAAATTTCCAAATCATATGGTTTTAAAACCATATTAACTACTAATGCTCATTTGATTAATCAAAGAATTTTAAAAAGATTAATAATTGATGCAAATCTTGACACAATTGTAGTTTCACTAGATTACCTAAATAAATCTAAACATGACTCACAACGTGGTGTTAGTGGCTCATATGACAGAGTGTTACGTTTGCTTAATTACCTAAGCATTTACAAAGGACTTGTTCAAACTACTATCAATTGCCTTATAATGAAACCAAATATAGATGAATTGGTTCCTATTGCTTATCTGATAAACAGTTCACCTACAATTAGCTGCGTTAGCTACCACCTTATAGCTCGTCCACCACATTCTGATTCACCTGAAAACTGGATAGAAGATAAAAGATTTAGTCATTTGTGGCCAGATGATATTGACAAAATTACACTAGTTTTTAATGAATTAATTAAACTAAGACAAAAGCAATTTAAAATTGCAAATTCTGTTAAACAGTTACAATACTTTAAACAATTCGTAATTGACAATAAACAATTTTTAACAAAAAAATATTGTGACTCAGAAAAATTAGGTCTTGAAATTTCTCATAATGGTACTGTGACAATATGTCCACAAAAAAAATCTATTGGGAATCTAAAAGATAATTCATTAAATAATCAACTTCAATCTCAAGAATTTACTGACTTATCTAGTGAAATTCAAAAATGTACAGCAAATTGCCACTTCATGCAAAACTGTAGGTATAGTGATTAGAAAAATGAATAAAGAAATTTTAAAAAAAATAAACAATAATACAAATACTATTGAATTTACACTTTATTCAATTAATCAATCAACTCAAAACATTTTATCTAATGACAAAAACTCATTTTCAGAAATATTTAATTTACTTGATTATATTAGTGTTAAACATCCAAATGTTAGAGTTACATTAAATTTGCCAATATTTAAAAATAATATAAAAGAAATCATGCCCACAATTGGATGGATAATTAACTTTGATTTTGCATTGATAAAAATACTAAATCCTAACAATCCCAAGTTACAAAATAAAGACAAAATTGAATTAAAATTATTGTTTGACTATTTAATCAAAACTAATACTGAATTCCCTAATTTATTTATACAGGATGAGAAAAAACTAAATGAATTGTTTATTAAATATAATGATACTATTATAAGTTAAAAAAAATTTTATTAGGATAAAAGAATGATAAAAGAATTTTTGTTTGGAAAAAGACGTAGAAGACCTATTACATCAAAGCTTCATGCAAATCAAAAAACTCATACAACCAAATTCAAACCTGAATTCTGTAATATTAGTGTAAATGAAGAATGTTTTTTTAAATGTAAGATGTGTTACAAATGGCAACCTGATAAGTTTATTCCAAAGAACACTCCAAAGCTATCTACTCAAGATCTTAAAAAATTCATATTTGGATTAAGAAAAATAGTAGATAAAGGATTTCTAATAAACTTTGCTGGTGGAGAGACATTATTAAGAAAAGATATGTTTGAAGTCATTAGCTATGCAAATGAACTTGGTTTTACAACAAATCTTGCATCAAATGGTTGGTTAATAAATAGACAAGTTGCAAAAGACATGATTGATTCAGGATTATCAAGTATTAATTTTTCAATAGATGGCTCCAACTCCAAAATTCATGATGAAATGCGAGGACGCCAGGGGAGTTTTAATAAATTAATGAAAGGAATTAATTATCTTGTCGATTACAGACAAAAAAAAGGGATGAACAAAATGCAATTTAGAATTGCAGCTCAAGCAGTTATATGTGATCTTAATCTAAAAGATATACCAACATTAGTCGAAATGATAAATAATCACCCACATATATTATCAATCAAGTTTAATGTTGTCATGGAACCAAATAACACAGGTCCAAATCCAGAATGGTACAAAAATGAGTTTTCATATTTATGGCCTAAAAACATAAACTTAGTTAATAATATCTTTGATAAATTAATTGAATTAAAAACTAATGGTTCAAAAATACCTGATGAATTTCATCAATTGGAAGCATATAGAAGGTATTTTATAGATCCAGAAAAATTTGTAAAAAGAGGACACTGCAATTTTGACAAATCCATTAACCTAAGCAGTACTGGTGATATGTTCTTATGTTTTAATTATGCATGCATAGGAAATATAAAAAATATGGATTTTATAACCGCTTGGGAATCAGATAAATCAATGACTGTAAGACAAGAAATCCTCAAATGTAATAAAAATTGTCATTTTTTAGTTAACTGTAATTTAGAAGAATAATTTAATTATATTTCATCTAAAATTTAATTTTGCTATTAAAAAACCAATAATGAGATAAATAATTATACTTAAAAAAAGTATAAAATACAGATTTGGAATTAAATATATTATAATAAATGAGAGAACTGATCCAAAATAATCTATTAATAAAGGTGTATATAATTTTTTTTTATGATTTATGATAAATCCAAAGGGGATTGTGACTATTATACCAATTATTAAAAAACATGTAATAAAAAAAACTGTCATAATTGTCTCTGACATATTTTGTACAACTAAACCTATAAATAGTATTAAAAATAAAAGAAAAGAAATTAAAATGGATATAATCAAAACTTTTCTTTTTGACAAATTTTTTGATATAAGATATCCAAGACTACCAAGCAAGTAATAAGACATTAAATTAATTGGAAGCAATTTTACAAAATCTAAAATAAAAAAAGGTAACCAAAATATAAAAAATATTGAAATTAATTCATATCCGATTCCTAAAAACAAATAAATTGGGTATTCTACCTTTTTAAACCTAACAAAAAATAGTGTAATTAAGGATATCATAAAAATAATTAAAATTAAATTAGTGGTCAATCTTTTGAAGTTAAATATTTTAAAAAATGACTTCTCTGAGATTTTAGATATGTAACTTTTGAATTTTACATCAAGTTCATTGTCTTTATTTAAAAAATCTGCAATTTCATTTGTATCATTGTGTTTATCAAAACCTGGGTAATAATAAAATTTATATTTTTCATTATTAAGTTTATAGAACTGAGTAAAATTATAATTTTGACTAATACACACTATATATTGTCTAGTATCTGGAGCTAATTTAAAAATGACAATTTGATCGTTTAGAATATTAAAATTATTTTTTATTGACTGTAGCCTATACTTTAACTCAGACATGCTTGGGATTCCCCAAAAAAGAATACCTTCATCTTCTAATGATTCAAGACTTTTGTTAATAGAAAACTCAGTAAAGAGTTCTTGGCTCATATCAAAAATATGAGTAGATAAGATTTTATCTGTGAATGGTGTTTGAATTATAATTTCATCGAATTTATTTTGATTTTCCTTCAGAAAATTTAATCCGCTTTTCTGTATAATTTTTATTTTTTTATTGAAAATAAAATGATTTGTATATTCAGCTAATTCATTTTTTAACAAGTGAATTCTTTGTTTGTCTATTTCAACAGAAGTAATATCTGACACATTATATTTTAATGCTGCAAGAATATCTTGCCCCCCTCCCATCCCAATAATTAATACAGAGTTTGGGTTCTTAATTTTAAAGGGTATTTCACTATATTCAGAAATTGCTTTAAAATTGCTATTTTTTATTATTATTGAAGAACTTACTTTATCTGAATAAGTAACAACATGATTTTTATATTCTAGCACATCTAAAATTCCATAAGGACCCATAATTGTTTTATAGTGCTTACTGCCATTCGCATGTAATGGTGGATAATAAATCTGACCATAATTATGAAAAGGTACCATTATTATTATACTAAAAATCAAAATACAAATAATTTCAAATTTTGCTAATGTTTTTTTTACAAATAGTAATGTGATAATTGAATATATGCATAAATAAGCAATTGGGAATGATATATATACAAAAATAAAATTATAAATTGCAATACCTATACAAGAACCAAAAAGTAAAGTAAATAGTATATCAAGATTGTTTTTTTTTAATTCTTTTACTGAAATTGAAAAAAGAAGTCCAAAATATGTAGCAGGAAAAAAAATCATAACTAAAGACATAATTGTTCTTACTTGAATTGAAAGTATTTCTATATAGTTTATAATTCCTGCTAATAAAATAATAAATGACCAGATTATAATTAGTTGCTGTTGTTTTGTTTTTTTTATCTTTTTTAAAGTCATTGAATTGCTAAAAATCATCCCAAACATAAACCCAGAAAAACTCAATTTCATTAAAATTATATGAAAAAATGGATCACCTGCAGCACCTCCAAAATATTGATAGACTAAGTTTTTAAAAACTACCAAAAAAAAAAACCAAATTAAATGAAGAAACAATTATTGGTTTAATTTTCTTCATCATATTCATACATAAAAGCTTTCCAGTTTAAATATTTTTTATATCACCTTGATAATAAAACCTAATAAAAATCCTAGATCTAAAGCTGTGGGTGTTTAACTCATTAATGGGTGTGGCCTAAAGGCCACATCTAAAAGATGCCAAAAAATTTTGTTTTTCTCAAATGTATCCTTTACTATCTAAAACCAAAAAATGATTGTCTTGACTTTTGTTAACGCTCAAACCAACCACCAGAGATCGCTAATCACTCAACACTCGTGGCCAAATTAGCTAAGCTAATTTAAATTCACTTAAGTGAATTTAGCTCGCCTTTCAGGCTCGGGTCTTTGCTTGGTATAAGCTAAAATTCTTGTTTATATAGTTAACTAATTCGTTTGTGGACCAAGATATGTGTCATTAAAATCCATATCGCCTGTTCTTCAGTCTGTTGCAAAGTTTTAAACCAATTAGCTTGCTATTGCAAGCTTATAAAACCATCAAATAAATCTGTTTGTTTTGTCTCCTGAATTATATGATTAAACATAGTATTAACTTTTATTTCTTTGTATTACTAACTAAATAAGCAATTTTGTTAAATCTAAAGTAAAATTCTGTTATCTAATAATTATCCTAAATATAAAATTTACAAATTTTCCAATAAAAGAAAATAAATAAAGAAATTTCTTAATAAAAAAATGCCTATTTATTAAATCATAATTTTTGAATATCCAGTTATCAAAAAAAATATTTAATTTTAAAAAATCAGTCACATGCATATGGCTTTTTTTTATTAAATCAAATTTACCCAAAAGAACTGTGCAAATACTAATTTTTTTCTTATATGATTCAAGTATTATCTCTAAATCTATCTCAAATCCATTTGACTGCAACTCCAGTTTTTTTAATGAATCTAGATCTATTAATTTATACCCTGATGAAAAATCAATTTTTTTCCCTATCAATATCCATACCCAAATTTTTCCAAATTCATTAAGAAATTTTCTCCAAACAGACCTATATGAACTCCGATTTCCAACAATTAATCCATTTAAGTTATTGGCTTTTTTAATAAAAATTGGAATGTATTTTGGATTGTGTTCACCATCTGCATCCATTGTTACAATTACATCATAACCTTGATTTATTGCATATCTAAATCCTCTCTTTATACTGTAACCTTTACCATAATTAGATTTATTTGTTAATATTTTACAATCCAAATTTTTTATTGGTATTTTAGATCCATCATCAATCACAAGAATTTCAGTTACATACTTTTTTGATTCGTATATTATTTTTTTTAGCTTTATTATATCTTCATTGAAAGTTGGAATAATACATAATATTTTCATTTTGTTAGTATAAATCAAAAGATATATTTAGACTTTTTATACCTAAATTTTTGATAATCCTAAAATCTTTATTATTACTATTTAGTATTGTTTTAAAAACGTTTAGATGTTTTAGAAAAATCCATGGGTGTAAAAGTAAAGTACCTTTTTTTCCTCGCCATTCATTTACTAATGTTTTGATGTCAAATTTTTCAACAATTAAACCATGCCAATCGCTTGGATATATTAGTTCATCATGAATAAATTTTGTATCTTGACAATCAATCGAATTAATATTAAATCTATTTGATACATATCTAAACCCTAATTTTTCTAAGATAGAATACATGATTTTAGTTTCTGATAAAAATGGAGATCTAAATCCATGTACATCTATACCTTGACTTAAAAATAACTTTTTACTCAAATTAATTTCTTTTATCAACCAATTTTTTGATTTGTTTCCATACAACTCATGTGAATGTCCATGACATGCAATTTCGTGGCCTTGTTTTTGTAGTTTCTTAAGTAATTTAGTTTTTTTATCTAAATCATATGATCTAATAAAAAATGTAAATTTGTATTGATTATATTGTGCAAATTTAAGTAATTTTTTCACATATACATCTCTAAAATATAATTTATTTATCATCAGTAAATCGAATAACAAAACACGCATACCAAACTTTGACTCATATTTGAGAAAATCTTTGAATTCTCTAATTTGAATTAACATATAGTTTTATAAATTTGTAATAGATTATAAACCTGTGCGTGAACAATGTCATTTTCAAAAAATAAATACTCAAAATTAATTGTGTTCCTTGCTATTGCTTTTGGGTTCATGTTTAATGGTTTAATGATTTTTTTAAATCCAATTGAAAATAAACTTCCTGCGTACATTGCATTTTCAATATCTATAATCTCTTTAATTATATTTTTAGGTATAGTTCTAACTACATCTGATATTCTTAAAAATATCAAAAATGTATCAAAGAATAATTTTGTTGATCTTATTGCACTTGGAACTCTCAGTTTTTTTGTGTCCATATACATTTTTTATTTTCTACTATATTTTTTACATGGAATATAAATTTTTTAAGGTAATTTTTTAAGTTTGTTCCATTAATTATCAATTATATGCTAGCATGGGTCTTAAGTCCACCTTTTAAAAAGCAAATGATAAAAGAAGGACGATGTGAACAAGAATCAAATTTATTTGGAACAGTATTTCCTCCATTAACTATGGTTGAAATAGCTTCAATTCTTAAACAAAAATTTAATGTTAAAGTTATTGATACGATGGCATCAGAAATTAACATTGAACAATTAAAAATAAAATTTAAAAGCGATAAACCAAATTGTGTTTTTGTTAATACAACCACCCCGACATTTAAAAATGATTTAAATTCAGTTAATTGTTTATCAAAAATATCAGAAAAAACTATTTTTTATATTTATGGGATACATGCAAAATACTTTTCAAATAAAATTAAAACAAACAAAAATACTATTCTGCTAAATTCAATGCCATACAAAAAAGCATATGAATTAATTGGATTAAAAAATCAAAATTTAAATAATTTCCCTGTACCCTCATGGGACTTAGTAGATTTAAAACAATATAAAATACCTATAAAGAACAAACCTTTCCTATTGATTAGAACTTCCATTGGTTGCCCATATTCATGCACATTTTGTACAGCACCATACTACTATGGGAAAAATTATGAGCAAAAAACAGCTAAAAATATTTTGAAAGAAATTAAAAATGGACTTGATCTAGGTGTAAATGAATTTTTGTTTTATTCAGAGGTTTTTACTCTCAAAAAAAAAATTGTTATGGAACTATGTAATACTTTAATTGAAAAAAATATTAAAATTAACTGGATGTGCAACTCTAGAGTTGACACCATTGACTTTGAACTTCTAAATACAATGAAAAAATCAGGATGCTGGCTAATTTCATATGGAATTGAAAGTAGTTCACAAAAAGAACTAGATATGTGCTCAAAATTAATTAAAATTAGTCAAACAAAAAAATCAATTATACTAACAAAAAAATCAGGAATTATGTCCATTGGCCATTTTGTCATTGGGCTTCCTGGTTCAAACAAATCTTCAATTTTATCAACTATTAAATATTCAAATAAATTGGGACTTGATTTTGCTTATTTTTATTTAGCAACTCCTTTTCCAGGTTCAGAACTATATGAAAAATTAAAACTAAAACAGCTTGACTATTCAAAAATTAATTACAAATCCAATCTAATAAATGAAAATTTAGATTTAGAAAGTTTACAAAAATTTGCATATAAATATTTTTACTTCAATACTAATACTATAAATTCAATTTATAAGTTAGTTAAAATTTCAGGAATTAATGCAATTCCATTGCTTGTCAATCAAGGATTAAATATGTTAAAACAGTTTTAAAAAATAAAAATCTCTATCAGCTAAAAATACAGAGTATCAAAAAAAATGAAACCAAAAATTATGTTTATAAATCTTAACTTTCAAGATAAGATTAAAGCTATCTCTCAATTGACAGTTGGACCTCCATTAGGTATGGCATATCTTGCATCTATCCTTCAAAAATCAGATATGAATGTAAAGATATTAGATGCAAATGTCTACGGACTTACTTGTGAAGAAATTTTGTTCAATGTAATACATTTTAATCCTGACATAATTGGATTATCTGCTGTCACACCAACAATCCACTACGTCAATGAACTAGCAATCAAAATAAAACAAAAATTACCTAATATAAAGATAATTGTTGGAGGAGTTCATGTTACAACCTTGCCTAATGACTCCTTGCAAAGGTTTGAATCAATTGATGTTGTTGTTCTACATGAAGGAGAATCAATAATTGCAAAGTTAGTTAATAGTATTGTAAGCAATAAATCTCTTTCAAAAATTCAAGGCATTGGATATAGAACTAAACGTGGAAAAATAAAGATAAATGCAAATAGTCAGTTTATTAACAATCTTGACACTATTCCGTTTCCTGCAAGAAATCTTTTGCCTATGGAAAAATATAGGTCAGTTGTATCATCTAAATTCACGACTTTAATTGCCATGCGAGGATGTTATGCAAAATGTAATTATTGTTCTGTTCCATTTTTTTCAGGTACAACTATCCGAAGACGTAGTCCCAAAAATATTATACAAGAAATGAGTGAGTGCTTTAACAAATATGGTACAAAACATTTTTCATTTTTAGATGACACATTTACAACTGATAAAATATGGGTTCATAAATTTTGCAATGAACTAAAACAATCAAAGCTAAATAAAAAAATATCTTGGATGTGTCTCACGAGAGTCGACAATATTGATGAAGATATTTTAAAAAATATGAAATCTTCTGGTTGTATAAAAATTGAATTTGGAATAGAATCAGGTTCACAAAAAATTCTTGATTTTTCAAAAAAAGGATTAAAAAAAGAACAAATTAGAAGAGCATTTAAGTTAGCAAAAAAAGTTGGTTTACCCACTCTTGGTTTTTTGATTCTCAACATGCCTTTAGAAACTTCTAACACTATTAAAGAGTCAAAAAAATTTGTTATGGAGCTTGACCCTGATTTTTTGCAAATATCATTTGCAACACCTTATCCAGGAACAGATCTTGAAAAATTTGCAAAAAAAAATCATCTAAAATTGGAATCTGATTGGAGCAAATATTTATTTTTAAATGAAGTAACAATGGAGAACAAAAATCTTTCAAAAAGAAAAATTATGAAATTAAAAAAAAATATTGAAAGGAGTTTTTACTTGAGACCAAAATACTTCCTTAAAATTTTAATATTCTCTTTTAGATACAAAACATATATTTCAGTATTTAGATCCGTTATTAATGGATTAAAATATATTTTTAAGAACTAATACTCTCAATTTCTTGAAGGATTAAGATTGCATCTTCATAAACCATTTTTTCTCTAAAATATTTTTCAGGATTTTGAGAATAGTTAAAGTATGACGTTTCATAATAATTAATCACCTCTTTTACCAAATCTCTTGATTCTTCTGTATTTCCCTCAAATAGATACACTCTTGCAAGTGCATTATGACCTCCATTTTCCATGTCAGGTCCTGTAATAAATTGATTAAAATTTTCTAAGTAGGGTTTTGCCAAACTCATATCTTGATGGATATTAACACCAATTAGTCCAATGATTCTATTAGCAAACACACTGTCCTTATCATAAAATAAATCTTCTCTAGCATATCTCTCTGCTACTTCGTAATTTTTTAAATGATAATAAATATATGCCTTTTCTCTAATTAAATAAGGATTGTTAGGATATTCTAACTCTCCAATTTCAAGTAATTCCATAGATTTTTGGGACTGATTAATCTTAAAATACGCTTGAGACAAAAATAAATAATATTCCGATGTATCATTTTCATATTCTAATGCTTCCACTTTCAATTTTTCTGCTTGACTAAAATTTTTTTCAAGAATATTTATAAACGCTAACCCTAGCTGTGCACCTGGATAAATTTCCACATCAGATTCATTTTGAATCATATAGTAAGCCTTTAAAAATGAATCTTTGCTTTCTTGAATCATTTCAATTGTTAAATACGAATATCCCAAATTTATGTAGTTACTGATATCGGTTGGATTAATTTCAATTGAAGCTTCAAAAAATTTAATTGAATCCAAAAAATTTTTATTTTTCCAATTTTTAGTTCCTTCTTCTGACAACTTTTTAGCAAGTTTTACTTCTTCCTCTGATAAAAAACTAGGATCCATGTCAATAGTTACCCCATCTTCACTAGATATTAACATGAAACTAGCAAACGTTGCAATAATAATGCAACCAATTGATAAGAGAATCAATTTTTTCTTATATAACTTTTTAGCAATTTCATATTCCATACAAATCTAATACATAATTCCACTAAATTTAAAGTTTTTGTTTCTGATTTTAACATATTTATTTCAAAATTAATTCAGAAATTAAAAAAATGTATAAATGGGCATACTCAATTTAGTGTTTTGTTTAAAAAACCATATGTTAATTTATATACCTTAGAAGTATGAACATATTTTAGAATTATACTTATATATACACAATGAATACTATGAATTATATGCATCATATAGGTTAACTTATGAAGTGTGTTCATGAGATTTTATTAAAAATAAATCCCTAATTCATTCTCATTATTGTAATGATAGTCAAAAACCATATGAAATTAAATTATTTTTTAGTGAATCCAAAAGAAAGATTTATTAATTTATTAAAAGAACTAAGATGTCACCAATGAAAAACGAGACAATTCTAATAATTCTGATTTTGTTAGCAATTTTTGCAGCAACAATTTTTTCATTTGTTGAAGATAAAATGCTATCAAATAATTTCGAGTATCAAAAAACTTTGTGTCAATTTAAGTTTAATAAAATTAGCAAAAATAATTGTTATTTAAGTATTATTTAAAATATTGACTCCTTAGAAATATGCAGTCTTATAAATGAAGAATTTTCGAGTAATTATTGCTACCTAAAGCATGGTAAATGTGAGTTTATTTCTAATCCTTATTATAATTACTTATGTCAACGAATAGGTATGAGACCACATATGTGGAGATTCATTACTCGACCATATCAAGTAAAAAATTCTCAATTACTTTTAATTGATAAATGTAATCACTTAGTAGGATACGATAAATTATTTTGTAATTATAATTCAATTATCTTGATGAAAGAAATAGATGTAAAAAATAAAGACTGCGAGAAATTTAGCAATGAACTTATTCAAGGGGAATGTAAGTTTTTAGTCGAAATTTCCGCAATTTCTAATCTGGAATCTAATACAAAAAATATGACCTTATCGTTATTAGATTTTTGTCAAAATATATCAAGCTCAGCATGGAAATCAGAATGCTATTTTTTACTGGCTGATGAATTATCATATTTAAGTGATTTTGAAAATTATTTAGATCTAATGTATATTGCTTGCAATCAATCTAATAGAGTTAATGAATATGGCTGTTTAGATCATGTTGCAATAAATTTGCCACAAGAATATATAAAAGAATTTTGTAAATTTGCTAAGGGAGATTACAAAAATAAATGTTACAAGGGATACGGATATAAACTTGGAACCAATTTAACTAAAAATGAATTTATGAATGCATATGATAAATGTGCAAAATTAGAAAATGAATTATTATCAGGTTGTGTTGATGGATTACTTTGGAGCATAAGCAATACAAATGCTAAAAAAAGAAAACAATTTGACTACTGTAAATTAATACCTATAGAATTTAGTTCAGTTTGTTACACCAAATATGGATCTAATTTTCATACATTTAAAAATTATATTAATTCAACAATTAATATTAAAGATTATTGTTCCAAAGTACCTATCAACTTCACAAAATATTGTTTTAAAGGAATTGCAAGGGGTTTTGACGAGAGCCTAAGATTTGATATTCAAAAAGGAGTTGATGAATGTGCAAAGTTTGAAAATAAGTATAGGAATGAATGTTTTTCAGAATTACTACGCCAATTTGATTTTGATTTTAATATAAATTCAGAAGATGTGATTATTAAATGTAATATATTTCCTCTTGAATTTCAAGAAAAATGTAAATCTAAGATAATGTCTAACAATTCAAAGTAGAAAGAAGCATAATTCAGATAGTAAAAAAACAAAGAATTGGCAGACTGAATATTTACAAACAAGTTAAAGAATTTAAAATTAGAGGAATAGATACACATAAATTTTTGATTTGAACTCAATAATAATCATATAGTTTAAAATTTACAATACCTAACATCTAAGAACTATAGTCTTCAATTTCTTCAAGAATTGCTAAAGCATCTTCATAGACCAATTTTTCTCTGAAATATCTATCTGGATCTTTTGAATAGTTAAAAACTGAAGTTTCATAATATTCAATAACTTCATTAGTCAAAATTACTGACATATTTATGTCATTTTCCAATAAATATATTCTAGCAAGTACATTATATGCATCATTTGCCAAATTTGGTTCATTAGTTAATTCAACATATTTTTCTAAATATGGCTTTGCCATTGTAGTGTCATCATGATAATTGTAATTAAGCAACCCAATAACCAAATTCGCTTTAATACTATTCTCATCTTTAGAATAATCTTCATTTGCATATTTTTCAGCTGAATCATAATCTCTAAGATCATAACTAAAATATGCTTTTTCTCTATTTATATATAGATTATCTGGATAGTCTTCTTGTGCCATTTTAAGTAAATCCATAGCTTTTTCAGACATATTAATCTCAAAAAAAGCATTAGATAAAAACAAATATAAATCTAATTTATTTTCTTCATATTCCAGTGCTTCAATGATCATTCTGTCTGCTTGGTCAAAATCCTTTTCAAGAATATATATATAAGCCAAACCAGTTTGAACACCAGGTTGTATCAAACTATTTTGAGCATTTGGTCGAATAATTGTATCTGATTCACCTTGAATCAAATTATATGCTTTCAAAAATGATTCTTTACTCTCGTTAAACATTCCCACAAAAAGATATGAATATCCTAAATTTGTGTAGATACTATAATCATTAGGATTATGTTCTAAAGCTTCTTTAAAAAAATTAATGGATTCAAAAAAATTAAAAATTTTCCTACTCTCCCTTGCTTTAATTACAAGATTGCTTGAAATATTTTCTTCTTCTACTGATAATCTATTGGGTTCCAATTCAATTTTAAATTCACTTGGATTACTAAAAAATAAAATATAACTTACAACACCACTAATAAGAAGAATCATAACTATTGAAATAATAATTAAATTATTGTTGGGAGGTTTTTTTGTTGTTACAGATGATATTATTTCAGCTATAAGAATTGGAGAAATATTTGATTGTATAAGCTTGGATTTTATTGCATCCAAAGAAATACCTTTATTTAAATTAAACTTAACATACGCAATCAATTTTTTTTTATATAATTTAGTCGCGACATCTTCTTCCATATCCAAAAAATAGTGTTCTGTAGCATTTAAATTTTTTCTTTTTAATTCAAACCTAATAATAATTATGTAGTTGTGTAATTAAATATTTATAATTATAAATATCTAAGAATTATAATCTTCAATTTCTTCAAGAATTGCTAAAGCATCTTCATAAACCAGTTTTTCTCTGAAATACATTTCTGGATCTTTGGAAAAATTGAAAATTGAAGTTTCATAATATTCAATAACTTCGTTAATCAAAGTCATGGACATATTTATGTCATTTTCCAATAAATATATTCGAGCAAGATCATTATATGCATCATTTGCCAAATTTGGTTCATTAGTTAATTCAACATATTTTTCTAAATATGGCTTTGCCATTGTAGTGTCATCATGATAATTGTAATTTAGCAACCCTATAACCAAATTCGCCATGGTACTATTCTCATCTTTAGAATAATCTTCATTTGCATATTTTTCAGCTGAATCATAATCTTTAAGATCATAACTAAAATATGCTTTTTCTCTATTTATGTAGGGATTATATGGATAGTCTTCTTGTGCTATTTTAAGTAAATCCATAGCTTTTTCAGACATATTAATCTCAAAAAAAGCATAAGATAAAAATAAATAAAAATCTGAAATATTTTCTTCATATTCCAGTGCTTCAGTCATCATGTTGTCTGCTCGGTCAAAATCCTTTTCAAGAATATATATATAAGCCAAACCAGTTTGAACACCAGGTTGCAAAAAACTATTTTGAGCATTAGGCCGTACAATTATATCTGATTCACCTTGAATCAAATTATATGCCTTTAAAAATGATTCTTTACTCTCGTTAAACATTCCCACAAAAAGATATGAATATCCCATATTTGTGTAAATACTATAATCATAAGGATTATGCTCTAAAGCTTCTTTAAAAAAATTAATGGATTCAAAAAAATTTAAAATTTTCCTACTCTCCCTTGCTTTAATTACAAAATTACTTGAAATATTTTCTTCTTCTGCTGATAATCCATTAGATTCCAATTCAATTTCAAATCCATTAAAATTGTCAAAAAATAATATGTAACTTACAACACCACTAATAAGAAAAATTATAAATACTGAAATAATAAGTAATTTTTTATTGGGAGGTTTTTTTGTTGTTACCGATGATATTACTTCATCTATAATAACTGGAGAAATCTTTGATTGCAAAAATTTGGATTTTATAATATCAATAGCTACTCCTTTTTTTAAATGAGACTTAGCATAATTAATTAATTTATTTTTGTACAATTCCCCTCCTATCTTATTTGCCATGCTTACAATATATCACTTACAAGAATTTAAAGTTTTCCATTTAAATTATGATTTTATGAGACTGTTCTAATCTGTTCTAAAAGCGCTAAAGCATCAGTATTATCTGGGTCAAGCTCAATTGCAACATATACATATTTTAAAGCACAATCAAAATCGTTTGCATAAAAACAAGCTTTTGCTGCTTCATATTGAGAAGAAAATCTAAACTGAGTAATATCTGCATATTTCATATAGTATCCTTTAGATTTTTGATAGTCTTTTGTTTTAAAATACAATATACCTAACGCTTGATATGGACAATCTAATCCCTGATTTTTTTCAAACTGATAGTTTCGTTCCAAATCTAATAGTATTTCTTCTGCCAATAAAATATTTCCTTCAAACATATAAATCTTTGACAAATGTTGATTTAGAGTTATGGAAATACTTTCTTCCAATGGAAATAAATTATATCTAGAACCATTGGTAAGTATTGAATTTATTAAGTATTTAGATTTGTTATATTGTTCAAACTCAAACAATGTTACCAAAATCATATCAACTTTTTCTGAATTAAAATATAAATTTGTTTCTTCAACCATAAATGTGTTATTAGTAAATAATGACTTATTAAACATGATATCCGCATTAACGTACTCTCCTTTGTAATAATCTAATACTCCTTGATTCAAAAAAGTAATATCATTGAAGTCATTATTTGACATTAATGATATTGAATGATTTAAATTTTTTTCAGCATCTATTAGATTCCCATTTTTAATATTGATAAATGATCTAAGTATATATCCTATTGAATCTTGAGGAAATTTATTTATAAACTCTTCAACTATAATTTTAGCTTTTTGTGGCTGAACTTGAACAAAATAATAATAGTGGAACAACATCAAATAAGGTTTTTTAAAATCAGGGTTCAATAAAATTGAATTTTTGAAATACTGTTCACTTAAATCGTAATCATGATGATAAACTGTTTGAGCTTTAACATAATATTTTTTTGATTCTTCAATTTTATAATTTGGATTTAATAAAAGTAACACTGATGACAATAATGCTACCCATACTATACCAAATAAGATAGTTAGAATATATTTTTTTACATTTTTTGTTAATTTTTTCATTGGTTTGTTATTTTTTCAAGTAATTCTTTTGGTTCCGGTTGATTTGGATATTTTGATACTGCTAAATATAAATATTTCTTTGCAGTTACCAAGTCACCTCTTTGAATATAGATATTTGCAGGAATAACATATTCTTCAAATGAATTATTTGGATTATATTTTTTAGCAATATCAAAATATTTTTGTGACAATTCATACATTCCCATTTTGTAATAAATTCGTGCGATATTCAAATAGTTCCAATCATAAGTTGGTTCAAATTCAACTGCTTTTTTATACATTTCAATTGACTTGTTGTAACTATTTTGCAACTCATAAAAATTTCCATATTTTTGATAATAAAAAGAACTACTATAGGTTTTTCTATTAAAATAAGATTTTGCTTCTTCAAATTCTCCTAAATTTGCGTTAGACATTGCAACTCCAATTAAAAAATGCTCATTTTCGGGCTCATTTGAATAGAGACTTTTAAACAACTCAAGTGATTTTTCAAAATCCCCTGACTCATAATACGCCCACGCAACTTCCAAATCCAATTTTATTTTATTTTCAGTAGTATCATACAATTGAGTAAGTATTTTTAAAGAATTTTCATATTGTCCTAATAGACGATAAAACTTAGCTAATTTAAAATGTATTGTCTCATTTTTAGGATAAGTCTGAATTAATTTTAAAAATGTTTCTTCACATTTAGAGTAATCCCTTATTTCATAATAAACCCATGCCAATTTAATTTGTAAATCAATGTCAGAATCATTAATTAACATTGCATGATTATATGACTCTATTGATTTATTTAATTTATTCTGTACAAAATAAAGCTCACCTAAATTTTCATATGTGTTTCTACTAATTTCATTGTCTGACAACATTGAATTATGAAAACTAATTGTAACATCATCAACTCTACCATACCTTGCAGGAACATATTTTATTGATTTTTTAGATTCTGCAACCTGAATTGTTTTTTTCCACTGAATTTCTGCGTCGTCAAATTTTTCTTGCAGAAAATATATTGTTCCAATTTCACTTAAAACCCATAAATTATCTGGATTTAACTTTTGAGCAATAATCAAAAGTTCATATGCTTTGTCTAATTCATTCTTTTGAATATATACTAAAGATAATCCTAAATAAGCTTGGTCATTCAATTTGTCGTGTTTAATTGCGCGTTTAAACATTTCAGACGCAAAAGTATAATTATTTGATTTGAAATATATCCACCCTAATTGATTGTAGGTCCAATATGCATCTGGTTTAGATTTCATTGCCAACTCAAACATTTCTTTTGCTTTTGAATAATTTTCCTGGACATAATATACCATTCCTAGCCCTTCATATGCACAAGCAGCAGCTTCAGTTTTTGGTTTAGTAACCATAGCTTTTTCAAAATTTAATTGAGCATTGCTAAAGTCATTTTGTTTATAGTATAACAAACCTATCCCAAACTGAGTCCAATGATTATTTGGATCTAATGATAAAGATTTATTGTACATTTTAATTGCAATATCATAATCACCAATTTTGTTGTAATACTTACCTAGCTCATAGTACGCTAGAGCATTTTTTGGGTTAACTTTTATACTTTTATTGAAGTAGTACAGTGCATTAATTAAATCATTTTTCTCTAAATAATAAGCTTGTAATCCAACTATAGCCAAATCATTATTATCATTTAAGTTTAAAGCATTGTTAAACATATCATATGCTTGATTAAAACTATCTACCTCAAAATATGACCACCCTAATTCAGAATAAATAAAATCACTTGTATTGTCAAAAATTAAAGCTTTTTTGTAGCTTTCGATTGACTCATTTATATGTACAAATTGAAAATTAAGTTGACCTAATTCACTATAAATTAAAGGATTGGAAAAATTACTTGAAACCAACGCTTTATCCAACTGATTTTTTGCATTAATAAAATCTCCATTCTCTGCATACTCTTTGCTAGAATTAATTAATTGATAAACTGTATTTAAATTATCTTCTTTTGTAAAACTAATATCAAAAATTGAACTAAATATCATAGTAATCATTATACTGAAAATAAAAAAAAGTATATATTTTTTAAAAAACAAGTTTACTGATTTCATTTTAGTTTTAAAAGAATTAATCTAACCTCCTCCTTAGTTAATAAAATATAATCCTCATCCAAAACATTTGTATCTAGTTCCAATGATTTTTCAAAATAATCAATTGAAGAATTTGTATTTCCTTGTCTCAACGCTATTAACCCCATAACTTGATAAGAACTCTCTAAACTTTTTCTTGTTTTTTGATCATTTAAATAATCAACTGATAATTCGATTGATTTGTTGATCAAGTTCATAGCTTTGTCATCTTGATTTAAATCATAGTAAATTCTTCCTAATTTGTAATATGACAATTTATTATTAGGATTGATTTTTAACGCTCTTTTAAAATAACCAATCGCATCCTTAGAGTTATTAAGTCTTGAATAGACAGTTCCTATACCTGCCAAAGCTAAATCATTATTTGGGTTTATCTTGATACTTTTATTAAAAGATTCTAATGCCTTTGAAAAGTTTCTTAGTTCATAGTAATTCCATCCTAGTTCTTTAAGAATAACGTCATTATTTGAATCATATTTATATGCTAATAAAAACATTTGATGTGCTTCAGGATACATATCCTTTCTAAACAAAGTTATACCTAATTCTAAATATATCCAAGAATCATTTGGTTTTATTGACAATAAAAAATCAACAACATTGTTATAGTTTTCCAAATCATCTTCAACTAAATATAATTTAGATAATCCAACTAGAGCCACTGTATTTTTGTTGTTTATTTTTAAAGATTTCAAAAAGTATGTTTTTGCATCAATAAAATTATCTATTTCATAGTATGAGATCCCAATTTCCGCTAAAATAATATCATCTTTCGGATTTAATTCAATATGCTGTTTAAATACTAACAATGCGTTTTCTATATCACCTTCATAAAAATATTCATAACCTAGTGCTACAAAATCTTGTTGATTTTTTTCTACAAAATAATTTGCTGTAATAAATATTAAAAGTATAATTATAATACCAAAAACAAGTTTACTTTCAAATTTTTGTTTTGTTTTCATTTACATTAAATTCAATTTATAATCATTTGAAATTAGATTCCAAGATAATGTTTATCTTGTTAAGTTCTTCAAAGTCATTTTGAGATTTGTATATTTGAGCTAGTATTTCATAGGATTTTTTGCTAACATATGGATTAAATTTATGAGCTTCAATTAAATTTTTCTTTGACGCTTCCATATTATTTGTTTTGTAAAAAACCAACCCTAATCCTTCATATGGACAAGCAAATGTATAATGTTTAGTTTGTAATCCATCTAATAGTAAAATTGATTTTTCATAATAAAGCCGTGCATTCTCATAATCTTCCATTAAATAATAAATATAGCCTATCTCACTATATAGTATTGGATCAAAATCTTTTGTAACTTTTACAACTTTACGCAATTTCTTTAATGCAAGTTCATATTTTCCCTCTTCTGCATGAATCATTGCATCGTGCACTTTATAAATTATATATTCAGAATCTTGAAACATATCTGATTGAACTTTGTTCTTTGCTAGTTCAATTTCTCCATGATCTAAATATAAACTAATTAAATAATCGTAAGCTCTCCTCTCATAGGGATTCAAAGAAAGTATATACTTAAAATGTGCCTGTGAATTCTTAAAATCAGATTCAAAAAATATTTTCCCAAGACCTAAATGAGCCATTTTATTTTTTGGATTTAAATTTATTGATTTCAAAAAATATTTTTGGGCAAATGAATAATTCTTCTTTTTAAGATGATACCATCCAATTCCAGCAAGTGCATCATCATTTTTTGGATTAAATCTTAATGATTCTTCAAAATATCTAAGAGATTCATTCAAAATATCTAATTCGTCATAAACATAACCTATTCCTGACAAATATTTATCATTATCTGAATTAAGTGACAATGCAGATTCATACAATCTTATTGATTTTTCATACTGATTAATTTGGTAGTATGCTTTAGCAAGCATACCAAAAGTAAATTCATTATGTTCAATCTTTCTATATACTTCATCAAGCTTCAAAATGGCCTTGTCATATTCTCCTTTTTTGTGGAATATCAAACTATCTATGACTGCGCCTTGTGCTGTTGCTTCTTGATTGCAATAGTCAAATGAAGTCCACTTATCCACTATCTCTTTAGCATAAGTATAGTTACCTTCATCAATATATATCTGAGCTAAGAATTTATACTTATCATTTGTAATCCCTGGCCTAAAATGAATGGATTTGGATAAAAACTTCTTTGAATTAGGGTCATCATTATTTTGAAAATAAACCATGCCTAAACCTTCATATGGACAAGCAAAATGATACGGATCTTCCCCTCCATCATTTACAATGTTTAGTGAAATATTAAAATATTTTTTTGCATTCTCATAATCATTTAGAAAATAGTATGCATATCCTAGATAATTAAATGCATAAGGATCATTAGGGTGTTCATTAATGATTTTTTTGAAAACTTCAATTGCATCATCATACTTATTCTGAGCAATTAATAATTTACCAAAATCCACCTTTGTTCTAACTTTATTTGGGTCAAGTTTATATGCATTTAATAAATACAATTTTGCTTCAACATGTTCATTTTTTCTCAAGTAAATGTCAAACAATAAATTATGGGTCTGGGTTAAGTTTGGGTTAAGTTTTAGCGAGAATAATGCATAAACTTCTGATTGATTGATTTTATTATTATCAAAAAGATTTTGCGAAATAAAAAAAACTTGTGTTGCATTGGTAAAATTCATATCTTGAATTTTGGTTGCACTGTCTTCAGAGTTAAAAATAGATACATCATTTACATCATTTTTATCTTGCTGAAAGATTTCAATAAAGAATAATGCAATAATTATTAAAAACAAGACTAAAAATAAATATGAACTTAATGACTTGTTTTTGTCAAAAATGCTCCCCAACATAAATATAAAAATAAAAAAAGTATATTTATTAAGTTATTTGAAATTGTTCCTGATTAATTTGTTAAGTATAAACTCCAGTGCAATAATACCATATTTTATCCAAACTTTTAAAAGACTTCTGAATTTATATAAGATTTAATGTCATTACAAATGATTTTTGGAAATCTTGTAAAAAATGTGTCAATTGAGATAAATAATACTTGTTTTTTCAAATGTCGTATGTGTTATTTTTGGAAAAATGAATTAATTAAAAATGATAAAAATGCATTAAACATTAATCAATATAAAGAATTTATTCAAGATTTAGCCAAAATTTGCGGGCCAGATACTGTTGTATCTATTACTGGGGGAGAACCTCTTATGTCCAAAAACACGATTAAAGTTTTAAACATTCTTGGAAAAAATCGATTTAAAACACTTTTAAACACTAATGGTTGGTTACTCTCAAATGAAATCATTAATCAGCTTCAAAAGTCTGATTTAACCAAAATTGGCATATCACTTGATGGGTCAACTGCACAAATTCATGACACTATAAGGGGTAAACCTGGTAGCTACAAAAGAATTATGATTGCAATAAATAATCTCAAAACTATTTATTGTAAAAATAAAAAAAATATCGAAATCAATATCAACACAACAATATCCAAATTAAATCTTAATGACATAGAAAATATTATTGATCTTGTTGATTCGAATAAAAATATCGACAGAATAAAATTTCAAGCTATCACCTCACCTTTTGGTATTGATTTTAGTAAACTACCAAAAAACAAATATTGGTTTGAACTAAATGAATATAGTGATTTATGGCCAACAAATAAGAATAATTTGAACAAAGTTTATGATATGATAAAAAAAAAATTACTTAAATCACAAAAAATCAATGCTTCCAAAAAAAGATTAAAATTGCAGTTTGACTATTTTCAAAATCCAAAAAACAATATTTCAGGATTAGTCTGTGGAGTGAGCAATGATTTAAAGATAGCTCCAAATGGTGATGTTTTTCTGTGTAGTCACAGAAATTTTAAACTCGGAAACATTAAAAACAATAAAATTTCAGAGATTTGGTCATCTCTTAAGTACACTGATTTTCAAAAAAAAATAAATAGTTGTAATAAAAATTGCCATGAATTAATAAATACTGGATTTCCAAAAATTTGATATGTTCAAAAATATTCAAATATACTCTCATACTAACCAATATTAATTATTCTGTAAAATTTAGACTTACTAAATGTTCAAATATAATCTCTGCAGCCATTTGATTTGC
>Ga0233437_1002949_pt1 | contig 23829 bp, 13 predicted proteins | sample SI_122_August201_FD_182714 | JGI IMG/M metagenome (GOLD analysis project Ga0233437, IMG submission 182714) | Seawater microbial communities from Saanich Inlet, British Columbia, Canada - SI_122_August2016_200_MG | ecosystem: Environmental > Aquatic > Marine > Inlet | place: Canada: British...
CCATTTAAACCATCTTCATCACAATCCCAAGGATCACCGCAGTCACATTGCTCATCTCCTTCAATTACACCATCCCCACAATCAGTAGAACCCTCTTCACAAGGTTGAGAAACATATTCACATTCATCTTCCACACCGACACCGACACCTTGGTCACATTCACTAAATTCATTACAAAAGAGATAAACATTATCTGTCTTCACCTTTAATTTTCCCGAATCAACAAATTGTGCCTCCAAACTGGCTCTAAAAACATATTCGGGATCATCGTCTCCCCACCCATTATCGGTATCTTGATGCCATTCAGTAAACCAAAACACATTTGCCCTTGTACCTTCAAAAATCATCTGACTTGGAAAATTATACGGTTCAACTGGATCCATATCAATAATATCATCATCAAATAATTCAAGACTTATAATTTTCCCATCACAATTACCACTGCCTTCAATAGATAACTTAACTAACTCACCTTCATCCACATCCGTAATCTCTTCTCCCGTATCACGATCCAACCACATAGCAGTATCACTCAGAATACATTCTGGAGGTTCACTAGTACACTCCCCTGCAGAATTACAACAAACTCCCTTATCACATCCGGTTCCCTCAGGAACTTCATTACTACATGTATTCGGAGAATTACAACACACCCCCAAACCATCCCCTACACAATCTGTCCCGGGTTCTTCTTCAGGATCAATTTCATCTCCGGGAGCATTAGCAAAAGCAAAAGACCAGCCGTTATACCCCGTCCCGTAATCCCCCTTTAAAAGATGGACTCCGTATGCTCCAAAATTATCTTCATCATAAACTATCCAAGCAAATCGTTCATCCACACCAGATAAAACATCCTTAGCAGAAGCACCAAATGCTCCTTTTCCATTTATACGACCAATGTCAATATCTGTATAAATCGGCATATTTCCATGTCCACTATACGCCCAAGCCAAAGCTTCACACTCCGATTGACCAAGACAATCTCTCAAGGAAGTTATATTTATAAAATCATTATTAAAAACCCATCTTGATCCAGTAAATCTCTCTTCATACTGCACGAAACCAAAATCATCATACCCATCATCATCAAAATCACCAAATGCAATATATTCTGCTTCTCTTCTACAATCATCATAATCTCCCAGATAACAATACCCTTCCCAAACACAAGTTAGAGGAATATCTAAAAAAAGAGATTCAGGAACTTCCCCATTTCCATCTTGCATTCCTTCTTGAAAAAACAAACAAGACCTCTTATCTGATCCATCAACATCCAAAATTTGGGAGGTAATCACAGAAAACTCATCTTTTCCATCTCCATCAAAATCACCAAATGCAATTTCTTTAGCGTAAGGACCCCAACCTTTTCCACCATACATTAATAATTCTCCAGGAACAACTCCCTCTTCAAAATCATAAATTCTCCACCTAGACATTTCACTCCCACCAGAAGAAAATGTCATGCCTAGCTCATCTTTTCCATCTCCATCTACATCCCCAAAATCAAAATCGGAAAGTTGAAATGACCCTGGATCAGCATTATGAACAAGAGTACCATCAGAATCATACACACCAAGTCCATTATTTGAATATACTCCAAATTCGTCAGCTAGATCATCATCCACATTTCCAAATACAACCTTTCCAAAACCATCAATATTCTCATGGCTCCAAATCAAAGCCTCACTATGTAAATCATAAATAAACCAATCACCATCTTCATTCACAAGAGAAATAGCATCATCATATCCATCACCATCAAAATCACCAAAATCAATATGTTCTGCATGCCACCAATAACTTCCTCCAAATCCAAACTTATGATATTCTGTTCCATCCGAACCATAAGTGTAGACACTATCCTCAGAATTTCCGCCGTTCCTTCCAACACCAAAATAATCTGAACTAACAACAAAAGAACTAAACAAAATCATTCCCAATATAAAAAACATCCACCTCTCCATATTAAAATAAACTAAAATAAATCTATTTAAACCTTTCTAATACCAACGACATAAATCTCTTTACTTCTCTTCCTAGAAGCTTCTGGTTTTATAATTTTAACACTCTTAAAATCCTTTTTAACTTCTTTAATAAAAGAATCAAAAAACTCACTCTGAAAAATCTTACAAATAAAATTTCCATCCTTAACTAAAACTTCTCGAGAAATCTCTAAAGCCCTGATACTCAAATCAAAACTAGCCTCATTATCAATTTTCTTAACTCCAATCGTTTTCGGAGCCAAATCACTCAAAACAATATCATATTCATTCAAACTCTCAAAAATATCATCATTAAAAACATCACCTTTAATAAAATTAATACCATCAACATTAACTTCAACTAAATCAATGGCATCAACAGTGCAACCCAATTCTAAACAGTATTGACTCCAACTACCTGGCCAAGCACCCAAATCCAAAACTCTAAAACCATTTTTAATTAACTTAAACCGGTTATTCAAACTCTTCAATTTAAAAACACTTCTAGCTTTATAACCTTCAGACTTTGCCTTAGAAGTAAATTTATCTTTCATTCTTTTTCCTAGCCACAACCACAGAAATAACGGCAACAGCTACTGCCAAAATTATAAACACCCACAAAACCCAAATTTTACTTTTTGGATAAGTTGTAATAATCTCTTCAAAGAAGTTATTATTTCCTTCAGTATCAACAGGGGTAACTTCTTCGTATAAACAACCAGATTCATCAAACTCACAATCTTCCGTACAAACCAAAACCCCTAAATCATATCCTAATCCAACACAAGTCTGTCCATCTAAATCATCCATATCACACTCTTCACTTCCTTCTGCATAACCATCGCCACAATCGGAGCCAGAGCCGCCTCCACCAGAACCTTCGTCACCATCTCCATTTTCAGTAGTACAAACACCACAATCTTCCGGACAGCTTTCACAATCTTCATCCGAATTACAAGTTCCATCATCACAATAAGGCGGGCAAATCCCGCAATCCTCTGGACATGTTTCACAATCTTCATCCGAATTACAAGTTCCATCATCACAAAAAGAACCAGCTTCACTATACTCCGAACATAATCCTACAGCATTAACATAATCATCAGCACTGTCACAACATATTGTTATAGTTCCATCTGTTGTTAGATATTCATCTGAATCATCTCCACAACACTCAATAGAACTAATCTGAGTATACTCTCCAACTAACGGTTCACCAGAAGGAGCAGATTCTATCTCATTCACAACATAACATGCATTTCTATCATCTCCAATAGTTGACAAAACATTATCACATTGATAAGAAGGAACATCATCTTGTCCATGAAGATTAATAATCTCACCAAGATCAGTATCACAATCAACCCATCTTCCTCCACCAATCGATCCAGATATTAATATGGGTCCCTTACAAAAACCAATATTCTTATGATCCCAAATTAACCCTTCAGCAATATTTATAGAGAACTCTGAATCATCTGGAACATCATAGTTACCAGTGCTAGGATAACATAATCCCCCATAAGTACAATATTCAATAGAAGGACAACACCTATCATAATCATGAATAGTCCCATCTTCATCATGAAACACTCCATCACAAGGATCTCCCTCCTCATATCCATGATTATCCCGAACACATATATAGGGATAAGGATGAGAATAAGGTAACGATGGAACATAAAATTCTTCTCCAACACAGCCAGTATCTGAATGCGCAAACTTAAATCCATAGTCTACAGAGAAAGGACCTTCACCATTAATATAACAACCATCACAAGTTCTATAAACATAATCTTTTTCTGCCTTATCATAATCGCCTGGATAATTATCATCCCACTTTATTGCAGTTACACCCACTTTACCTTCTTGATAACCCATAATTTTTTCACTACATTCTATAGGGACCATATATCCATCATAAAAAACAGGAGCAACTGCTCCAGTTAACGTTCCTTCAGTACCATCAATATTTTCAAAAGAAATTGCAATACCTGAAACATCAGGAGAATTTGGAGAATAATCAAGATTAGAAAGTGCACAATCAGTCAAAGACCAATAATCCCAGATATCAATAACTAAAGCATCAACAGAATCACACCCTTCTCCAGAGTATTCAATTTCATAGTATACTTTATCCCCTTCACTACAGACACCATGAACACCATCCTCCTGGCAGGTAGCACCAGGACCTAAACCACTCACATAAACAGAATCAATATTACAATTAAATTCATAAGGAGATTCTTGAATAACATTTTCAACATCACAAGAACTAATAAACAAAACACTTACTAAAACCAAAATTAAATATAAACTTCTTACACCTCTCATAACATTATAAAATATAAATCATTAATAAATCTTTTTATTTTATCACTTCTTTTTCCTAGCCACAACTACAGAAATAACAGCTACAGCAACTGCCAAAATAATAAACACCCATAAAACCCAAATTTTACTTTTTGGATAAGTTGTAATAATCTCTTCAAAGAAATTATCATTTCCTTCAGTATCAACAGGGGTAACTTCTTCGTATAAACAACCAGATTCATCAAACTCACAATCTTCTGTACATGCTAAAATCCCTAAATCATAACCTAACCCAACACAAGTCTGTCCTTCTAAATCATCCATATCGCACTCTTCACTTCCTTCTGCATAACCATCGCCACAATCGGAGCCAGAGCCGCCTCCACCAGAACCTTCATCACCATCTCCACCCTCTTCTTCTCCCTCTTCTTCGCCTTCACATTCTCCACAATCACCAGGGCAACTAGAACAATCCTCATTAGCGTCACAAGTACTATCCCCACAATAAGGGATTACTGGACAATCTCCGCAATCCTCAGGACAAGTTTCACAATCTTCATCCGAATTACAAGTTCCATCATCACAAAAAGAACCAGCTTCACTATACTCCGAACATAATCCTTGAGCATTCACAAAATCATTATCACTATTACAACAAATTCTAATATCTCCATCAACAATCAAATATTCAGAAGGATCATCCCCACAACATTCAACCTCTCTAACTTGAGTATATTCCCCTACATCTGGCTCTCCAGAAGGAACAGCTTCAATTTGATTTTCTAAATAACAAGCATTTCTATCAGCAGTATAAAACAAAGAATCTCCTTCAACATCTACTTGTTGTCCATATCCAAAAGCAGCATAAAAATCACCGTTATTTACAGTAGTTAAAACATTATCACACTGATAAGCAGGGATATCCTCTTGTCCATGAAGATCACCAACAGCATCGCTCAAATCGGCATCACAATCCATCCATTTACCACCATCCTCATAACCCCCAATCATCCACGGACCGACACAAAAACCATAATTTTTAAAATCCCAATCTAAATGTTGAGCCAAATCAACTGCAATAAAATCAGAAGTTCCTTCTCCCAACAATTCATCATTTCTTGTATCTGGATAACATTCACCTTCATAATTACAATACCTATCTGTTGGACAACAAATTCCATCTTGTTGTCCTTCCTCAAACACATAACAAGGGTATCGAGTATAATCTTCTATCACTTCTTCTGGCCAGTCAGGAGACTCTTGATTACAAAGATCTCCCCAAACCTCTGGCTTAATAACTGCTTGTCTTACACTCCCAGTACATGAATTGGGATTAACCTCCAATTTAAAACCGTAATCAACATCAAAATCCTCAAAAATTCTTTCTTGCTCAATTGTATGGATATGCCCTTCTTCTCCATCTTTCCACTTAAAGGCATAAACCATCACATCTCCCCCATTATACCCCACATCTTGCCCACTGCAACGCCAATCTATTTCATCATCAAACCACCTAAATTCTATCTCAAACAAACCAGTTAAAGTTCCCTCAGTTCCGGTAATGTCTTCATCATAAAAAATCGCAGAGGGACCAACCATACCAGCAAAAGGATAAGCAGATAAACCACACATATAATTCCAAGTCATTTCAGGATGTGGAGGCTGCTCATAATCATTACGAATTACAATATGAATTCCATCTAAATCATCACATTCATTCCCAGAATAATGAACTTCATAATAAACACTATCTCCTAAACCACATCTATTTTCGCAAGTTGCTCCATTTTCTGTACTAGAAACATAAACAGAATCTACAACACAATCATAATCATAAGGAGAATTTTGTAAAGGAATACTTTCACCACAAGAACTAATAAATAAAACACTTACTAAAAACAAAATTAAATATAAACTTCTTACACCCCTCATAACATTATAAAATATAAATCATTAATAAATCTTTTCATTCCTCTCTCAATAAATCAACAGACTGCATTCCATAATCCGAAAACAAATTAGCCATAAAGTAATACTCCGGAGAACCAAACATATCTCTCTGAGTTTCAGCTAACCAAGACCCTTCAGCAATTATATACGGAGTAATTCCATAATGTAAGATTTTTCCATCCCAACCAATAGAATATATGTCTTCCGAAGAACTGCCCCAAATATCAATTAAACTATAATCTGTCCCGGTATAAACTCTCTCCCAAGAAATTCCATCATAATGATAAACATTACTATATAACTCAGAATTTGAACCTGGTTTTCCAACCACATAAACATCATTGGCCGAGCTTCCCCAAACCCCCATAAAATATTTATTTCCAGGCATATTTGGATCAACTACTTCCTCTTCCCAAGAAACTCCATCATAATGCAAAACTTTTCCCGCATTTCCGGGACCAACAGCATAAACATTATCAGAAGAACTCCCCCACATATCTTTGAAATAATTCCAGTTTCCATTCCTAACTACTTCTTCCCAGGAATTTCCGTCATAGTGGAAAATAGAACTAGTAGGATTGCCGCCAGTAGGATTAGTGCTGTGCAGCCCACCCAAATAAACATCATTAGCGGAGCTTCCCCAGATAGATTTAAACCGATTGTTTGTAGCACCCATTTCTACAAGTTCCCAAGAATTTCCATCATAGTGGAACACAGTTTTATCCTGGGTTGCTGTTACATAAATATCATTAGCGGAGCTTCCCCAAATTTCATCCAAGGGGTATTTAAAATCTAACATATCTTCTTCTTCCCAAGAAGTTCCATCAAAATGATAAATTCCTTCTTGACGGAACACTCCATTCCATATCATAGGGTCGGGATTAGTATCTTCAATAAACGCCCTACCTACCACATAAATATTATCGGCTGAACTTCCCCAAATTCCCCTAATAGACGGCAAGTTTACATTCAACCCAACATCCTCCCAAGATTTACCGTCATAATGGGTGATCCTTCCATCATCTATCCCAGAAACAATATAAACATTATCAGCAGAAGTTCCCCAAACGCCAAGCAAATTTTCCTCAACTCCAGTATAAACCTCATTCCACCCTATTTCTTCTTCATCTCCAAAAGCAAAATTAACATTTAAAGGATTAGTGCCAACGGGATCATCGCCCCAAATTCCATCATCCTCAAAAACTTCAAAACTCAAAGTTTTTCCAAGGCAAGCAGGACTACCTTTAACACTCAAAGTAACACTTTGTCCTTCATTAAACTCATCATCATTTTCATCAAACTCCCAGAAAGCATTATCCAAAACACATCCAGGTAAGGGGGCACCATTACTTCCACAAATACCCTCTTCACAAGACTCACCAGCTGAGCAAGGAATGCCACATCCTCCACAATGGTTCTCATCAATATTAATATCTACACACTCATTATTACAAATAGCAAAGCCATCATCACAAACTAACTCACAAATTCCGGCCACACAAATTTCACCACCAACATCACAAATCTCTCCCTCACAACCTTCCGCATTACAATTATTATAACAATAAAGTTCTTCGGCAACCATGCAAGCACCAGCCACACAAATTTCATCTTCGGCACAGGCAGGACCAGAACCACACCCTTCCTCAATAATTACATCCGAAATACAAATACCTCCTTCACAAGACTCATCATCTGAACAAGGAATGCCACATCCCCCACAATGATTCACATCAATATTAACATCAACACACGCCCCATTACATTCAAAAAAATCATTAGGACAAGAACAGAATCCTGCCGTACAAATTTGTCCACCCACATCACAAAGTTCTCCCTCACATCCCTCAGCAGTACAATCATCAGAGCATAAAATATCCTCAATTACTAAACAATCACCCTCTACACAAAGAACTCCCGGGGAGCAAGGAATATTACATGCCCCACAATTTTCTTCATCAGTATTAGAATCTATACACTCTCCACCACATTGAATCTCGTCATCACCACAAACCAATTCACACACTCCGGCCACACAAATTTCACCATAATCAGAGCAAGCTTGACCTTCACAACCCTGAATACTACAATCATCAAAACAATCAGTTTCTTCTACATCACAATCCCCGCAATCAAAAGGACAACTTTCACAATCTTCTTCAGAACCACAAACATCATCCCCACAAAAATCGGCCCCATCACAAGAACCACAATCAAGAGGGCAGTTCAAACAATGTTCTCCAAAAGAACCACCACCATACATTTCACAAATATCATTGCCACAACGATAACCTGGAACCCCTAAAAGAAACTCTCCATTTAGTTGATCAGGAGTAAGAACTTGAACTATCTCACCATCAGCACCATCCTTTAAATATGCTTCACTAATGAATATCCTTTCCCCAAAAGCACAATCATGGTAAGCAACCTGGTCCCTAAAACCGTCTGTCCCATAAGAATGAAAGTCTATCATAAAACCATCATGTGAAAAAATTTCACAGCCATCATCGTTTGAAAGAGTAAAATAAAAAGTAAGGTAATCTCCAGTATGGCCGCCGGTAGTATCATAACTAAGAACTATTTGATAGTGTTCACCATGATCACAATACTCTGTCTCTCCAGTACCACACCATCTATCTTCAAGCACAACATCAGTTACGACAAATGGAACATCCGGAGATAATTGAGAATCCTTAACAACATAATCACAAGAACTAATAAATAAAACTAATGATAAAAAAATAACTAAAACACCAAACCTCTTTTCCATAACAAAATTAACTAACCTATATTAATAAATCTTTTTATTTTGTATGCAACTCAACAATATCTCCACTCTTTAAAATATGCTTTACCCCACACTTCATTCCAGCATGTTTAGCACTCTTCCCCCATACTTTCGCAAAATTAAATTTCTTTACAAAATCTTTATGAACTTCTAAAGCCAACTTCTTAACTGTAGAACCTTTTTTCAAAGCAATCGGAGGATAATCTTTTTCTTTTCCAGGGGTTTTAGTAAAAACATAAATTAAATCTAAAGCCTGCCAAATTCTATTCTTAACATGATAATAATCTTCTTTCTTTCTAACAACAATTCTCTTCCCTTTTATTCCTGCAGTTTTTAATTCCTTATCAATAAACTTTTCTTCTTTTTTATCTTCCGCCAATATAACAATTAAATCTGCTCCACGAATTATCCCTAAAAACATTGGCCCTTTTTCTTTCTCTAAAAAATTCTTAGTAATTGCAGGAATCTCTACCAATTGGATAGGAACTTCATTAACTAACATTGTTCCAATTTCAGGTAGTTTTGTAGTAAACTTATAATCTGCAACCAAAGGAGTTGCATTGGTAATCTTACTTAATAAAAAAGATTTTCCGGAATTTGTTTTTCCTATCAAAACAACTTGAGCAGCACCATCTTTTTTTACACTTATACCCCCACCCTTTCCTTTCTTTGCTAATTTTTCTTTTTCTAACAAAGTTTTATATTTAGCAATTCTTTGTTTTATTTCCCTTTCTAAATTTTCAGTACCTTTATGCCTATTTAACTTAGACAGCATATTTTGCAAACATTTAATTTTGTCTGGTAATAACTCTGCTTGCAAATATTCTTTCTCTGCTTTCTGATATTCTGGATGAACGTTAGTTGGCATATTTAAAAGAAATAATTAATAGATAAAAAGGTTTCTATGAAATTAATAACCATAATTAGAAAACCAATTCAAAATCTCTTGGTGAAGATAAGGTTGAAATCTATCGTTTGCCACAGTCTGAAGTTTATGGGATGTTCCAACAACCCTTAAATTAAATTGAAATCCCTTCTCTGCATCACAAGCAAAACGTACATTACGATAAGTCATTACCACTGGCTGCCCCGTATTTGGAGTTTCAGTAATAATTCCATGTGTAACATCTCTTCCAAGCTCGGCTGACTCCAATCTAACATTATCCAAATCATCAACAGAGGGCGCATATGATTGAGAAACCCTACCTGCATCATCAGTAGCTCCTACGGGGTGCGTATGCCAATGATTGTGCAAGTCGCTAGCATCAATCCCCCCAGGATCATTGCTAGTACGATAAGTCCTAGTACCCCTATTCCAACCAACTTCTCTCCCTCCACCAACTTTGGACTCTGCCAATAGGGCCCTCAAACTCAATCTGCCAGATCTGATTATAGTTGGCATCTTAATAGCTAGTCTAGTCATCCCTATGCCCAAGGTAGCAACCCCCGCAACAGTGGCACCAGTATCAACAGCACTTTCAAAGTCCGCAGCCTGGTTCATAGGATTATTCATAGGAAATTTAGATAAATAATCGGTTTGAGAAATACTCCCCACTACCTCCGGATCTGGAACATAATTCTCAATTTGAGTAAAAATATCGTCGCCAGCACTCAAATAAGTTTGATCAAACATTCCACTAGGATCAACTAACATCATAGGATTATTGGAAACATAAGCATAAGGCAATTCACTAGCAACAGGATCTACAGAAGTAAACTTCCCCAAATCAGAATCATAATATCTCGCTCCAAAATAATATAGGCCAGACTCATCCTTTTCCTTTCCCGTAAAACCATATTGAATTCCTTCTTGAATTACTTGTCCATAAGGTAGCGATTTAAAATTTTTAACATCTCCTTCTGAATTAACAGAAATTCTATTACTTCCCAACCTATCTTGAAAATAAAATCTTTCTTCTTCTCCACTAGAAGAATAAACTAACGAACTTCCAGAATAATAATATCTAATAATTTCATCTTCCTCTTGAACTAAAGGCATAGAAATTTCTTCTCCACTTCCCTCACTAACTTTTGGAACATCAACAACCTTGGCAAAGGAGACAGAACTAAAAATAACTAAGAAAATAACTAAAATCACCGATTTTTTCATTTTTTATTATCTAAAGGGGATCTTCTCCACCATGTAATACCTCTGAAATATCATAAGGCGTATCTGTATCCTTCAAACAAGACATACAATCCGCACTACACCACTTACCAACAGGACAACCAAGATCAGAATCGCATCTTTCCCCACATTCTAATAATCCATCATCACAAACATTATCCCACCTGGTACAATCTCCCTTACAACCATCACAATCATCATTATTCCCATCATCGCAAACTTCGCCCGCATCTAAAAATCCATTACCGCAAGAACCACTCTCTCCACCAAGTCTATGCTCAATCAAAGGATTAATCCCCAAACCATAGAAATAATAAGTAGTAGAATCATCTCCAGAATAATATTTCTTAACTCTTCTTCCTAGAGCATCATATTCAAATTCTAGATAATGTTCATTTACTAAATCAATCCTACTAATCATATTGCTAACATCATAATGATAAAAGGTCTCTTCACCACTACAATCCTTTGAAATCATATTACCAACATCATCATAATAATATAAACAATCCATATGAGCATCAAAATCAACATCAATTCCAAGTAGTCTATTAGTACCAGCTTCATAATAATAATCAACACTATCAACTAGGTCACTCTCTCCATCAACATCTCTCAATTGTCTATTACCAAATGCATCAATATCATAATGAACATTACCAACACCATAATAGCTACCAGAAAAATCAGTTAGTCTATAAGCATCATCATAAGTAAACGAAGCAATTCCACCAGCATACAAATCATTTATGCTTTCTAAATTTCCAACATTATCATAGTCTTCATAACTTTCATGGAAATAAGTCTGCCCAGTCTCTTCATCAGGATTCTTAATTTCAATACCCTCAATCCAATTTCTCTCATTATAAGAATAATCAGAAACAACATTATTAGGATAAGCAATATAATCAATCATCCCCAAATCAGTATACGCATAATCTACTTCTTCGCCATCAACAGTCACCATATCTAACTGACCTAGATTATTATATCTATAATTTGTATCACTAGACTCTCCATTATAATAAGTACTTATCCCGATTAAATTCCCTGCCAAATCATAATTATATGAACTGTCCATAGAAAGAATATCTTCTCCATCATCAATATACTCAACAACACCTATAGTTCTCCCCATAGAATCATAACTATATGAAATACCATTACCATATAGATAATTATAAATTTCACAAATCCTACCGGCGCCATTGTTACAATTATCATAAGTGTTATGTAAAATAAACTCAAAAATATCGTCTCCATTATCATCTACCATAACATCAAAAACTCTATCTAAATTATCGTAAAAATTTTTAAATTCATACAAAACTTCCTGACCATCTTCATTTCCAAAAAATCCATCAGGGGCCCCATAAACAAACGTCTTCTCCAAATTGCCGTTCTCATCATATTCAAAAGAACTCTCACCAGAATCAATATTATAAGTCCATATTAGCTGTCCCAAACTATTATACTGATTCAAATTCTCAGTCACCCCATTCCTTGTAACACCCCACAACTGACCAAATACATCATATTCATAATCTATAGATAATATCTCGTCCTGTTCATGAACAGTATTTCCAAAAGAATCAATGGTGCTTGAAACTTGATTGCCTTTCAAATCAGTTATGGTTGTGGTACCACTTCCACCATAGCTATAATAATTACAACCCAAAACACTACACTCTTCTTCTAAAAATTCATCGCCCTCATCATACAAAGTCAAAGGAAATACCTTCTCAACTCTTCCTAAAGGATCATCATAATAAAAGTTTTTAACACTTTCGCTATCCCCATCGCCTTCTCTATATTTTAACAAATCTTTCTTGGCCAAGTCATCACCCCAACTCCCAAGCAAAGGATAAATCATTCCTTTGAATCTACCAATTGGTTCACTTTTTGGTTCAGTAATTTCTGAAACTTTTGAAATTTCATTATAATCAACATAAGAAACTAACGCATTCTCAGAATCCTTCACAACCCTACTTTGAATATTTCTAGCCAATCCATCAGAGTAAGAAATACTATTCATAGTTAATCCATTACCCATATCAACTTCGGAAGTAATATAATTCAAACAACTATCTTCCTCACTCAAATAGCCACACTCCTCCAAAGCATATCCATAACCATTTGTTACACTCCCTCCATCCGGAGTACTAACCCCCCACAATCTATTAAAAGGATCATAAGAATAACTAGTTTCTCCTCCATTCACATCAATAACATGATCTAACATCAATTTATTTGTATAAAAAGTTTTAACTTCATTTCCAGCATTATCTTCAACACAAGTTGGCAAAGAATGAGCAAAAGCAGTTCCAGAATTATCACACTCACCATTATTTCCATAATAAATTTTAGTTACATGGCCCTTCGCATCTTCAACTTCCAGAATATTACCATATTCATCATAACTATTTATTCTAGAAACAAATTGAGAAGCATCTCCCACACCTAAATGACTTTCATAAGGTCTCCAAACCTCACTAGAGTCACTCCAAGTAGTATGAGAATCTCTTTTAGTTTGAGTATTTTCCTTTACAATAGTTTGGTAAACTTGAGACAGCATATTATTTTCTTCCATCCCGCCATAAACACCATGGGCATAGAAAGTTAATGTTTCTTTAAATCCTCCACTACTCCCATGCTCCAAAATCATCATCGGTAACCCATTATATTCATCATAAAAATCATAAGAAACAGTTTTACTAATACCATTAGTCATGCTTGATTGACTAGAAACCCTTAAATCATAAGTAACCCCATCTATGTCTCCCCCCTCAGCCGAATTAAAAATTTTCAAATCTTTATAAGCATTCCAAACCTGAAAATCAACCCCGTCCACATCAGATGCATGAGGAAACATTCTAATTTCCATGGTGCCGCTTGAAGAAACTAAATCATACATATAAAAGTTATGCCACCAAACTTCATCATTTCCACTTCTTGAACCAATTTCCTCATCACCATCATAAACTTTAATTCTCCAATTAACATTAGGGTAACCATATCCCTGATCCAGAATCTTAGCAGAACCATTAATATAATATAACTCACCGGCTTCAACATCAATAGTTTGCTTCAAGTAAAAACAACTCGGATAATACCTAGAAGTTCTCATCTTTACATATCCATCCCCTCCCCCTAAAATAAATTCGTTTAAATCATAATCGGAACAACTAGGAGAAGTATATTTGACTTTGGTCCATCCATCAGGAACACCTCCTGTCCAATCCTGAAAATCTGGATTTTCTATAATGTCCAAAGGTTCCGCGTCAGCAGGCTCATAGGTAACAACTGGACAAATATCTATACTCGAACTAGCAACTGTTTCAGTACCATCTTCATTCTTAGTTTCAGAAGAAAACATAAACCTATCTAACTTAGCTGAAGAAACTTCATCACAACTACCACAACTACCACGATTATTGCAAAATTCTTTTACAGTACTCCCAAAACCCGCAGGGTAATCAATAGTAACTTTATCGTGCCCAATATATTTCTGTCTCTTCTTCTCTAAATGCAAAAGCGCATTTTCATAATTATAAACAACATCCTCCGAAATTCCTAACCCATCATCAACCGTTTTTGATTTAATTCTAAAACCAGTAATAGCAATTTCATCCATCTCACATCTCTCAACGCTATTTTTCCAATAACAACCATAATTTATACAATCAACTGGACTATGATCTATACTATCACAATAATCATCACCAATGCCCCTGCCACCAGGAAGTTCAAAACCTTCTCCCCAACCATAATCTCCTTGAAAAACAATCATCCCTTCAATCAATTTTTCTTCATATTCTAAACTAGCTCTTGCTCCAGTAGGATACAAAACTTCATCAATATAACCTATCCCTGGCACATCTTCTTCTTCAGTATAACTAAAAACATACGGGGGCAAAGAACTTCCATCATCTCCTTGATAAGTCAAACTAGTCAAAATTAATTTTTTATTTACATTATCTTCTTCCCAAATATCATCATTAACATAGTCATATTCAAAATGCCAACTGGACATTACCCCCAAACCAAGGGATGCGGGACCAGTAGTAATAACATTTGTAACAAAATAATCTTTCACAGAATTAGCAGGATCTTCACCATTAATAATATCCCCATAATAAACATCTTCCCTATCCTCGCTCCAAATAATATCAATCCTATTTCCAACTTCATCTGTAATAGATTCTAAATAAGATTTTGTATATGGACTTTCATCAACCTCAAATATTTCATCTCTAAAATTTAAATTAATTTCATTTCCACTAACATCAACTATCTTTTCCAAATCCCATTGATAAACAAATTCTATCTTATCCGAAGCTTCTCTTCCACCAATACCAGCATTACAAACAGCATGGGTAGCAATAGCACCAGGATTATCGGTGTCCATCCAATGGCCATCTACCCCCCCATCAGTATTTGTATAATTAAAAGGATTATTATCAGTTCCAGGGATACACTCACTATGCGGCTCCCCATATTGAGAATTCCAATTATCGTATTCATCTAAAGCACATTCATCATCCCAACAACCATTGCCATTAGAATCAAATAAACCGAGCCAACCAACTCTCTCGCTACCAAGAGTCTCTCTAATTTGAGTATCTTTCGACAAAGTGTTCGGACAGGCCATAGACCCCCCTTGAACATTACACCACTCTCTTGCCGAAAACCAATTCATTGGGTTAGTAGAAACAATATAAGGTTCGTACTCGCTATCATAATTAAAAGCAACAGTATTTCTTTGGTGTGTAAAATAATATTTTGTTCCATCAATCGTTGTAACAATAAATACCGGATGTACCATCCCCCAATCACGAACAAAATATTCTTCAATTTTAGCATAAGAATCTTCTTCTGTTTTATATTCCCTATACCATTCATCGCCAGGATTTACAATATTTTCAGAAATTTTAACTAATCTATTACTTCCCAATCCAGGTAAATTCATATAAAAATAATCATCACTTTGATCATTAATAGTTGCACCAGGATCTCTATGAATAGAATAACTTCCACCCAAATTAAAACCCAAACCAACTTCAGAAGCCTGTATTTTAGAATTATCTTTATGAACTATCTTATAAACATCACTAACATAATTCAATCCAACACCAAATCCCAAACCTCCTCTGCCAGGGATACTCCCCAAAGGAATTGAAAAAGTAAAATCTCCTTCATATAAATTAACATCCAAATTATCAACACCTGTAGAAATTGCGGCCACGGGAACATCGTCAGCAAATACGGCCCCAGAACACATAAATAAAAATAAAACAAACACAACAAAAAACCGATTTTTCCTTCCATAATTCATATACTTAAGCATACACTAAATGCTTTTTAAATCTTTCCAAACAATAAGACTTTTAAATAAAAATAATAACACAAAAATATGCAGGTATGCCAGAGCGGTCAAATGGGGAGGACTCAAAATCCTTCGGCTTAGTGCCTACGCAGGTTCGAATCCTGTTACCTGCACTCATTTTTTCAAATGCACATCAAGCTGTGGAAAGGGAATTCCAATTTTAGCTTTATTCAAAGCATTATAGATTCTAGTGTTCGCATCATTCACAGCATTAAACCTATCACCATAATCATCTACATAAAAGTAAGCCTTAAACAACAAAGCACTATCCCCCATACGCCTAAAACTTATTGAAGGCTCAGGATCATCCAAAATAACATTTTCAATTTTCCTAATTTCATTCAAAACAAGTTTCTTAACTTTCTCAATATCGGAACCATACTCAACCCCAAAAGGAATAACTACCCTAGACTTAGGTTCAGGCAAGGCAACATTCTGAACTATCCCGTCAGCTAACTTATTATTTGGAACTATAATTAACTCATTATCAAAAGTAATAATCTTCGTACTTCTCAAACCAATTTTTACAATCTTCCCTTTAGTATTATTATCCAAATAAATTAAATCTCCAACACCAACAGTCTTATCCAAAATAACACTCGCTCCAGAAAAAATATTACTCAAAACCGGCTGCAATGCCAAAGCAATTGCAATCCCTGCAACACCAACAGCACCAAGCAAAGGTAAAATCTCAAGACCCCAAACTCCCAAAATATACAAAACAATAACAACAAATAAACCAACCTTCATAACACTATGAACTAAACTAGCCAAAGTATCATCCAAATTAGATTTAGTCCTAGAAGCTGCTTTTTTAATTCCATAAATAAGAACTACATCAACCAAAGCATAAATTAACACACTTACAAAAATAACAATAAAAGAATCAACAACATGATATAAAACATTCAAAGTACTCTCAGCTAAAGCAACTCCTTTCAAAGTTAATCTAACGGCAACAAAAAACAATATAGCAGTAATCGGAAAAGAAGACTTCTTCATAATTAAATCATCTAAATTAGTTTTAGTTCTAACCGTGACTTTCAAAATAACTTTCTCTAAAATAAAAAACACTATTCTCAAACCTAAAAAAACTATAAAGAAAAATACAAAAGCATCCAAATATTGATTTTCTATTCCAAAAACCATTGAGAAACTAAGCTAAGAGTTCTTTAAAATAGTTTCTGTTAAATAGTATAACTACTTATTAATAATAACAAATAGAAAGGTTTAAAAAGGGAGAAAAATTTAGAATAAAAAATGGCAAAAAAGCAAGAAGTAAGAACAATAAAAGTGAATGGAACTACAATAAAGGCCTGGTCTCCAACAATAGAAAGAGATAAAGAAGTACAAAAAAGCCTTAGAAAATTAAAACACTATCCAGATATATATTCTCACGTAGCACTCATGCCAGATTATCATTTAGGAGAAACAAGCATAAACGGCTCAATTATCCCATCAAAAGAAACACTTTACTTAAACGCAATTGGAGGAGATATAGGGTGTGGAATAGCTTCTATAAATTTAGGAATAAGAGAAGAAAATCTAGAAGCTAAAACAAGAGATTTATACAAAGCAATAGTCTCAAGGGTACCAACCGGCAGAAGGGTGCATATTCACCCAGAAGAAAGAATAGATTCATTAGACATATTCAGAGCAGACAACCCAATATTTACTAACTCGGTAATAAAAAAAGCAAAACAACAAATGGGAACAGTGGGAGATGGAAATCATTTTGTAGAAATTCAAAAAGACCAAGAAGGAAATCTTTACGCAATGGTCCATACCGGATCAAGATACCTTGGCCAAGTTATAAGAGAAGTACATTCCAGAAACGGAAGTCAACCAAATCCAAAAAGCCCAATCATGTTAAACATAAATGACCAAGAAGGAGAAGCATACCTACAAGATTCCCAGTTAGCATTAGCATATTCAGAAGAAAATAGAAAAGAAATTCTAAGAAAAGTTTTAGAAGCAATTTCAGAAACCTTGGGAGAGATTCCAAAAGGCCAACAAGAAAAAATATTAGAAGGAATTCTAGACGTGCCACATAATTTCATCGCAAAAGAAACCCATTTTGGAACAGAACTACTTGTCCATAGAAAAGGAGCAATATATGTTCCAGAAGGAAGCCTTGGCATAATCGCCGGAACAATGGGAACCCCATCCTATATTGTTCAAGGAAGAGGTAACAAAGAAAGCTTCGAATCCGCATCACACGGTGCAGGAAGAAGAATGCCAAGAGGAAGAGCATTAAGAAGCATTAGCCACAAAGAATTTCTAAGAACTATGGATGGAATAGAAAGTAGAAAAGATGAAAATGTTTTAGACGAATCACCTCAAGCATATAAAAGTATCAAAGAGGTAATGAGAAGTCAAAAAAGTTTAGTAAGAAAAGTTGAAGAATTATTTCCACTAATCAACGTCAGAGGATAAAAAAATGTCATTCAGATTATATACTCCGCAAGATTTCAAAGGATTAAAAAGAATTGCTATTGATAAATGGGGGGATAGGGCAACTTGGGAAGAAGAAGAACTACAAACCTCACTAACTGAAATGTATGAAGACGAAAGTATGGGCCTACATCCGGTTTTTGAATATAGATATGTGCTAAATAGACTAAGAGAAGCAAAAGAAATGTTAGGAGGAATAAGAAAAAAAGGAGAATTAACAGATTTATTTGGAACAATGTGTGCATCAAAAACAATATGGACAACTCAATCAATAGGATCAGAACTAGAAAGATTAAAACCCCTAACAACCGAAGATTACCTTCAAGTTTATCTTAGTAACTTAGAAAATTTAACAAACCAAGATTATATGATTTGGAACATTTCCAGATTGGGTAAGGGAGAAGATCTAGAAGCAAAAAGAACTATATTTGATGATCTCAGAGAATATAGAAGAAAACAGGGCCAAGATGAAATAGTAAACATATCTTGGGGGGATTTAATAAAATTCGCCAAAGGAAAACTTTCCAGAGATTAAAACGGCCCAACATAAGAACCAATATCGACAAAACGACTAATCGCATCAAAAATTTGATCATCTGTAGCAAATTGTTCGCTCCCCTTTATATTCTTTAATTCATCATGAATACTTCTTCTTACAGATTTATCTTTAATTTTAAATCTATCCAACCATTTATTAATTCTGCCTTCTTCACCTTGATCTTTCTTCTTCCCTGGCCGTTTTTTATATTTCTTATGAGGATCTTCCGGAGGCTCAGACATTCCCCCAAAATAATCTAACTCCAATTCCTCATTTAAATCAGCAGCATCAAGTGTTCCTTCTTTGCTTAACCCAACTTCAAGCGGATCAAAAGTATACACTTCAAAATTAAAAGTTTGCTCTAACAACAATCCTTTACTAAAATCAGTCTCGGGCACCAATGAATTCCCTCCCACATTAGATATCCCAGAACTAGGGGCAAACAATTCTCTCAAGGCCTCCATATTAGAGGACAACAAATACAACAATCCTGCTCCTCCAACAATATTCATTGTTCCTCCTCCTCCTCCCGGAGACATCCCCCCAAATGAAATATCGTAGCAAGGTACGTATCCCAAAGCAGCACTCTGAACTACTGCCCCATCTGGATCAACAAACATCATAGGATTATTGCTAACATAGGAATAAGGTTCATTACTAGCAACAGGATCTACAGAAGTAAATTTTCCTAAATCAGAATCATAATATCTCGCTCCAAAATAATGTAAACCACTTTCATCTTTTTCTTTTCCTGTAAAACCATACTGAATTCCTTCTTGAATAACTTGACCATAAGGTAATGATTTAAAATTAGAAACTTCTCCGTCTAAATTAACAGAAACTCTATTACTTCCCAACCTATCTTGATAATAATATTTACCTTCTTCCCCATTAGTGGAATAAACTAAAGAATTCCCAGAATAATAATATCTAATAATTTCATCTTCTTCTTGAACTAAAGGTAAGGGAATATCTTCACCTTCACCAACTTTTGGAACATCCACAACCTTAGCAAAAGATATCGAACTAAGAATAATTACAAAAATAACTAAAATCACCGACTTTTTCATAACTTTTAAAACAAAAAGATATTTAAAAACATTTCCAAACTATAAAACCATGAAAGCATACGTCCCAGATACTTCTGCCATAATTGAAGGCAAAATATCAGAACTAATAGAGAAAAATGAAATAACTGGAACTATAATAATAGCTAGTGCAGTAGTCTCAGAATTAGAGGCACAAGCAAACAAAAGAAGAGAAACTGGATTCTTAGGATTAGATGAACTAAAAAAACTACAAGAATACAAAAAAGAAGGAAAAATAGAATTAAGATTCACAGGAACAAGACCAACTCCCGACCAAATAAAGTTTGCAAAGTCCGGAGAAATCGATGCAATAATAAGACAAATAGCATATGAAGAATCTGCAACACTTGTAACTGCAGACATAGTCCAAGCAGAATCCGCAAGAGTATACGGATTAGAAGTAAAATTCATAGAGCACATCCCACTAAAAGAAAAATTAAGCATAGAAAAATATTTTGACAAAACAACCATGTCAATCCATCTAAAAGAAGATTGTATCCCTCTAGCAAAAAGGGGGGCTCCAGGAAACTGGCAACTAGTAAAAACCGGGAAAAAGTTAGATTATAAGAAAATAAATAAAATAGCCAAAGAAATTGTAGAAAAGGCAAGAATGGATCCAAAATCCTTCGTAGAAATCTCACGTTCTAGTTCAACAGTAATACAATATAAGAATTATAGAATAGTAATAGTAAGAAAACCAATATCAGACGGTCTAGAAATAACCGCAATAAGACCAATAACAAAACTAACTCTAGAAGATTATAATATAGAAGAAACATTATTAGAAAGAATAAAAGCACAAGCAAGAGGAGTACTAATAGCTGGAGAAACAGGTTCAGGAAAATCAACCCTAGCACAAGCAATAGCAGAATATTACGCAAACAATGATAAAATAACAAAAACCGTAGAATCGCCAAGAGACCTTCAACTAAATGAAAAAATAACCCAATACTCAAAAAACTTCGCATCATCAGAAGAAATTCATGACATCTTATTCCTTTCAAGACCAGACAATTTAATTTTCGATGAAATAAGAGACACACCAGACTTCAAACTGTTTATTGACCTAAGACTAGCCGGCTCAGAATGTTTAGGAGTAATTCATTCCGCATCCGCAATAGATGCAATTCAAAGATTTATAGGAAGAACAGATACCGGATTAATTCCATCCGTAATTGACACAATAATATTCATAGCTTCTGGAAAAATAGAAAAAGTTCTAACTTTAAAAATGTCAGTTAAGGTTCCAACCGGAATGACAGAAGCAGACCTAGCACGTCCAGTAATAGAAATATTTGATTTTGACGAAAACGCTTTAGCTTACGAAATATATTCCTACGGAGAAGAAACCGTAATCATCCCAGTTCAAAACGAAAAAAACCCACAACAAAAACTGGCAGAAAAACAACTACTAAAAGAAATAAGACAATACTCAAAAGACGCAGAAGTAGAAATCATTTCAAGTAATCGAGCAAACATATTCATCCCAGAAAAAGACATAGGCCAAATAATTGGAACAAAGGGAAAAAGAATAGAAAATATAGAACAAAAAGTAGGAATAAAGCTAACAGTAAAACCAAAACTAAAAAAACAATCTCAACTAACATACGAAGTAGTAGAAACTTCAAAGTATATTGTCTTCAAATTCCCCAAAAATATAACAAAAGAGTCTATAGAATTCACATTAAATGACAAATTTTTATTCTCCGCAATAGCTTCAAACAAATCAAAAATACAAATTCACAAGAAATCTCAGTTAGGAAAAGAAATAATCGAAGCACTAGATAGCAACCAAAATATTGAAGCAAAACTATAATGCACTATATAAATTCTTTTTAATTAAATTGTATTCCATTTTCTTATGAACACTATAGAGCAATCTATCGGAGTAGCCGCAACAAAGATAGCAAAGGAAATAGGGGCCAATAGTATCGTCTCTATAGAGAGTGTAGATGCAGAAAAATACGAAGGTACTGACGAATTAGGAATAAAAGTAACCATATTCAAAAAAGTTCAACCAAAATCCTACAAAAAAATAGAATACAAAACAAAAACAAGAAAATTAGAAGCAGGTTCAGTTATCCCCGTAAAAGAAATCCTAATGGAAGCAATAACAAAGGACTACATAAAAAAAGGAGAAAAAGTAGTTTGTATAGAAGATGGAAGCATGGGAACCGGCTACAAAGGACTCTTATTAATCTTCGATGTGGATGATGTTTTCTTTAAAATGGGAAAACAAAATATCTCTGAAAAAATAAATCAAGAGATAATAGAAGCAACTTTAGAAATAGCAATGAAAATAGCAACCGAAGGAAGAGAAGGAAAACATGTGGGAACCGCATTCATAATTGGGGATATATCCGAACTAAATAAATATTTAAAACAATTAATAATTAATCCTTTCAGAGGTTTAGAAGAAAAAGCAAAAATAACAGACCCTTCAATAAGAGAAACCGTAAAAGAATTTGCCCAACTTGATGGAGTATTCATAATCGATGAAGAAGGCCACATAATCTCAGCAGGAACTTACCTAGATGTAAATACCTCAAATCTAGAATTCCCAGAAGGCTTTGGAACAAAACATAGATCATGTGCCGCAATAACAAAAGAAACAGATGCAATAGCAATAGTAGTTTCAGAATCGGGTGGCCGAGTAAGAATTCTAAAAAACGGAAGAATTGCAATAAAAGTTTAAACGGACCGGATGGGATTTGAACCCACGACCTATAGCTTAGGAGGCTATCGCTCTATCCAAACTGAGCTACCGGTCCACTATTTAGCCAAAGATTATACCTTAATAAATGTTTTTCATTTTTTGGATCAATCTCTTTAAACCATCTCTCAACTTGTTCTACTCCTTTTAACCGAATTCCTTTTTCATGTTTAATCACTCTATAACCTTGATTCCTCAATCCCCCTAAAATTTGATCTCTCATCTTTTTAGAAATAGTAGTTATCTCAACGATTGGATAAGGAGCCTTATATCTTGGATCTTTATCCAAATAAAAACTACCATCGGTATCAAATAAACCGCGAACGATATATCTAAGAAATCGCCATTCTTCAGCAAATTTTTGATCTATACTTATTTGTCCTTTTTTCCCAATTGGAAAACCAAGACGCTCATTCATAAATTCAATTAGTTCTTTATGCCCAAAAATAAATTCAATTGAATTTTTCGGCCTAACTTTTAGATATCCTT
>Ga0233437_1002950_pt1 | contig 23823 bp, 18 predicted proteins | sample SI_122_August201_FD_182714 | JGI IMG/M metagenome (GOLD analysis project Ga0233437, IMG submission 182714) | Seawater microbial communities from Saanich Inlet, British Columbia, Canada - SI_122_August2016_200_MG | ecosystem: Environmental > Aquatic > Marine > Inlet | place: Canada: British...
TTGTCTGTTGAAAAAACTGTTCAGATTATAAAATGTGCCATCACATAAAGTTAAACACTCATATTGTCCATGGCTTTTTTCATTTGCAGTACATGTCTTAATCGTTCTTCATTTTCCACAAGTGCAAGTCTCAGATATCCTTCTCCTTCTTCGCCAAAACCTTTGCCAGGGGCGATTAGTAGATTACCTTTGTTCATTAGTTCAATATAAGCGCAAATTAAACCGCATCTTCCAGGTCAGCCAGTTATGAGATATTATGCCTTCTAAAAAAAAGATATTAGAATAACAAAAATCATTGTTCCGCTGAATAAGATCCTTCAACTCAAAGATTATTATTGGCATAGCCGAAAATAATAATCTTTGTTTGCAAAACTATTCTTCTAAAAAACTTCTTTGATGACATTAACATTTGAAAATTTAATTCTTTTTGATCATTATCTGATGGTTAAGGTTTTTAACGATCTGTTTAATTTTTTTAGCCAAACAACCATCTATATGGTATGGTTGATATGCTGACTAATAGACGATAATAAAAAAAGAGAAGGAAAGAAAGGATAAATGAAATTGGGATTTCGTGGCAAAATATATTTCGTTTTTTTTGCATTGCTTCTGATCCAGGGCCTTGTTATCTTCTTCTGGACCACCCACGTATTGAAAGACGCCATTATTTCGTCGATATTTGTTGCAGGTATTGTTGGGACCCTGCTTCTCATTCCTGTTACAAATAGCATCAAAAGACTTCATGACTCCCCGGAAAAGATATTGAAGGGGAACCCTGATGTAAGGGCTTTCCCAAAGTTTAAAAAGAACGGCAGGGATCTTTATCAAGAAAATTTATCTGATCTGAAAAGTGCTGAACGGTTTTTAGATGAACAAAAAACCCTGCTCCAGACAATATTGGATGCTATTCCGGATTTCATATCCCTGCAGGATAATAAAGGCCGCTACGTCTCAGTGAACAGAGCTTTTTGTGAAATTTTGAATAAAACCAAAAAAGAAATTGTTGGAAAGACAAATGCTGATTTGTTTCAAAAAGCCCATGCACAAAAATACAGCATTGAAGATAGAACTGTTCTTGAAACAAAAATTCCCCTTGTCAAAGAAAATAGGGTAAAAAGTTTAAACGGATCAAAGTGGCTGCATGTGGTAAAAATTCCTGTTTTGGAAACAAAAAAAAAGGTGACTGGCCTTGTGTGCAGCGGCAGGGATATTACAGAGTTTAAACGTGTTCAGGAACAACTCACCCATGCCCAGAAAATGGAATCAGTGGGCCGCCTGGCTGCCGGTGTTGCCCATGAAATCAACACTCCCCTTGGAATTATCCTTGGATATGCCCAGCTTTTACTTGAAGATGTTGAAAAGGACGGGCAGGTATATGAAGATGTGGCAACCATTGCCAAACAGACAAAAAATTGTTCCAAAATTGTTGCAGACCTTTTAAATTTTTCTCGTTCCAGTCAAAAAGACATAACAACATTTAATATTATAGAAGCAATGGAAGAAATCCTGCATATGGTTGAGCATACCTTTAGTATGAACCATGTTATTGTTAAACATGAATATGATAAAGATCCTTTATTGATGATAGGGGATAAAGAAAAATTAAAACAGGTGTTTATCAATCTTTTAAACAATGCTTTTGATTCCATTAAAGAAAATGGCAGCATCATTGTAAACACAAATCCCGGGGAAACCTTAGATGAGATAAAAATATCCATATCAGATACGGGTTGTGGAATTTCCAAAGATAATATAAAAAAGATATTTGAACCCTTTTATACGACCAAGGGTCCGGACCAGGGAACCGGGCTTGGGCTGTCCGTTACATTTGGTATTATAAAAGAGCATAAAGGAACCATTAAAGCCTATTCCCCTCCATTAACAGGAAATAAAAAAAATAGGGGAACACAATTTATTATTGAACTGCCCACTGGCTTAAACATGAAAAAGGGAGAACTAAATGGCAAACATTCTCGCACTGGATGATGTACTGGATGCAGCAAACCTGGTCAAACGGATTCTTGAGAGAAAAGGGCATAAGGTTACTCCTTTTACGGAAGAAGAAGATGCCATTTCTTTTGTGGAGTCCAATGAAGTTGATCTGGCTATTTTAGATATTAAATTAAAAAAAATGAGCGGAGTTGAAGTCCTGGAAGAAATGAAAAAAAGATCGCCATCCATTAAGGTTATCATGTTGACGGGTTACCCGACCATAGAAACTGCCAGGGAGTGCCTAAAGCTGGGCGCCGGTGAATACTGTGTGAAACCCATTGATAAAGATGAACTGGAAGACAAGGTGGCCCAGGTCCTTAAAAATTAATAAAAGCCTGAATTTTAAAAAACATTTCTATAAAAAAATATTAGTGCTGATTATCTGTTTTTTCTCCTGGGATTGAATCTTCGGCAGCTTTCCGGATATCCACGATCTTTACATCACCCACATATTCCTTTGACTCGTATTTGGTAATCCGGGTCATCTTTTTTGTGAGTTCCGATACTTCATTGAGGTTCCGGATAATCGTTTTAAGGTCATCCTGCATCTGGGGTTCCATAAGATCATCCAGAACCAACTGGGCAGTTCCAAGTGCTGAAAATACAGGTGTGTTCAGTTCATGGGCAGCGGCCCCTGCCATTTCTAAAACACCCTGAAGCCTTTCTTTTGTCCTGTGTTCTTCTCTAAGCTGAATATGGGCGGTCACATCCCTGATCGTTAAAATAATGAAATCATCTCCGGGGTTTTTACCAAAGGCTGAAACAGGTGTCGCCCTCTCTTCCAAATATTTTTCTTTGTTACCTTTAACAATCCGTCTTATGCAGGCAGATGTCTTTTTTCCTTTTTCAATATCCTTTAAAGGACAGTCATCAGGATTACAGATTTTGATAATCTCATGGCAAGGTCTTCCGAGAATTTCAAGTTCTTTTAAATCATGATCCTCAAGAAAGGCATGGTTGACCATGGTGATGTGATGATCAAGGTCTATTACGATTAATTGAGCATCCAGGCTGTCAATCACCATCTGGAGAAAATCCTCGTGCTGTTCCAACTCTGTTATGAGTTTTGTTATTTTTCCATAATTTTTCGCATTTTGGATCGCAATTCCACCCTGCTCTGCGACTGCTGTAGCGAAATTAATTTCAGCATCTGAAAAATCACGCCTTTCAGAAGTAAGGAATCTGAGCACCCCTATGATTCTTTTTTTTACAACAATTGCAACAGCCAAAATACTGGCCACCCCTTCTTTTTTTGCATTTTTTTGAAAGCTTATCCTTGGATCAATTGTTGCATCATGAATGATCACAGGCTCACCCTTCATTGCATGTTGGGTGCTAAGTTCATCGTCAATGGTACCGCGGCCAAGATACTCCCTGCTCAAGCCAAAAGATGCAACCAGGTCCAAATGCCCTTTCACTGGATCAAAGAGTCTTATGGTACAACCTTTAAGTTTCATGACCTCAGGAATTTTGGCAACAATAAAATCAAGCACCTCCTTCAATTGAAAAGTTGAATTCAGGGCCTTACCTATCTCTTCCAGACTTTTGAGATATCTTATCTGCCGATTTTGCTCCTCATAAACTCTGGCATTTTCAATTGCAATACCACATTGTTCAGCCAGGGCGGCAACAAATTCAATTTCACGATTTTTAAAAAGTCTCTGGGTTTTTGAAAGCAGTCTTAAGACCCCTTTGATCTCTTCTTTCATGATAATAGGAGCCACCAGAATACTTTTTATTCCTTCTTTGCCAATGGCTTTTTTATGCTGAATATGAGGATATGAGAGAGCATCGGGTATGGCCACAGGTATTCCTGCCAGAGCTTTTATGACACTCAATTCTGCATCTATTGGACCGCGGTTGAGATATTCCCGGCTAAGGCCAAAGGAAGCTTTCAATATTAGTTTTTCCCCTGCTGCATCCAGCAATCTTATGGTTGCCGCATCAACTCCTATAACCTTTGGTACTTCCTGCACAATCACATCCAGAACTTTTTCTACATCAAGCGTAGATGTGATCATTTTTGTCACCTTCTGAAAAAGGTGAAGAAACTCTATTGTTTTATCTGCCATATTCTACCATATCGTTTTTGTAAGCCGGTTCAGTACTTTGAATTCTTTTTTTCAATGTCAGACATATAATTAAAATATTTTTGAACAAATTTTCCAGAGACGGTATCTGCAACAGAAAATAGAAAAGCAATATCCGGCATAAATTGTCCTGAAAAGGCCAGGAATACAGTTTGTGAAAGTTCAAAAAGCATATCCTTTATTTCATGTCTATCCGAGGGAAACTCAATGACTCCATAAACCCTGCACCTTGCCGGTCTTATCTCATAGACCTGACATCCTGAACCATCATTAAACGGACATAACCCACCTTCTTTTTTATACGTTTCAACAGCCCTTTTTATCATTATTTCTCTTTGACCTGATGTAAAGAGCTTGTTCATTTTAGAGTGCAGATAAATGACTTCTATGAGTTGGAGATCAAACCTTTGGGAACAACATTTGTTCATTACTTTCCCGCATTGGACATGACCCTCTTTGGATTGGATTTTAACTTCTTTATCAATATTTTTGATCAAGTCTTCATAATCAGAAAAAAAACGGCTTAAATCGACTCTGTTTTTAATCTCTAAAGAGGGCTCCCTGATTTTCAGGACACCTGATTTTTTCCCATATTTTTTTAATAATTTCCACTGACTGTAATTTGAGGGATTTGCATTTGAGGACTTTAATTGTTTTGAAGCAGCTTTTAGGGTAAGGCCCTTTCGAATCATGTAGGAAGTGACAAAGGTTCCCGTTCGTCCAATCCCGTGCCGGCAATGAATCAGCACTTTTTTCCCAAGATATATGGCCTCATCAAGCCAGGCAAGCGCTTTTTCCATATCTTCAATTTTAGGGATATCCTCATCCCATATTGGAAGATAATATACTTCAAACCCGTAAGATGCTTCAAGATCATGAAGATCGCTGAATTCAGCACAAAGATTCACAATTCCATCAATCCCCTGGGTTTTTATGGTATCTAATTCTGTATAAGACATGGGGGCATACCCCACAGCAATACTTTCCGTGATCCATGTTATGGGATACTGGGACATCGGGTCTCCTTTAGCATCATCCTTTTTCCTCAACAGCCGACCTGAAATCATACCGCCCGTTCATAAAATCATCAATCATCAATTCTAATTGAGTGTTCTCTTTAAGATACATATCCATGAGTTTTGTGGCACCCAAAAGTCGCCCTATCACATCCAGTGTTTCCTCCATGGACCTTAATGTTGCATTTTTAAACTCAGCATCAACAAGATCTGATTTAATCTCGACCATAAATCCAAGCCGGGTTAAAATTCCTTTAATAAAATTGGCCCGAAGCATCCTTCCATCCGGGTTTCCACCACCACCGGAAAACCTGAAAAGAATATAATTATCCTCTTTTATAGAAGAGCAGATCGTATCTAAAATAACAAAATGATATCCAAACCTGAAGTTTACATTCAAATACTCTTTTGACACAACGGCATAACTTCCGAACTGGGGTGAATCAGCACTGATAATGCCTCCGGCCATGACAATTCTGTCATACTCCTCCCAGTCAAAATGGGAGGTTTCAGACCAGGATATGCCGGGATGTGAAAGTCCTTTTAATAAGGCTTTCATGGGAATACAGGTAATATCTTCCGATTTTAAAATATCATTTTCCTTTTGAACTTGTTTTATTCCTGAGCCCACATCAAGGATATAAAAAAGCATGGGGATATTGGAGATAAGTTTTTTTGCCCCTTTTTTCCGGCTGCCTTTTCGATTGCCGGACAAAAACATTTCTTTTACAGCCATTTCATGGGTAAACCTGATAATATCATGAAGAGATCGACATGCTTCCGGCACAAAAGAGCGGGCATTTGGGTCTGTGAGTTTTAATTTGGCTGAAAAATTAATCACATACCGCAGTTTTGCCATAAAAGAACTGTCTTGAAAAAAATCCTCCCTGGGTGCTGATCTTTTTATCAGAGAGTTAACGATTCCTTCGTAGACCATGCAATTGTCAGCATCAACAGTTACCTGGCTTCCCGAAACCAAGGCATCAAAACCATGACTGACATTTACAATGGCCGGAACTCCAAATTCCCTGGCAATGGATGAAAAATGGCTGGCACGGCTTCCTGTTTCAATAATAATGGCAGACATATGATGAATTGCCTTAACCAATTGTGGGGGGGCCTGTTTAACAACAACAACTGATCCTTTGGGAATAAGGGGAAGTTGGGAAAGTTGTTCAAGCCTGTAAACGATGCCTGACCCAATACCCTGACATACGGTTTCTCCTTTGGAACAAAGTATATTATTGGGGATAGACAATGTCTTTTCCGAGATGTCCTGAATTTTGGCCGGATGAATGTTCAAAGGCCTTGACTGGAGGACAAAAAGTCTGCCCCTTTTATCCTGACACCATTCAATATCCTGGGGTTCATTAAAATGAGTCTCAAGTAAAACACCCCATCTGGCAAGGGTTAAAGCAGATGCCTCATCAAGGGAAAGTTGATCTTTTGTCTGCGAATCTGTTTGAACCGTGCGGGTTGAAAGACCCGGTTCTAAAATAGTTTGGTTTTTTTTGGCACTTGTTTTAGTGCTCAAAATGGTATCAGGATTATTTTTTGATACCTTGATAACATCCGGAGCTACTCCTCCGTCCACCAGCAGCTCGCCCTGACCCCAGACGGAATGGATCAATAAATTTTGGGACTTTGAGTTTTCTAAATCCTTTGTATACATGACGCCGGATGCTTTTGAGTCAACCATTTCAAGGACCAGAACAGCCATGGGAGTCTCGCTGTCCAATATCCCCTGATTGACCCTGTAATAGAGTGCCTGTGAAGAATATTTGCCGGCAATAACCTGTTTGTATCCGTTTAAGATATCCTCTTTTTTTACATTTAAAAGTGTTTGATACTGGCCGGCAAAAGAGGCTTTGCCATCCTCTTTAACAGCGCTGCTTCGAAGCGCAACCCTGAAGTCTTTTTTGACATGCCCAAGATCGTTTAAGGCATTTGTTACAGCTATATCAATATCTTCGGGTACAACAGCATTTATTATTAATTGTTCAATTTGCTTTGCCGTTTGTTCCAAAGATGTGGACGTGTTGATATCAAGATCAGATAAGAGTTTATTAATAGATTTTTGTAAATTATTGGTTTCCAGAAAATAATGAAAAGCATTGGTTGTGATAACAAATCCAATGGGTATTGGCAGGGCAAGTTCCTGTGTCAGATGGAATAAGGAGAATGCTTTTTTACCTGTAATGGTTTCATTAAAAGATTCATCAGTGTCAAACCCGATGGTAAATGGTGGTGAAAAATCAAACGCCGGCGGAGCAAGCATGAACCGGTTATAAAAATCAAATTTTTTAAAATAATCTTTTAAGCTCCAATTGCTTGATGGACACATTTTTAAAAGCTCATCAACCATTTTTGAAACAGAGTGCCCAAGGTGTTCATATGTTGTGACAACGGCCTGAAAATCATGTTTTTTTGACTATAATACATGTCTTCCAGGGTTGCCATATACTCATGTGCAGCCTTGTCATGTTCCAGCAATGCTTTAAAGGATTCATATTTTTCCCTTAAAACGGTTCCCGGAGAAAACACCTGAAATGTCCAGTATCTGAATAAATTCTTAATCAGCATGTTCTATACCTTCTACTTTTTTATGGGCAAAAAAATGAGCCGGGTTATTTATGCAGCATTAAAATCGCATGCAAAACTTCTTTTGCAAAAATCTGCTGAAAATTTTTTGCTTGTTATCCTTAAAAGATAATATCAGGTAACTATAATAACGTGACATATTATTAAGGTCAAACTTTATTATATCTTTGTCCATGGCAAAAGCCTTGTTGGGAAAGCTCCCTATACAAAAGAAGAGAATCAAATTTTTTAATGGCTTTCATATTATGAATGCTTGAAAATTTTCATTTTTTATTAATATCATTCTTTAAAAACATTTTTCTCTTCTTTAAAGTCGCAATAAAAATATTGCGTTGCATGGTTTTTATTGCGCTTTTATCATAACTCTTTTTTTTATCCTGACCCCACATTTTTGATACCTCTAACATTGGTCCCGCTTTAAGAGCATTTTTTTTTATTTTCAAATAAGGATCATACCTGGCATGATTCTGGCTACAAGTAGGGGTTGACAGAGAATAGTAATTTTTTATTAAGGAGAGCAAATATGACAAATAGTTCTGTTTTAACTGTTTGCGGCATGTGCACGGTGCGCTGCCCAATAAAAGTGCAGGTTAAAAATGGACAGGTATCCTTTATCGAGGGTAATCCCCATGTTCCTGCAATGAAAGGGGCTGTCTGTCCCAGAGGTGCGGCCGGTACAGGTCTGCTATATGATAATGAACGGCCCCAGACACCACTGATCCGGGTAGGAGAGCGTGGAGAGGGTAAATGGCGTAAAGCATCCTGGGATGAAGCATTTGATTATGTGGCTGAACGTCTGGGACAGGTCAAAGAAGAATATGGTGCAAGGGCTATTTCCCTTTCAGACCGGGGAGGTCCTTTCAGGGATTTTCACCGGGCATTTCTGCGGGGTCTTGGAAGCCCCAATTATATTAACCACGATTCTTCCTGTGCCCGAAATGTCCAGCATGCAGCTTTGTCTCTGACGGGAAAGGGCCGCAAGGCAGTGGCTTATGATTTTAAGAACAGTAAGCATGTGGTTCTCCAGCTTAGAAATATTTTTGAGTCTGTAAATGTCCAGGAAGTCAATAATCTCATGGATGCCATGGAAAAAGGATGCAAACTCAGTGTCATTGATATTCGTTCCAACATATCTGCCTCCAAGGCCCATAATTTTATGAAGATCCGTCCTGGAACCGATTATGCATTTAACCTTGCTGTGATAAACGAGATCATCAGTAAACGATTCTTTGATAAAAAATTTGAAAACCAATATATTGAAGGATTCAAAGAACTGGAACAATTTGTGGAAGTCTATACGCCTGAATGGTCTGAAAAAGAAACGGGTATACCCGCAGACCAATTACGCAATTTTGTCAAGCAATTGGCAGAGGCCGCACCGTCTGTGATCTGGCATCCGGGATGGATGGTAGCAAGATATACTGACTCTTTTTATGTTTGCCGCACGATTTATATCATCAATGCCCTGATGGGATCCTATGGTGTAAAAGGTGGACTTCCTTTTGTGAGCAAACCCGGTGATGTTGGCCGCAAAGGCTTGAAAAAATTTATGGATCTTTATCCAAAACCCGAAGAAAAACGAGCAGACGGCGTTGGCTGGAAATACAAGCATTTTCAGGAAGGCCCGGGCCTGGCCCATCTGCTTTTTGAAGCAATGGAAAAAGAAGATCCTTATCCTGTAAAAGCCTACATTGCGTTCCGGCACGACCCTCTTATGGGGTTTCCTGAACCGGAACGACTAAAAAAAATGTGGGAAAACCTTGATCTTCTGGTTTCCGTAACCTTTAGCTGGTCTGATACTGCATGGCATTCAGATGTGGTCCTACCCATGTCAACATATCTTGAAAGAGAAAGTGTTATTGCCACGAAAAATGCTTTGAAACCGCAATTTTTCATGCGTAAAAGGACTGTGGAACCCTGTTATGATACCAAAGCCGACTGGGAGATTTTTTCCGGGCTTGCCAAACGCATGGGTCTTCCTGAACTGGTCTTTGAAACTGCTGAAGATCTCTGGAATTTTCAACTGGAAGGAACGGGTGTGAAAATTGAACACTTTGACGCAAAGGGAATGGTTTCACTGGCTGACAAACCCGTATATCTTAACTTTGACGACTACAAGTTTAAAACGCCCAGCGGCAAAATTGATATCATTTCGGAAAAATTTGAAGACAGCGGCATTGCTTCACTTAAACCCTATGAATCTCCTAATAAACCCAAAAAACAAGGAGATTTCCGACTTACTTTCGGCAGGTGTGCTCTGCATACCCAGGGACACACGGTAAATAATCCCATGCTGTCGGATCAGATGTCTGAAAATGTACTCTGGATACATACGGATGAGGCCCAAAAACTGGGAATTTCAGATGGTGAAGTCGTTAATGTCACCCAGAATGATTATACGGAAACCATTAAAGCCAAAGTAACTGATTTGATTCATCCTGAGGCTGTTTTTGTTATCCATGGTTTTGGCCATCGACTGGAGGTTGAAAGTATTGCTTTTGGTAAGGGCCTGGCAGATAACAAATTCATGGCAGGCGGTATGGACATATGGGACAAGGCAGGCGGCGGGATTGCCTATCAGGAACATTTTGTAACCGTATCCAAAGCTTAGGCTTAAAAAATAAAAAAGCCCTTTTTCAAAATCGAAAAAGGGCTTTTTTTATTCTTAGTGTATAGCCGAAAACCTGAATTTTTTTAATAATAGACGGGTGGGCACTCCTTATCCACTCTTTCCAAAAGGACAAACCGGAAATCTACAGGGGTCGCAGTTAAGACACAGGCCTCCGTGGCACAATTTTGCAAGATCCCTTTGTACGGGTTTTTCTCCGGCCATAAGTCTGGGTAGTATCAGATCAAAAATTGTTGTTTTATGGTATAGACCACAGGCAGGAAGCCCCATTATGGCAGTATTTTTATGATAGCCTAAAAGGAACATCGCACCGGGTAAAACGGCTGCCGAATAAAAAGTCTCTTCAAATCCTGAATCTTCTATCCCGGCCTTTGTCACATCGTCCGGGTCAACGGACATGCCCCCCGTTGTGATGATAATGTCCGTGTCTTTTTCCAGATAGGTTTTTATCTGCTTACTGATCATTTCATGGTCATCGGGCAGGATAACGACTTCTTCCAGTGTTGCGCCCAAGGCGGTTGTCTTTTTTTCAACAATCGCCTGAAACTTATCTTTGATAAGCCCCTTATACACCTCATTACCGGTAATGATCAGTCTTACTTTTGCCGGATTGAACAGTTTAACTGAAAATATCGGATAATGCTGCCGCGCAAATTTCACAGCTGTTTCAAGATCATTTTTCTGGATAACCAGGGGGATTGCCCTTGTTGCGGCAAGGCTGTTATTTTTTTCTACAGGACTGTTATTATGGATAGAAGCGCACATAACGTCCTGGATCATATTAAATTCAGTAAGGGCTTCAAAATCCACTTTAAAAAGGCCGGGGTATTCTGCTCTCAATTCCAGTTTTCCTTCCCTGGGAGCACCGGAAAATGTCACACCCGGCCCTGAGAGTACGGATGCAAGTTCCATCACGGCATCATCTTCATGGACTTGATCGTCTTTTAAATCCAGGACATAAAGATTATTTTTGCCCATGCGCATTAAACGGCATAAATCACCAGAGGTCACTTTGTGGCCTTTTTTAAATGCCGGGCCCTTAAATTCCCCTGGTATGACCTGGGTCATATCATGAGCCAGAGTGCAGCCGACTGCCTGATCAATGGGTATGGTTTTAAAAGGTATAACTTTTGTGCTCTCACACATTTTAATTTCCTTTTTTTTAAGGACCGAAAATTTTATAACTTGAACGAAATTGCTTGTCTTTTGGCCCATCTACTTTGTTGCATCAAAGGCCGAATACGTATAGTATGCAACCTTTAATGCGCCTTGTATATGGGCCACCAGATTTTAAAGATTGGCCTGCGCTATTTCTGTTCAACTTATTTCATTTGCGGTCCTAAAAGTGTTTTATTACCATGTATGAAATATCCTACCCATGCCGGAGTAAGGTGTCAATAACAAAACGAACGATCGTTCTATTTTTCTTGACACTTCAATCGGGTTGTTTTAAAAAAGAAATCTTGAAAGGGATTACATAAAAATGGTCAGGACATAAAAAGATATGAAAATTTTGGTTTGTGTCAAACATGTCATGGAATCTGAATCAAAGGTCCGGATAAACGATTCAGGAAAATGGGTGGAACATTCAAGTTCAACCCGATTTGAAATGAACCCGTTTGATGCCTATGCTATTGAGGAAGCGTTATTGATAAAAGAGAGGTTTGCCGATTCACGGATACACGCAATAAGCATCGGTCCGGATCATGTCCGGGATACATTGAGACGAGCCCTTGGAATGGGAGCGGATGAGGGGTTTCACATAAAGGATAAGAATATTGGCTTTCGCCCCCCTTTACTGACAGCATCATGGATTGCCGCTTACGCAAAAAATAAGGGGTATAACCTGATATTGACAGGAATAATGTCCAAGGATGAAATGAATGCTCAGACAGGCCCCATGATAGCGCAAATCCTTTCAATCCCCTGCTGCACAGCCACAATATATGAAAAAATATCGCCTGATAAAAGAATGGTGTCCGTTGAAAGGGAAATAGAGGGCGGGGCAAGGGATGGGTTTGACATTAAATTACCCTGTGTCTTAACCCTCCAGACCGGAATCAATTGTCCGAGATATCCTGCCCTTTCAAAAGTATTAAGAGCAAAGAAAAAAGAGCTTGAAGTCATTGATTCAAATTCCATAGACGATATTAAGCAGGGGTTGACTTTATACAATATTCGATCCCCGAAAAAAAAAATGAAAGGGATTTTTCTTGATGGAACAAGGGAAGACAAGGTGGATCAATTAATGGATATTCTTGGAAAGAAAGCACTCCTCCAGTAAAAAGACAAGATAAGGTATGACAAAAAAAATAGCAATTATCGTAGAACACAGTGCCGGCAGGGTTAAATCGGTAATCTATGAATTGTTATCCATGGCAAAAAAAATTATGATGCTGGAAGAATGCAAGATCACTCTTTTCATCATCGGGGAAGGAATAGACAAACTATCGCAAAGCATCAGTATGGACACAGGACATGATATTTATGCGGTTCATACTCCGGGATTTTTGAAATACAATGGGTCTTTATACAAAGAAATTTTTTCAAAACTATTTACCCAAAAGAATTTTGATTATATCTGCGCCCCTCATTCAATTTCGGGAATGGATTATGCGCCGGCTCTTTCAGTCGCTCTTCAATCAGTCTGTATTACCGGAGTGGAAGATGTACGTGTTGAGGATGGGGAAATTTATTTTTTGCGTTCAATGTTTGGTGGGAAATTGACAGCCAAATTTGTTAATGGCCTAAATCCCCTCGTTATGACCATACAACCCGGTTCCTTTAAACCATTTTTCCTCAAAAAAGAGAAAACAGGTAAAGCTAAGACAGGTAAAGCGAGGTCAGGTAGGATTACAAGGATGGTTTATAAATACAATGAAAACACAATGGTATTCACAGGGAGCAAAGTTTCACCCTGTAAGGGCTCTGAGCTTGATAAGGCAGATGTTATCGTTTCCGGCGGCCGGGGAATAGGGGAAAAGAAAAATTATAAATATATAGAAATGCTGGCAACACTTTTCCCGAGATCTGCAACAGGAGCCTCCCGGCCGATTTGTGATTACGGATGGGTTAAATATAGCAAACAAGTGGGGATGACAGGAGCTTTTGTTTCCCCAAAGCTATACATTGCATGCGGGATATCGGGTTCAAACCAGCATGTAGAGGGGATAAGAAATTCTAAGTTTATCGTTGCAATAAATTCGGATCCCCAGGCACCTGTTTTTCAGATTGCCGATGTATGTATTGTCGAGGACGTTATCGAATTCATTGGAATATTTGTTAAAAAATTCAAAAAAGAAAAATTGATTACACGGGGATTAGAAAATGCTGCAATTAAAGCCTCTGCCAGTAAAAAGAATTAAATTTAATCATAAAAAGGGATCAAGATGAAAGAGTTTATCCTGGATGGACGAATCGCAGTTACCACAGGAGCCGGTCTGGTCTGGGACGGTGGGATGTTTTTGTAACTATAATTTTAATAAAGGAATAAAAAAAATGGCTCAACTTATAGCTGATAGAAAAGAAATTGATTTTATTTTGTATGAACTTTTAGATGCAGCACAATTGTTCAAGCATGAAAAATTTAAAGGTTTGTCAAAAAAAATGGTTGATATGATCATTTCTGAAGCCAGAAAACTATCTATTAAAGAGATACTGCCCACCCTTGCCCAAAGTGATAAAGACGGGGTCCGATTTGAAAAGGGTCAGGTCACGGTACCCCAATCATTACACAGGGCAAGAAAAGCGGTGCGTGATGCAGAACTTACTTCCACCATGGAAGATCCTGAATGGGGTGGACAGGGGCTGCCGCATTTAGTTTCAGTAGCTCTTGGCGAGTATGTGGTGGGTGCTAATTATTCCTTGAGTGGATATACCCATATGGGCCATGGAACAGGGAAAATGATAGAACTTTTCGGGACGGATCTGCTAAAAGAACTGTTCCTTGAAAATCTTTATACTGCCAAGTGGTCCGGTACCATGGTATTGACTGAACCCGAAGCAGGATCAGATGTAGGCGCACTGACCACCACAGCTAAAAAGAATGCTGACGGAACTTATAACATCACCGGAAACAAGATCTTTATCACAGCCGGAGATCATGATCTTGCTGAAAACATTATCCACCCGGTACTGGCCAGGATTGAAGGTGCGCCCGAGGGGAGCGCCGGAATCTCCATCTTTATTGTCCCAAAATTCCGAGTCAATAAAGACAAGACCATTGGTGAATTAAATGACGTCCAGTGCGTTGGAATTGAGAAAAAAATGGGTATGCACGGATCTGCCACCTGCTCCCTGTCCTTTGGCGCCAATGGAAAATGCAAAGGGGTTTTACTGGGCCGGGAAAACAAAGGCCTGCAGATTATGTTTCATATGATGAATGAGGCCCGTCTTAGTGTTGGTTTTCAGGGCAGTTCAGCCGCCTCTTTGGCCTACCTTTATGCACTGGATTATGCCAGACAGAGAATTCAGGGAAAAGATCTTGCCGGTTTTAAAGATCCGAATGCAAAATCCATCCCCATCATTAAACACCCGGATGTACGTCGGATGCTAACCTGGATGAAAGCCCATGTGGATGGGATGAGAAGTCTTGTCTTTTATGTAAGCGCCTGTTTTGATAGAAAAAAAACTTCAACGACAAAAGCAGATAGGAAACTGGCCGGGGATATGATTGATTTGCTCACCCCCGTAGTAAAAGCCTATTGCTCGGAAAAAGGATTTGATGTCTGCGTAGAAGCCATCCAGGTATACGGCGGCTATGGATTTACCAGCGAATTTCCTGTGGAACAGCTAGCTCGGGATGTAAAAATCGCCTCTATCTATGAGGGCACCAACGGTATTCAGGCCATGGACTTTCTGGGGAGAAAACTTGGCATGGAAAAAGGGGCCGTCTTTATGAATTTTCTAAATGAAATCAATAAGGTCATTGCTGCAGCAAAAGAAAAAGAATCTTTAGCCCTGCTTGCCCATGCCCTTTCAAAGCAGGTCGAAAGTCTCGGGGCAACAGCCATGATCATCGGCCAGGCCGCAATGTCGGAAAAATATGCTACAGCCTTTGCCAATGCCCACCCCTTTCTCGACGTTACCGGAGATGTTACTATCGGATGGATGCACCTGTGGCGGGCGCTGACAGCCACAACAGCACTTGAAAAAAATCCAAAACAAAAAGATCGTATCTTCTATGAAGGCATTATCACCACGGCCAGATTCTATATAGAAACCGTCCTGCCCGTAACTTTTGGAAAAATGAAAGCGGTTCAGGGTTTGTGTGATGCAGCATTGATCATGGAAGACCAGGCATTTGGATAAGTAGAAAATCGTTTAGGTAAACTGGCTGCTGCTTTGGCAGACCACAACAGGATCAGCAGTCCTATATTATACATGTATATACAAGCTGGAAATTTTATGGTAAAGCAAGATAATTATAAATTTTGTGAACCATGTATAGAGGAAATAAATTGATATGAAAAAAATTGTCGAGTGCGTACCTAACTTTAGTGATGGCCGGAATAAGGAAACCATAGACGCCATTGCAGATGCCATTAGGCAGACAAAAGGCTGTCGCCTTTTGGATGTTGATCCGGGAAAATCAACCAATAGAACAGTTTATACATTTGTGGGATCTCCTGAGGCGGTTATTGAAGGTGCTCTGAACTCAGCCAGGGTAGCAAGAAAAAAAATCGATATGAGAGTTCATAAAGGTGGACATCATCGCATGGGCGCCATGGATGTCTGTCCTTTTATTCCAGTGGCCAATGTGACAATGGAAGAATGTGTTGAAATCTCAAGAGACTTCGGCAGGAGAGCTGCCGAGGAACTGGGGATACCCATTTATCTCTATGAAGAATCCGCCACCTTGGAATACCGGAAAAAACTTCCCCAGATCAGGGAAGGCCAGTATGAGGCAATAAAAGACAGAATTATAACCAGAGAGTGGAAACCGGATTTCGGACCTGCCGAATTTATCCCAGAGTGGGGGGCAACTGTAACGGGGGCCAGATTTTTTCTGATTGCTTATAATGTAAATCTTTTATCCACACCAAACCAGGCCCACCGAATTGCCTTAAATCTCAGAGAGGCAGGTCGCGGAGTAGATGAACCCGGTCGACTAAAAGAGGTTAAAGGCATGGGGTGGTATGTGGAAGATTACAACCTTGCCCAGGTCACGGTCAACTTGGACAATTATCATGTCACCCCTCCCCATATTTTGTTTGAAGAAGTCAAAAAGGATGCAAAAGATCTGAATGTAGCTGTTACAGGATCTGAAATTGTCGGAGTGGTGCCTTTAGAAGCAATTCTCATGGCGGCTGATTATTACATTGAAAAAGAGAATCTTTTTATACTGGACGAGGACCAGAAAGTCAGGCTTGCCATTGAACGTCTTGGCCTGAATTCAGTTGCCTTGTTTAACCCGGAAGAAAAAATTATTGAGTATATTATTGCCCAGAAAAAAAATGAACCACTGGCTGGCCTGACTGTTAGACAATTTATTGAAGAAGTGGCTTCAAGAAGTTCAGCCCCAGGTGGCGGGTCTGCCTCTGCAGCCATTGCAGCCATGGGTGCCGGGCTTGGCTCAATGGTGGCAAAATTGACCCTGGGTGTTCGAAAATTTGAAGACCTGGACGCAAAAATGCGTAAGATTGCGCAGCCTTTGCACAACGCTGCCAAAGCATTGATACCCATGATTGATGCGGATACAAATGCTTTTAAAGATTATGTAGAAGCACTGCGTCTGCCTTCTGGCACAAAAGAAGAAAAAAAAATAAAACAGGAAAGATTGCAGCAGGGTTTGAAAAAAGCCATTGATGTACCTTTAACCACTATGAAGCTTGCAGATCTTGCATGGGATGCCATGCTGGGAATTGCCCAATATGGGAATATCGCATCAAAATCAGATGTTGAAGTGGGTGCAAAAGCAATGGAAACAGGAATCTGGGGGGCATATAAAAATGTCCTTATTAATCTGGAAGACATCACAGATGAAAAATTCAAAAAAGAGACTACAAAGTTAGCAAAAGATATTAAAAACAGAGCAGAAAATCAGTGCAAAAAAGTGCTGAGAGTTTTGGAAAGCAGGAAACCATAATATTTTTTCTTTCTTGCTTTTGTTTGGCAATTCTTCTATGTTTTTTAAAAAATTTAATGATTTAGGTCTTAGTCCTGATGGCAAAAAAAGGGGTTTTTTTACTATTCAATGCCTTTTATCAACGAAGAAAATATAGGTAAAATCAGTTTTATCAGTTCAATCGTAATTATTGTCCTGCTTACAACCACCCTTGGTTTTGTTTTTATTCAGAATACCTACGGCAAGTTTCAAAAAGATTTTCAACGGGTGGAAATAAATTATATGACCGACCAGAAAGACCAGCTCAGGTCTGAGGTTAATAAACAAATTCAAAAAATTGATGCCCAGCGCCAGATAAATGAGGTAGACATTAAAGCAGATATTAAAAAAAGAGTATACGAAGCCCATGCAATTGCGAGCAATCTCTATCTGAAAAATAGCCAAGGCATTAAAAGTTCTGAAGAATTACAGTCTTACATTCGTGAAGCCTTACGTCCAATAAGGTTCAATAACGGGGAAGGTTATTTTTTTATCTGGTCGGGAAAGGGGGTTCCTGTTCTTAATCCTTCTAACACTGACTGGGAAGGCAAAAATATCTATATAAATCCTGAGAAATACAAGATAGATCTTTTTAATAAAATATTTTCAATCACCAAAGACCCAGGCGAAGGTTTTTTAAATTATTCATGGCACAAACCCGGTGTCAATGAACAAAAGCGATTTGATAAAATTACCTTTGTCAAATATTTTAAGCCCTATGATTGGGTGATTGGCAGTGGAGATTATCTTGATAATATGAAGGACAGGATAAAAAACTCCATTATCTACCAATTCAATCAAAATGATTATGGGTTGAAGTTTTCAGAATACATTTTTATCTACAAGGTCCATGACATTAATGGTGGGGACGACTTTGCAACCATGCTGGTAAATCCCAACCGTCCGGATCTTCTTGGTAAAAAAATTTCCGACAATTATAAAGATGCAAAAGGTAAGATGTTTAGAAGGGAAATGATCCAGGGTATTCGGGGCAATGGGGAAGCTTTTGTTACCTATCATTATAAAAAGCCAGGCTCTGAAGGGATAGGTAAAAAACTGTCCTATTTTAAATATTATCCTGAATGGGAATGGATTGTCGCAAAAGGGGCCTATCTTGACTCACTGGACGAAAAAGTGGTTCAACTGCAGGAGAATTTGAGAAATGAAATTAATAATACGATTCATTATTTTGTGGTTTTTATTATAATTATCGGCATTGTTTTTCTTTGCATGGGATACTTTTTTTCAAAAGGGATTAATTCTATTTTTCAGGGATATAAAAAGACCCAGAACGATCAACAAGATGAATTGGTACGTGTGAATGCCGCCTTGAAAATCAAAGCAACAACCGACCCTTTAACGACATTGTACAACAGGGAATATTTTAATCATTGCCTTAAAAACGAAATGGAACGCTCAAAACGCTATGGAACATCGCTTTCCCTGATTGTTTTTGATATTGATAGATTTAAGAAGGTAAACGATACTTTTGGGCACCTTTCCGGTGATACCGTCCTCATAGAACTTTCTTTTTTATGCCTGTCAATCATTCGAGATTCTGATATTCTTGCCAGGTGGGGTGGTGAGGAATTTATCATTCTTGCTCCTGAAAACGCCAAAATGGCAATTGTGCCTTTTGCGGAAAAACTTCGAAAATTAATAGAAAAATATTCTTTTTCAATCAAAACTCAGGTGACTTGCAGTTTTGGAGTAACCGAATACATTGCAAGAGAAACCAAAGATGATTTTATCAATAGAGCAGACCAGGCACTATTTAAAGCCAAGCAGAGCGGTAGGAATAAGGTGATTTTTTTCTAGGGGATTGGACAGGTCATAATTTTTATAATCAAACAAGGAACGAGTTATGGAAAAATTATCTTTTAAAAATATGTTGATGGCATCATTGGCCTTTTTGGGTCTAATGTTAGTATTGAACAGCGCAGTGTTTGCCCATTGCCAGGTGCCTTGTGGGATTTATAATGATCATGCAAGAATAGAACAAATGCTTGAAGACAGTGCAACTGTTTTAAAAGCGTCTAAACTGATTGTAAAATTGTCAGGTAAAACAGATGCACAGTCGCAAAATCAACTGGTTCGTTGGATAATGAATAAAGAAAAACATGCACAGAATGTGATTTTTACAATCAGTGACTATTTTTTGACACAACGGGTAAAAACCAGCCAAAAAGATTATGATGAACGATTGAAAAAACACCATGCAGTTATTATTGCAGCAATGAAAGCCAAGCAGAATGCCGATGAAAAAACGGCTTTAGACCTTAGAAGAAGTATAGAAGAATTAGCTGAATACTATCCTGGGAGCTAATAATAAAAAAGCCCTTTTAAAGACAGATTAAAAATTTCTGTGATTAGAGGGATAGTCCTATCTCTATAAAACCGACAACTTGTAAGGGTGTATGGGTAAATGTTTTTGGTTGACACGCTCAACTATTTATAATACAGCTATATTAAAGCTATGTTGAAGAAAAAATACTAAATGATATATTTTCAGGAGGAAAAATGAAAGAAGTTGTCATAGTCAGTGCCTGCAGAACGGCAATTGGTGGATTTGGTGGTTCCCTTGCTCCGTTGAGCGATATTGATTTCGGCCCCATCCCCATAAAAGAAGTTATTAAGCGAGCAGGGTTGACCGGTGATCAGATTGATGAGGTCATCTATGCATCCGGATACAGGACAGGAGATCTTCCCATAAACTCTGCCCGTGTAGTGGCAGTAAAAGCAGGTATCCCAGTAGAAAAACCTCAATTTACCATCAGCAAGGCCTGTGCCGGAAGTATCAAGGCAGTTACGCTGGCAGCCCAGGTTATTAAATCCGGTGATGCAGATATTATTGTTGCAGGCGGTATGGAGAGTATGAGCAATGCAACATTTATGTTGAAAAAAGCCAGATGGGGTTACCGACTTGGGCATGGACAACTTCAGGACCAGTTGATCCTTTTTGATCCCTTAAGTGGAAACACTATGGGAGAGACAGCTGAAAATGTTGCAGAAAAATATAATGTGTCCAGGGAAGATCAGGATGAATTTGGTTTGAGAAGCCAGAAGCTTGCTGAAAAAGCAATAAAAGAAGGAAAATTTAAAGATCAGATCGTTCCTGTTGAAATTCCCCAGAGAAAAGGTGATCCGAAAATATTTGATACTGACGAGCATCCCAGGTTCGGTACCACCATTGAAGCACTGCAAAAATTGAAACCGCCATTCAGAAAAGGTGGCTCTGTTACTGCAGGAAGTGCATCCGGTATGAATGACGGCGCCTCAGCACTGGTTGTCATGTCAAAGGAGAAAGCAGATGAACTGGGTCTTGAGCCCATGGCAACAATCGTTTCCTATGCCTCTGCCGGTGTTGATCCGGCTTACATGGGAATCGGCCCGATCCCGGCCACAAAGATGGCCCTTGAAAAAGCAGGGTTGACCATTGATGATATTGATCTCATTGAGCTGAACGAAGCATTTGCCTCCCAGGCACTGGCATGTATGCGCGAATTGAATATGGATATTGATAAAGTTAATGTAAATGGAGGTGCTATTGCACTTGGGCATCCAGTATCTGCTTCAGGCGGCGCTATTTTAACAAAACTTTTATATGAAATGAAAGCGCGAAATTCGCGATATGGTCTGGCAACACTTTGTATTGGTGGTGGTCAGGGCATGGCCGTTATTTTTGAACGCAAAAAATAACGCGATAATTTGAATTGATTTAAAACTGCCCATGAAAAGGGGGTCAGGCTTTCCTTATTGTCGTTGTTGAGTTCAACAACGACAATAAGGAAAGCCTGACCCCTAATTTTTACTTAAAAACGCTTCACCTTTTAACAGGATTTCATCTTTGTCTTTTGGGGTTACAGGGTTGTTCAATAGTTCTATCGTCTTGTTTTTTAATATTTTTTCAGCATCAGGTTCATCTTTTTCCCTCCATTTATCAAGGCTTAAAAACGGCCAGATATTACTTGAAAACTGTGAATTCTTGTAATGTTTGGCTGTAAGGTCTGATAAGAGGAAATTACCTTTTGGCCCGATATTGGATATGTCTGAAAATCCTACTGCGTCATCGTCCAGAGAAAACCCTGAAGCAAACAGTCTTGACTGGTGAATCACATCGTCGCTATATACCACAAGTTCCGGGGAAAAAACCAGAGAGTCAAAACTGCCGCCCACAAAAGGAATCATGCCGGCTTTGCCCAGACAGCTTGAAAAATGGTTGATACAAAGGGTTGTCCCGGCAAGAAGATCAGCACCCCAGCCATTCGCGCTACCAGAGGTCCCGCAGTGGGGAATCTTATAGGAGGTCATCATTTCTGCGCAGGCCAGATTCAATAATAATGTGGCAGGAGAATAAAAACTTCCGGCATTCTTCATGTCAAAGGCAGCAGGAAGGCTTCCTAAAATGATGGGTGCGCCTTCTTTCACAAGTTGACTATAAGTTAGTCCTGCAAGTAGTTCAGCCGTAAGAAGGGCCAGGGTTCCAGCCGGTGTTATCGGGCAGGTGGCCCCGGACATGCCATAATTGGAAAAAATAAGGGGCAGTCCTCTTTTAATAGATGCATCCATTTTCATTGTGGTTTCAGAATTTAAGGTGAGCGGCGTAATCGGGTTTACATAGGGTATAAGAAACGGATGCGTGGATATATCGCCCACAAGATGCTCACAAAGATCCAAAGCCGGATTAAAAGAATCCCAGTCGGAAATAAGTATCACCAAAGGTTTGGTGGTATTGGCAATCATTTCTAAGACGCCATATAGATCGGCTGTTTCAGAAGAAATATCCTGGATTACGCCAGGTGTTGAAATAAAATCAAAGTTATCAAGACTATTTCCAAGGCCTGTGGCAGCTGCCATGTGATGCCGAAAAAATGGCTGGATATCATTTTTAAGCGGGTCTTGATAATGGAGGTTGGTAACGCCGATCCCAAAAACGGCTTCCCTTGTTCCATCTCCCTTAAGCGTAAAACATGGATTGCCCAGACGGTCATAGATTTTTATTTCACATGGGGCAGCATTTATTGCCCATTGGACAAGGTCTCCTGGAATCCGGATGCGATGATTCTTGCTTTGTTTCCCAATGGCTTTTTCAAACAGGGCTAAAGCCTTTGGATCATCAACCATAACACCGGTTCCTTCAAGGATCTTAAGTGCATCATTATGAACCTTTTGAGTCTGTTCCCGGTTCATTACTTTTATCTCTGGTTTCACGCCAAACATGGTACTTTCCTTTTAAACAAAATTAAAAAAAAGGTAATTGTTCAGCTCGTTAAAAAAAATTATACCCAAAGCCCTGTCTGTAGGATATTTGCAGGAGGTTAAGCGTTTAGCATCGAAACAAATATCCATCAGACAGGGCGGGTTCAAGCGTAATAGCTGAATAATTACAAAAAAAGTATCAATCCCATTCTATAATTTACCCTTAATCCGTTTCTTGGCTAAAGTATATGGGCCAGAAATTGTCGGGTTCTTTCTTGATCGGGATTATTGAAAATTTTTTCCGGAGTCCCTTCTTCGATCCAGACTCCCTCGTCCATAATCAGGACTCGGTCAGCCACATCCCTGGCAAAATGCATCTCGTGTGTTACTGCAATAATTGTCATCCCTTCTTTGGCAAGACGCTCCATAACATCAACCACCTCACCCACAAGTTCGGGGTCCAGTGCAGATGTGGGCTCATCAAACAGCATGACTTTGGGCTTCATGGCAAGACTTCTGGCAATGGCAACCCGCTGCTGCTGGCCGCCGGAGAGACGGGAAGGGTGTTCCTCGCGTTTTTCAGTCAGTCCCACCCAGTCAAGAAGTTCTTCTGCATAGAGAACGGCCTGCTTTTTTTTCTGGCCCAGCACGGTTATGGGTCCTTCAATAATGTTTTCCAATACGGTCATATGGGGAAAAAGATTAAACGACTGAAAACACATACCTGTTTTTTTGCGGATGTCCAGAATATGATTTTCCCGTTTCTTATCATCCTCGCCGGCAGTAATAGTAATCCCGTCCACTTCAATCGTTCCGGCCGTTGGTTCTTCAAGGAAATTGATGCACCGCAAAAGCGTACTTTTTCCTGAACCTGAAGCTCCAAGAATAACAACAGTCTCACCTTTCTTCACTTCAAGATTGATTCCACAAAGTACATGAAGGTCTGGGGCAAACACTTTGTGAATATTAGTGATTTTTACCATGGTAGTTGAATTTTCCATCATGATATCCTCCTGTCGCCCCTGGCCATGTGTTTTTCAATTTTTTCCTGGCAAAATTGTAAAAGAACGCACATGATCCAGTAAATAAATGCCACCATGATCAGCATCTCCAGGGATTGGAAATGACGTCTTCCAATCTTTAGTGCCCTGTAGGACATCTCCCACACCCCCATAAGAGAAACCATGGATG
>Ga0233437_1002954_pt1 | contig 23809 bp, 20 predicted proteins | sample SI_122_August201_FD_182714 | JGI IMG/M metagenome (GOLD analysis project Ga0233437, IMG submission 182714) | Seawater microbial communities from Saanich Inlet, British Columbia, Canada - SI_122_August2016_200_MG | ecosystem: Environmental > Aquatic > Marine > Inlet | place: Canada: British...
ATGCCGCAAGCAGTTCTGTGGGTGGTTATTATCTTGTTATTGGTGAACTCGTTATGACAGAAAGTCAGATTGATGCCAATCAAGCAGACCAAGTTGCTGGTCTTTATCTCACTAGTGGTAACGCAACCATAACAGACTCAAGTATCAATGAAAATATTGCCAACAATGTTGGTGGTTTTTTACATGCCGCTGGTGATTTGATCATGACAGATAGCACGATCAATGACAACGAAGCCACAACAGGCCAGTCTGGAGGCTTGTATCATGGAACCGGAACAGCCACATTAACAAATACAGAAGTGAATGATAACCAAGCAGGCATGGTTGGCGGCATTTACAAAACATCAAATACGCTGACATTAGATAATTGCGAAATTATTGGAAATCACGCCACACTAACTCATGTTGGCGGCATCTACCACACTAGTGGCGACCTCAATATTACGGACAGTACTATTAGTTACAATCTGGCAACAGGAAATGTTGGTGGCATCTATCATAACGCAGGAACATTGACGCTCACATCAAGCCTTATAAGCCATAATGAATCTGAAACAAGCATTGGTGGTGTTTATGCTAATGATACTTTCCAAGCAACTAATACAACCATCAGTGGCAACAGAGCTTTTAATGACGTTGGTGGTGTTTACCTTAATGGCACAACATTCTTTTATAATGTCACCCTTGTAAACAATGTTGCCGACTATAACAATAATGGTGTTGGTGATTCCGGTGGTCTTCTTGTTGCCGGTGGCTCCTTCACAACTTATAATTCCATTATTGCCTTGAACACAGACCTTGGTGGTGAATCCAATGATTGCACAGGCGCTGTTACTTCTGGTGGGTATAATATTCTTGGTGAAGACACTCTCTGTATATTCACAAGTGCTACAGGTGATATCGTAGGCACAGCTTCAGATCCTGTTGACCCTGAATTAGAAGTTTTGGCTGATAATGGTGGTGCAACATTCACACACGCCCTTCAAGCCTCTAGCTTAGCTATCGACACAGCAAACCCCTTAGGTTGTACTAATCATGCTGGTAGTGACCTCACAACTGATCAACGCGGTCGTGTCCGTCCTGCAGATGGTGACGATGATGGCATGGACCAATGTGACATGGGCGCCTATGAAACAGGTGCTTGTGGTGATAGTGTTGTTGATGATGGCGAATCTTGTGATGATGGTAATGATGACACTAATGATGACTGCACAAACCTCTGCACAAATGCTGTTTGTGGTGACGGTATCATTCTAACAGGCGTAGAAGAATGCGATGATGGCAATACAGTAGATGGAGACGGTTGTGACAGTTCTTGTGAAGAAGAAGCTGACACCACTCCTGCTACAGTAGATGATGATGATGATGATGATAATGATGATGACGATGCTGATGATACTGAAGCAGACCCAGCAGCCTCTGAAGATGGTTCTGCAGCTTCTGGTGGTGGTTGTAGTTTGGTAACAACCCCTAGCCAAGCAAGTCATACAGCAACATTTTTACTGGGACTAGCCTTTCTTCTCTCAGCAATAGCCCTAAGATTTAGAAAAGAACTTTCTGCATAATCTCCCCGGTATCATAAGATATCGGGCCGCGCCATAGCCAGCTACAGCTGGCGACGGCGGGCCTTCTCATAGCACCCAAAGAAAAACCCCAGTAAGCAATGCTTGCTGGGGTTTTTAATTTAAGAATGAAGATTGAAGAAGTCCCAACAATTCTAAAATCTTCATTTCAGCCAAAGGCTGATCCGTCCTCCGGCGGACATGTAATTTTCGTTCTTCAATCCCCACGAAGTGGGGTTATGGACACATTTATGTCCAGTTTTTGAGACACTTTTATCAATAATATTAACAGATTACATCAGAAATGCATTGACGTGAACGTTCGTTTACTGTATCTTGTTCATAGTTTCAAGGTCACAAAATGTGATCTTGAAAATGTGAAATAACTCTTTAATAACATCATGTTACAATCTTGAAATCACAAATTGTTATTTCAAATAAAGTAATTTGATCAGTAATAATGATAAGCTCCAAACTTGATATTCCAATTTGGAATATCAAGTTTTACAAAAAACATGACCAATATAATTCCTATAGAAAGCATTGAACAAAGTATCTATATCATACGTAATCAAAAAGTAATGTTAGATGCTGATTTAGCCAAGCTCTACAATGTTCAAACTTTTAATCTTAATAAGTCCGTAAAACGCAATATTAATCGATTTCCTAATCACTTTATGTTTCAGCTAACAAATGATGAATTTATACTTCTAAAAGAAATGCTAGAAACTAAAGCTAATACACCTAAAAGACTTGCAAAAGCCAATTGGGGTGGTCGTCGAACAACACCATACGCTTTTACAGAGCAAGGTGTCGCAATGCTATCTAGTATTTTAAAAAGCGATAGAGCTATACAAGTTAATATTGCAATTATGGATACCTTTGTAAAACTACGCCAGATGATATCAACCCATAAAGACCTCACTAGAAAAATTACTTCCATGGAAAAAAAATACGACCATCAATTCAGAGCCGTCTTTGATGCCCTTCGCCAACTCATGGAACCGTCAAAAACAAAGAAGAAACTTATAGGGTTTGAAAGAAAATAATAACCCTGCCCAAAGAGCGGACACATTTGTGTCCAGTTTTTTACCCTTCTGAGAAACTTTTCATAGACTTATCCGAAATAAAGCTGAATTAACTATCATTTTAAAATTAGGACGTTATGATACCTGTACCCACTTTAGCCCTACCACCAATCATTACCACAGCTTCAGGAGCGGCAAGCACGGCCCTTGTTAAACAAACCATGACTGATATGATGCCAACTGATCTTCCGGATTCAGAATCAGCCTTTACAGATGCTGTGAGAGCTCATCTTGGTCAAGAGCCAGAAGTTTTTGAGCATCTTCTTGGCGAAAAACCCACACAATTTATGGTGCAACCATACCATTGCAAGCATCATGATGATCCAAATAATATGCTCAGAAAAGAAACGTTAACACCAAGATTATTTGCTAACGTTGCCCAAAGCATAACACGCACACCCTGTTTACCTCTATTCTTTGAACAAGAGCGTCCCAGGATAAACATCGTAGCTGACAGTTTGGCTACTATAGGCACAATAGCCCTAGCTGGTGCTACCACCGTCTTAATGAATAATGTTATTCCTCTTTTTATAGGTGTTTCCATTCTAGTTGGTGTTGGTGGTTACAAAATATTTGTTAAAGGCACACGTGCAAAAATTACAAAAGCAATAGAACAAGCCAGAGCAGAACAAAAACAACTGAATGAAGCCAAAGAAGTTGCCCGTTTTCTCGATAATGCCTCAGCCTGTTATGATTGGCTTATACGCCATCCCAGGGTCTTTGTAGAATTTCTTGAAAACACAGAAACAGGCCCTATTTCTGTTCTCAGAGATAAAGCAACAAAACTCACGACTATTAAAGATGCTCTTGTTAGTAAGCGGACGCGTGTCCAGGGAGCCCTAGATAGCCAGCACTGGGATGTTATTGTTGACCAAAATAAGCGATCACAAGCTCAAGCTGTTGTGCTTGCAAACGTTGACCGCCTCACTCAAGACATTGGTGATATCGATGCTCTCATCGCTCAACTGGAAAGCGCTATAGGCAACTTACCTACTGCCACTGAGAAAATTAGAGCTCTTGTAGAGCAACAACAGTCACAAGAAGAGTTTTTTGACACATTAGTGGAGGTACTTGATGATGCTAATGCTTTATCAAGTATTTCTGATCAAACATGTGCACAAATATTTGAAGAAACAAGGCATATGCTTGCAACCATACAAGAGGTTATGGGTGATGTGGGCGAATTCTTAGTGTCTCAAAATGAACGCCTTTTAACAGAAACAAATGGCCCTGACCAAATCACAGGTTAAACATGACAAACTTTGTAATCATAAAAGATGCCACTGAACACGGTTGGTCAAACATGGTGACCGCACTGAAAGACTGTGTAGAAACACCTGATGAACATCAACTCGTTCAAACAATTCAAGATTCAAATGTCCTCACCCACACTGATCTTGTGGACTTCTTTGACGATAATAGAAACGGAAGACTTGATGTTCTAGACCACCGCCCTTGGCAACATCATGCATTTTTCACAAAGTATGTTGATAATGGCTTCTTGGAAAATCTCACAAATAATTTCCAGCATGTGATGGACCACGGCATGGCTGTAGATCAAATCAGACTCCTCAATGCCATTCAAAACCTACCCTATGAAGATGAAATCACACTTTTAGCTTCGATGACACATTACGAAACGGAACCTGCTGTACTCATAAAAGCCTATGTGCGGTTAGAAGATCTCAATGCCACAGAGATTCTTTCACAAGATAACTGGGTAAAAACATCTCGTATAGTTCATTCACGATGCTACAATACTGACCCTTTTCACTTAAATAATGATATAGAAGCTTCAGAATACGTAAGTGATTATGATATTGTTCTTCATGCCAAAAAATACATACTCGATAAAAGTCATCACAAGACGGGCAAAGAAAGTCTACTAGAGGGATTAGAAACCATACATATTCCTGAGGTTGAAGCTTTTCTAAAAGAAATCGTGTCAGAATCCTTTGACATGCAATTAAAATACAAAGCCTTAAAGCTACTGAGCTCGCGAAGAACTAAATCGAGTTTGGTCTTTTTGAAGAATGAGATTTTACGCAAAAACGATTTTTTCTACCAAGCAGGCAAACTCTTTGGCATCAATACTGATGATTACACATTAGATGACAATAAAGATAAGCAGGGAAGCTATTATAAAGAAGTATTACACGAAGCTTTTTGCTCAAATAAATACTATGATGCCACACGTGATGTGAGAGACCTTCTTGCACAAGGCCATACTGATTTTAGATACTTTGACATGACAGGCGCTGATCTCAGTGGCTTTGATTTTTCGGGAACTAACTTATATCGCGCAAACCTCTCTCACACAGACCTCACAAACACAAATTTGAGCAACATAGACGGTCATCAAAACATCATCATAATTGACGCTAAAATAGAGGACACTAACTGGCATATAGACCTCCTGATCTTAAGAGAAATGTTTGAGAAAAATTACTCAGATAGTCGCTATATACATGCCCTATACAAAGAACAAACCAGTGACATACTGCTTTTTCAAAAAAACACTCAGTATTTTACATGTGAAGATATTGTCAGTATGTTAAGCTCGTCGTATACGGAAGCCTTTGAGTTAGGGCTTAATTTTATTCTTGATGGTTATTGTGATGAAAGCTTTAGGGAACCTCTCCTGCTGCAAATCCTCGAAGACAAACCTTTTAAATACCGCCAAGAATCAGCCGCTCAAGCCATCATCGCATTAAACAAAAATATTGGTCAGCCATCTCTAGATGATATTGTATTCTATTTGGATCACCAAGAGTATGAAGCCAGACGAAACGCTGCTTATATCCTTGGCGTTATGAATGATCCCACGACAGTTGAACCTTTGATGAATCGCTTGTTAGACAAAAATGAGTATTCTGCCGTCTATGAAGCAGCAGCTACTGCTTTAGCAAAAATCCACAACCAACATAGCTGTGTTCCTTACGAACCATTGCTCCTTTTACTGAAAGACCCTGAAGTCTCTAATCATCACAAGGAAGCAATCATTGAATTCATGGGAAAAACAAAAATGCTAGCGGCGGCACCTGCTCTTTGGACTCTCCTGTTATCACCAGAAAGAACAACATACTATTTAGAATTACCACAAGCTCTTGCTGAAATTCACAATGAACACAACTGTATTACAGAAACGCAAATTAAAGACGCTTTAAAAAGTGATAATGAAACTGAGATCGTGTGTCTACTAAGGTTTTTAAGAAACATTTCTCCCCCTGAAACCATCGCCCCTATTATCATAGAGATCATGCAAGGTGATGTCATCGACAGCTCGTACCAGATAGAATTATGTTTAGATGTTCTTAGAAAGATACACGATAGTCATGGAACTATCCCTGTCTCAACATTACTCTCAATCTTGGATACAAATGACACGCTCAGTTATGTTGTGGCTAGACTCATTGGCTACATGAGAATTAAAGAGGCTGTCCCTATTCTACTCAAACATTTAGAAAATGCCTATTATGTAGATCCTGCCCATAATTATGCTCATGCCCTCAGCCTCATCAATAGTGAACATCATTGTGTTCCCATGGACCAGGTCATTGCTATTCTCTATAGCAAACACATGCAAGCCAGGCGACATACTGCTATGCTTTTAGGCTGGTGCGCGGCTAAGGAAGCTATTCCTGAACTCATTAAGTATTATGATAGAACTAAAGACGATCTTGATAGCCCAGAATGGCGAAATGCTGCCAACGCCCTCAAACAAATCCACAAAGTTCATGGCTGTGTACCTGAAGAAGTCATGAGGAAAATATAATGATACATTTTAACCCCCTAACAAATCAAAACACAACAGAAGCCCAAAACCCTCTGTTGCTAACACGAAGCCGAGAAACAAAAGTACAACCTGATTACTATTTAGAGGTTTCAAATCATACGCGCACTCCTGATGCTGATTATATTTTTAGGACAGCCTCTTCAGGTGAAGCGGATAAAAAACATGAGCTCGTGATCCAAATAGAAACGCAACTTTCTGAAGATCGTTATATGATGCTTGAGGGAGAAAGTGTGGCCCAACTGGCCTATACAAATCCACCGCAAGTAACTCAAAATCACCAGGTCTTTTGCTTTAACCCTGCCACAGTCAGCACAATTAGCAATACGGTTCTCAAACTAGGTTATTATAAAAAATTGGGTGAACCAGAAAAAGCTCTCATTATGGATCAAATGGCTGAAGCCATCATGACTGAAATGGAATATCGCGTTGAACGCGCCAATGAACACCTTCCTGGTCACCTCATTGGCAATGTCGTGGGCACGTTTAAAAGCTTTGTGGAAACAGCGCTTCCGGAAACTTTGAAAAGTTATTTTGTATGGCATATTGAAAACCCCATTGAAGCCAATTCACTCCTTGAACGATTCACATCTATGTTACGCCTCTATGAACAAGAACCTATAATGATTAAACCCAAATCATCAGAGGCCATGGCAGAACAAGTGAGATACATAAATCCAAAAACACTAGCCCTCATGCTGGAAAGGACAGAGACCCGTTTTTATGAAGTTCTACCTCTGTTACAATCTTGCCAAGACTTTATGAGACCTGAGATGCAAATGGAAGAGCATAGAGCCACAAGCACAACAAAGCCTGAGTTTGTTTTTTTTGACATGGGAACAAGTTTATCAGAACTTGATAGTTTCATAACCAATTACCTACTGCCCTTGCCTTCAGAATATTGGCCCCGCTTTTTAGATCCCATTGGCGCTGAAATTGCCTCCTGTTTTACGGTTGCCTCGCCCCTACGTTCTAGAGAAAACAGCATACAACACCTTCAAGAAATAAAAGTGCAATTTGAAAGCCTACCCGGCATTGTACAATATTATGTGGAAGTTTATTTGTCAGATGACATGTCAGCAGCCATTAGAAGTGGCCACTATTAAAACCGAGATAACATCATCAAGGTGCAGGATCATCATCAATAGTCACTTCACCTGTTCGGGAATTGTAGGAAAAAGAAATATTAACATTAGCGGATAAAAAATACTGACACTGACCAGAGCCTAAATATTCGGCTTTAAATTTTTGACTCAAATCTATTGCCACTGTGACAGTGCCCATGAGAATGGTTTCAAAAACAGACAGACAATCACTAACATTATTAAGTGTAGGATTAGATTCCTTGCCCCCTGTCCAGTGCTGAGATGGCCAGCCATAAGAATTAAAATCTAAAAGCCCTGCTGTGCCCCCACTATAAATCTGAACATCATCTGCAGGCCCTTCTAATCCCATGGCTAACAATTTAGCACGTGCTGTGCCAATGGACACGGCATACCCACCACTCACACCACGAAGAACCGAGATCTGCCCCGATTCATTCAGAGAAATAAAACGTGGCGTTGTAATGATCGCTAATATCCCTAATATCGCAATCACCATAATTAGCTCTATGAGTGTAAAACCGGCTCTGCTTGATATGATTCGTATCATATTATTTCATCACCTCAATCATCCCCTCATACACCACACCGCAGTTTTCATTATCCGCACACCGCAGAAAATATTTATTTTTTTGCCCTTTATAAGTGCCATAGAAAGGTTGCCCAGAACAACGTTCTTTAAGTTTCTTGTGTGTATAGTGAAGAATTAAAACATCTTTGGGAGTCCCTTTATGAATTTTCAGGACCTTGAGTTTAGCTTGATAGGGAGTACTAACCATACAACCTGAATCTTTTTTAGCCCCCATTTTAGTCACTTCGATTGTTTCCGCATCTACAACCACATTTGACCCTTCAATGGCTTGTACTTCGGGCATGGGAGGCATGATGGCGTGGGCAAATGGAATTAGAAAAAATAAAAATGTAAATGCTATTAATAGTATTTTCATCGGACAATCTTTTTAGTTTGTCATTCCCGCATAGGCGGGAATCCAAACCTTGTAACATTATTGGCAATTGACAATTTGCAATTAGCAATTGAGATTGCCAATAGCTAATTGTCATTAGCATATTGTCAATCATGCCTGGATCCCTGCCTTCGCAGGGATTACAGTTAAGTCACCTCAGGATACTTTTTCTTCACTTCTTCATAGAGCTCTTTTAAATCCTGGGTACGATTTCGTGGGCAAATTAATGTGGCGTCTTTTGTTTTAATAATGGCTAAATCGCTAACACCTATGGTGGCCACAACACCGTCTTCTGTCCAGACAATGTTAGCCTTGCTATCTTGCGCCACAACATCACCATGAAGCACATTAAAATCATTATTTTTTTCTAAGTGATGGTAAACAGCATTCCAATCACCTAGATCACTCCACCCCATGTCAGCAGGAACCACAACAGCCTTTTGCGTACGTTCCATAATGCCATAATCCATGGATTGTTTGGGAAACTTAGAATAAATTTCTTCGAGACTATTTTTGGCATCCTCACGCACAAGCTCTTCACTCACTTCATAAATCTTAGGTTCAAAATCTTTTAATTCATCTAAGAAAACATCATTACGAAAAACAAACATGCCACTGTTCCAGTAGAAATTACCGGCTTGAACATAATCCTGTGCCTTCTCATGATTTGGTTTTTCAACAAAACGGGTCACCACGTTTTCAGCCCCTGCTTCAATGTACCCATAACCTGTTGCCGGATAATCTGGCTGAATACCAAAAACTACAATCTTTCCTTGTACGGCTTGCCCTATAGCCAGTTTTAAAAAGCTGAGGAAGGCCTCTTGATCTTTAATCACATGATCTGATGTAAAAACACATGTCACCGCTTGTGGGTCTTTTTTGGCAAACTCTTGTACAGCCCAACTAATCGCTGGCAAGGTGTTTTTGCCCATGGGTTCGTACAGAGCCTTTTCTGACACAGCCTTGTTAAACATTTTTAATTGTGTAGTGGTTTCTTTTTGATATTTTTGACTAGCCACAACAGCAATATTCTGTGCAGGCACTACAGGAAGAACACGAGCTACTGATTGTTGGAGTAATGATTGATCCTCATCAAATAGTAATAATTGCTTGGGAAAAGCATCACGTGAACAAGGCCATAATCGCGTTCCTGAACCACCTGCTAAAATAATAGCATTTGCTTTGGTCATGAGTCTAGTCCTCCACAATAACTTTTAGCCCTAATTCGAGTAATTGTTGTGCATCGACATTGCTAGGACATTCACTCATCAAACAAGACGCTTTTTGTGTTTTTGGAAAAGCAATCACATCACGAATGTTATTAATGCCAGAAAGCAACATGATCATACGATCTAAACCAAAGGCTATACCACCATGTGGTGGTGGGCCATATTGCAAGGCATCCAACAAGAAGCCAAATTTTTGTTGCGCACGCTCCTGGGTAATCCCCAAAAGACTGAAAACCTTTGATTGCAATTCTGTTTGATGAATACGAATTGATCCGCCACCAATTTCATGACCATTGAGAACAAGATCATAAGCATTGGCACGACACTTACCTGGATCGGTATCTAATAAAGGCATGTCTTCTGTTTTAGGCGCTGTGAAGGGATGATGAACAGCCACATAACGTTTCTCGTCATCATCATATTCAAACATAGGAAAATCAACAACCCAAACAAAACTATCTTTTTCAGGATCAATCAGGCCTCGTGTTTCGCCCAAATGTTCTCTTAAATGGCCCAAACTATCATTCACAACTTTTTTGGATCCGGCTCCAAATAAGATCACATCACCAACTTCAATATTTAGTTTTTCAACAAGTTGTTCTTTTTCTTTTTCAGAGAAAAACTTCACAATCGGTGAAGCCCACTCTTTTTCTGTTACACGAATATAAGCAAGACCTTTAGCACCATAAACTTTAACAATCTTTTCTAAAGCATCTATTTGTGAGCGCGGCAGATCTGCTCCACCCTTAAAATTAATGGCCTTGATAAGAGAACCATCACCAGCATTGGCAATTGTGTTAAAAACTTTAAATTTTGATTCTGTGAATATACTCGTAACATTTGTTAACTCCAATCCAAAACGTGTATCAGGAGCATCTAAACCATAACGTTCCATCGCCTCTTCATAGGTTATTCGTGGAAAAGGTGTTTGCGGTGCAATGCCTTTTATTTCATACCAGACTTTTGAAACCATGCCTTCCATGAGTTTGAAAATAATATCTTGAGTTACAAAAGACATTTCAACGTCAATTTGTGTGAATTCTGGTTGACGATCAGAACGCAAATCTTCATCGCGAAAACATTTTACAATTTGATAATATCTATCCAAGCCACTGACCATTAACAGCTGTTTAAAAATCTGTGGCGATTGTGGTAACGCATAAAAACTGCCTTTTTGTACACGTGATGGCACAAGATAATCTCGCGCACCTTCTGGCGTGGATTTTGTCAAAGAAGGTGTTTCCACTTCAATAAATTTATGTTCGTTGAAATAAGTACGAACAGCGTGACACACAGAGGATCTGATCACCATATTTTTTTTGATCTTGTTGCGTCTCAAATCGAGATATCTGTATTTTAAACGAATTTCTTCATGAACATCTATATCGTCTTCAATAAGAAATGGTGGTGTTTTAGAGCGACTAAAAACTTCGAAATCAATGATGTCTACTTCGATTTCACCTGTTTTTAAATTATAGTTAGTCATACCCTCAGGACGCGGGTTGACTTTTCCTTTAATCCCTAAACAATACTCTGTTCTCAAATGATGGCCCAGTTCATGAACACGAGCATCAGTCTCAGGATGGAAAACAACCTGTGTCACACCAAAACGATCGCGCAAATCAACAAAGATTAAACCACCATGGTCACGACGAATATTAACCCAACCAAATAGAACAACTTCTTTACCCACATCTTCAATTGATACTTCATGACAATAATGTGTGCGTTGGTGTTTTTCCAAAAAAGAACTCATATATTACCTCTTTTAACGTTCACGATGTATCACATAATCAGCCAGTGATAATAACATATCTTTTTCTAATGAGGCGCGAAAAGGGGATAAACTTTCCTTAGCACGCACAATGTAATCTCTGGCAAGCTCTTGTGTATCTTTAAAACCATCATAACGTATAATTAAATCTTTAACCTGTGTAAACATTTCTTGGTCAAGTGACTCAGCAATGATAGCATTTTTTAATATTTGAACTTCATCTTCATTAGCACGCTCCATGGAACGAATTAGTGGGAGCGTTAATTTACCTTCTCTCAAATCAACCCCTTTGGTTTTGCCAAAAATATCCTCAGAAGAGGTGTAATCAAGCACATCATCTGCGAGTTGAAATGCCATACCCAAATTCAATCCATATTCTTGAAATGATTTTTCAAAATAGTCTGAGACCCCACTCATGATACCACCTATTTGACAGGCCGTGGAAATCAAGTGTGCTGTTTTATTTTGAATTATTTTGAGATAATCTTCTTGGGTTGTTGTCACATCAGCACTTTTCATAATTTCAAATATTTCACCTTCTGTTGTTGCTGTGGTACTTTTAGCCACAACATCAAGAATCTTGAGATTTTTTTGATCAATCATGAGCTGTGACGCACGACTATAGAAGAAATCACCTACAAGCACGCTGATATGGTTACCCCATTTAGCATTTGTAGAGGGCTGACCACGACGCAACATGGCGTTATCAATGACATCATCATGCAAGAGACTGGCTGTATGAATATACTCAATACACGCAGCCATCTTATAGACTGATACGTTCACACAACCTGCCATTTTAGCGCAAATAACGGTCAATATGGGGCGCAACCGTTTGCCACCATTTTTTAATATGTAATCGGCAACCGTTCTAACAAAAGAAACTTCTGAACCAATTAAGTCAAAAAGCATTGTTTCGAGTTCATCGATCTCTTTTTGAATAGGGATAAGAACTTCCTTCAGATTCTCTGATATAACGATTTGATTTTTATTTGTTTTCATACAATTCCCTGAATTTTGGGCAAGCCCTTTATATCGACTTGTTCTTGCCAAAGCAAACCAAAACCACTATTTTGCCTAAGCAAACTCAAAATGTTGCTACTCTAGTTTCTTTCACTAGCGACTAGAGACCAGCGACTAGCGACAAAGTTATGTTTCACCATACGACACAAATTAACCCTATTTTTCGCAAAGGCACAAACCAGACTGCAGTCCTTCTTGTCCATGGTTTTACGGGCACACCAGATTGTTTGCGTTATTTAGCAAACTATCTCAATAGTTTATCATTTACTGTTTCAGCTCCCTTATTGCCAGGCCATGGGTCAACACGGGAGAAATTAGCTCAAACAGATTGGAAAAGCTGGTACAAAACTGTAGAACACACCTATAAAGACCTGCAAAAAAACTATGCCAAAATATATGTTGTTGGCTTATCCCTTGGCGGTCTTCTCTGTTTAAAACTCGCCCAGGACCACCCCCAGAGCATCAATGCCATGGCTTGTTTGGCAACACCTATCAGGCTCAATAAATGGGTCGAAAAAACACTGCCCCTGATCACCAACACACCTCTGAAATATGTATACCGCTACCAAAAAAAAATAGATCCTGATGTCAAAGACCCTCAAGCTAGAATGAATTTCTTTGATATCGACCACATGCCCATTAACTGTATTCAAAGTATTACTAAATTGCAAAAAGCTGTTCGTCTCAATCTGAATAAAATTACATGCCCCACCCTGCTCATGCATTCTCGTTATGACTCAACAGCTCCTTTTGAAAGCATGAATGATATTGCCAAAAATATTAGCGCAACACATACAGAAACAGTTGCTCTAGAGAACTCATTTCACCTCATCACAATTGACTATGAAAAAGATCTTGTTTGTGAAAAAGTAGGTGATTTTTTTGTACGATTTAAAGAATGAGGGTCCGTCCAAGAATAACTTGGACGTTTTGGCGCACATATTTGGGTCAGATTTGGACTATCTGATCGAGCAAAACCGGAGGCATAACAAGTTATGTTGAGGATTTTGTGAGTGAAGATCGTTCAAAGATGGCCTGAAGATGAGATGCAAAAATGTCTAAGTTATTCTTGGATGGACCCTGAGGTCCTTGCTATGAAAAAAACCTTCATGAAAAGAGCCATTGAATTGGCCCTAAACAATGTGACATCCCACGCCGGAGGACCTTTTGGTGCTGTTATTGTTAAAGATGAAAACATTATCTCTGAAGGCACAAACCTCGTCACGTCTTCGTGTGATCCCACAGCACATGCTGAGATATTAGCCATCAGAAAAGCCTGTCAAAAGCTAAACACATTCAATCTTTCTGGCTGTGACATATACACAAGTTGCGAACCTTGTCCCATGTGCTTAGCGGGCATTTACTGGGCCAGACTCGAGCGCCTTTTTTATGCAGGCTCCCGAAATGATGCGGCACAAAATGGTTTTGATGATGATTTTTTCTATAAAGAACTGAATAAGCCGCAAGCCCAACGCCATATCCCCATAGAGCAATTCATGCGCAACGAAGCCCAATCCGCCTTTGAGGCTTGGAGAAATTCTGATAAGAAAATTGCTTACTGATTATCGTGAGACGTGCGACGTGAGACGCATTACGTTTTCAAATAAACATTCTTATAACACTCTTTTAAACTAATCGTTCCATCATCCTCGCCTGCCGCGTCGTAGTCATCATCAGATGACGAAGACGGGTCTTCTTCTTCAAAATCTTCTTCAGATTCTTCTTCAAAATCTTCTTCAAACTCCTCTTCTATAAGATCTCCTTCGCTTAAATCTAAAGCCTCTCTCTCTTCAATTTCCTTTTGTTCTATAGGCATTGTTTGCACTTGCACCTTTGCCTGAGCTTCTGTTTTAACCTGCTGCTTTTTTAGCGATTCAATTTCATCTAATATGGCCAAAAGCTTTTCTTTTTTAGGACCATTACTTGATTTACCATCTTTAAGTAACTTTTCGTAAATATGACCAGTCACTTTCTCGCGTAATACCGTACTTTTTTGCTCAGTAGCTATGAGAATGGCTTTCTTACTTAAACTCCCATTCTTACCTGATCCCTGTTGCCCCTCTTCATGTCCAAAATTTTGTTTTTCCAACGTAACATTTTGACTGGGCTTCATTTGTGGCATTTTTGAACGGTTTTTTAGGATATCAACCACATACTGATTCAACTTATCAGACAACAACATTTCAAGATTTTTAACCGTCATCTTATCCATACCTGATTAATAAGCAATATTTGTACCAAAACAGCTAAGATTTCGCTTCCTATCTAATTGTTTTTATTTGCTTTATTAGTGTCAGCTCTGCTGTTTTTCAATTTATGAGTCCCATAACCCCCATTTTCCCGCGACCCTGCGAACCCGCGACCCCACGACCCAGAATTTTTGATCCCATCGGCCCATAGGTCCATAGGCCCCAATAGCGTCTAGCGTCTAGCGTCTAGCGTGCTAGCCCTTCGACAAGCTCAGGGTCTAACGACGTCTAGCGTACAACGAGAAAACCCATTTCTTGATCATATATATCTTTAAAGCTATAAGCGCCTGATGTCAGAAAACGCTAAAATCATTCCCTTTTTATCAGATGAAGATACAGAAAACCTCAAAAAGCAAAAAATAAGCCCCAGCATTATCCAAGCGTCTTATGCTTATTGTGCGAGTGTGACAAAAGATCATTATGAAAACTTTCCTGTGGCTTCGATTCTTGTTCCCAAAAAACTGCGCCCAGCTGTACAAGCCATATATGCTTTTAGTCGTGCGGCTGATGATTTTGCTGATGAAAAGGAGTTTGAGGCAGATCGCATGGTTAGGCTTCAAGAATGGGAAAAATGGTTACATGATACAACACGCCCCACGCATCCTGTTTTTATAGCCCTCCACGATGCCATGCGCAAACACAACATCCCCATAAAACTCTTACAAGATTTATTAAAAGCTTTTAAAATGGATGTGACCAAAAATCGTTACGACACTTTTAATGACGTCCTCTACTACTGCCAACATTCTGCAAATCCCGTTGGACGACTTGTTCTCACTTTGTCTGATCATAAGTCAGGAGAGCTCATGCGTCTTTCTGATTATATTTGCACGGCCTTACAATTAACCAATTTTTGGCAAGATATTGCCATCGATCTCAAAAAAAATCGCATCTATCTCCCACAAGACGAACTTTATAAATTTGATGTTCCAGAAAGCTCATTATTTAACCACATGTATAACACAAATTTCAGACGTCTCATGCAATTTCAGTGGGAACGCACACGCGATCTTTTCATGGCCGGAAAACCTTTAGGTCTTTTTCTTCCCAAAAGACTGGGATTAGAAATTCGCCTGACCTGGCTCACAGGCAGCACAATTCTTAAACGCATCAAAATGGCTAACTACGACATATTCAATAGCAGACCAACATTAACAAAAATGGATTTCATTAAACTCTATTTTACTGCCCGCAATAGAAAGAGCTATGAAAAATTCAAAATATAATATGTCATCAGAAATGAATTTCATCCCCCATATTAATGCTACAAGTTGCGAAGAAATAACAAAAAGCAGTGGTTCAAATTTTTTTAAATCTTTTCGTTTATTACCTAAAAAGAAAATGGCTGCTCTAACAGTTTTCTACGCTTATTGTCGAATTGTTGATGACTGCGTTGATGAGCCAAGCGAAACACATGAAAAGCAAACAGCCTTGGATTTCTGGCGAAATGAAATTGTTAATCTATATCAAGACAAGCCACAACATGTCATCACCAAGGAAATTGCCCCTGTTGTGCAACAACACAATATCCCAGAAAAATATCTTCTTGGCATTGCCGATGGCTGCCAGATGGACATCAATCAATCATGCTATAAAACATATGATGATCTCATGACCTACTGTTACCATGTCGCTGGCCTTGTAGGATTAACCTGCATCAAAATATTTGACTATCAATCTCCGGAAGCAGAAAAAATGGCCATTGATTTGGGACTAGCCTTTCAACTGACAAATATTATGAGAGACATCAAAGAAGACATTAATCGTAACCGCATTTATATCCCACAAGAAGACTTAGATAAATTTAATTGTTCTCTTAGTGATCTCAAAAGTTTAAAAGAAACAGATGATTTCAAACACTTAATGAGAGACTACTACAACAGAGCGGAAAAGCACTATTTGTCCGCCTTTGCTGAATTCAAAAACGATAAAGACAATAAACTCATTGCCGCCAAGTTCATGGCTAAGACTTATTATAAGATACTCAATAAATTACAGAAACAGGACTATCCTGTATTACGCCATAAAGTTTCCCTTAATTTTTTTGAAAAACTTTCGTTAATAATGCCTGTTTTATTGAAAAAATAGATAACCTATGATGCCACACCCCACTAAAAACACCTCTAGCAAAACACTTCAGAAAAAAAAGACAGCGCTGATCGCTGGTGGCGGCATAGCGGGATTAACAGCGGCTGTTCTTCTAGATGAAATAGGTTATAGCGTCACTCTTCTAGAAGCCAAACCCATTCTTGGTGGCAGAGCCTATTCTTTTTTAGACAAAAAAACAGACACCATCGTTGATAATGGACAACATGTCATGATTGGCGCTTATCATGAAACAATTAAACTATTAGAACGTGTTGGCGCTAAGCACACAATCAAGAAACTGATACCCACACGAATTCCTATCAGAAACAAAAATAAAACAACGTATTTTTGCCTACGCCCCCTTTCTTTTCCTTTTAATCTCGCTTTGGCATTTTTAACCTTTAAGGGCATCTCGTTTAAAGACAAGTGGCATCTACTCAAGTTGGCCAAGGAATTAAAACGCATCAAGGCCAACAAAGCACAACCGCCAAAACAAATAACAGTTATTGAATGGCTTAAAATGTTTAATCAATCCAATGATGCCATTCAAAATTTTTGGAATCCCCTGACACTTGCCACATTAAATAATAGCGTACACAAAGCTGATGCAGAAAGCCTATGTCAGGTCCTTCTTAAAAGTTATTGTGAAGGCAAACACGACGGCTTACTCATTATACCAAAAAAGCCACTACAAGATGTCTTTGCAAACCCTATTAGCCAATATCTGGCCATGCGTGGTCACACTATCACATGCAAAACGCGTGTTGAGGAAATACATTTTTTAGATAATCGTGTACAATCGTTTCAGCTATCAGATGGCAAAACAATGAAAGCTGATCTGTATATTAGTGCCATGCCCCCACAGAATCTAGCCTGTGTTTTACCCAAAGCCTTTAAAGATAATCACCCTTGTTTATCACAATTAGACCATTTCCAAAAATCACCCATTATTTCTGTAGACCTTTTTTATGATCAAGATGTGATGACTGATGATTTCATTGGCAGTACCTGTACGACCTTTCAATGGTTTTTCAATAAAAAATCAAACAAGGGGGCCTTTCACATTACAGGGCTAATTAGTGGCGCACATAACTTATTAGATAAAAATAAAAAGGAACTCATCACAATAGCACAAAATGATTTAGCAACCACCTACCCTCAAGCCAAAACAGCAAGACTTGTTCACGCCATTGCTCATCGCGAACAAGGAGCTACAATGCATTGCCATCATAATGATCACAGCATCAGACCAACGCAAAAACAAACTGATAATTTTTATATTATTGGTGATTGGACACAAACCTTTCTCCCTCCTACGATTGAATCTGCCACAAAAAGCGCTCAACTCATGAGTGATGATATATTAGAATCATGGATTCTCCTGGCACAAAACGTAGAAAACAAACATATAGAACGCATACAAGATATCAAAGAAGAAGAAAAAGCCCGTATTCGTTATCTCGCCTATAAAATAGCCAGCAAGTTTTTGAAGTTCTAATCCAAACACATTTGTACACGAAATATATCTTTTTTATATACAATTAAACAATAAAACACCCCTTACGAATAGACCTGACATATATTATATCTAATGATTTTAATCTGTTATAATTTTCTAAGTGTTTTGGCAAGGCTATTGCAAGTACACTTATTAGGCGTCGTTAACAATTAAAACCTGGAAAGGGGCAACCATGAATTTTCAAACAATACTAAACAAATCAAATAAATTTTTCTGCGTAGCACTTTTAACGATTTTGTGTGTGGCATGTAATGGCGCCGATAACACAAGCACTAGCACAGTAACAAACGATGCGGCCAGCATGTTTCCCACATCGCTCGCTGTCACATCACCTCTCTCATCAACAACTTCTAGTGCGTCAACAACATCTAGCAGTTTAAAATACAGCACAACAAGTGATCTTGTTCCTACATACCAACATATCACAGATGAAATCGCGACACTTCTCTCTGGTAGCGCTGTATGTTCGTTTAATCCAGAAGACTTCTTACAACTTGATACTGATGCTGAATGCTATGGTCCTGAAATTTCTTATGATGAACACCCTGACGCCACAACAGGCCCTGAAATGAGTGGCACTTTAAACGTTGGTGACCTTGGTTTATGGCTTGAAACAGACCCATCAACTGGCAATGCATGTGCCGCTTCTCAGCTTGATTCTCGCATGACAGGCATGGAAGCCAAAACAAGTGCAGCCCTCTCAGGCATTGCCACTATGATCTGTGTTGCTAATGCTAATGGTGTTGTTCTACCAGACGCTTCTAGCCCTGGTTCTGTCTCTGTACTTCCTGAAATGTCCGCCTTAACCATTACTGATACCATCATAAATGTCGCAACAGTTACCTATGTAGCCTCTACAGGCAACTACACTTATGAATTGGATTTTGAATACGCACCAGGTTCTGATTTGTACAATGTCTATGTTGACATGGAACATGCTGCCACATCAGATCCTGCTATTTATTCTGGCGATCTTTCCATTCTCGTAAATGATTCATTTACTAGTTTTTATGGAACAAACTGCCCCTCAACAGACATCACTCATAATACATCAGTACAATACAACATGCTTTCAAGCACAGAAGCCCAAATGGAAGTCAGAAGCGGTGAGTTCTGCGGACATAATGCTGATGGTCGCGATGGTAACGGCATTGTAGATCCTAGCTTAAAGTATTCAGCAACAACGCCTAATGGCTGGGGCAATAACTTTGCCATCTTCACAGCAAACTTTGATCCTTCTGATCTTGATGGTCACTATGCTTACTCATGGCAAGCTGGTCACTTTGATGGCAACACGCGCGTTCTCAACCTCACAGTTGAAAATAGTGGTGTCGATGCTTTTGCATACTTTGGCTATGGTGATGATGTTGAAACAACAAATGGTCAAGTAGAAGGCTTCATCTGTAACTGGATGGGACCAAACAACGACCATACAATCATCGAATATGCACAATTCCAAGACATGACTGTTGATGCTTATGGTGCTGTAAACTCTGTAACAGCCAACATTCAATCAGCACCTGCAGTGAGCTGTGAATACGATGGTTCAGGCTCTTTCATCTTTGATACAAATGCCGATGGTTTGTTATCAGACGAAGATCCTACGATTGCTGTTACCAATGAATTAGAAGCTGGCGACGAACTTGATGGTGACGGCACACCTTCTATCGAAGAAGTCATTGAGTTTGAAGGATTCATTCTTCCAATTATTTAAAAACCAACATCCTGATTTCCCTCTTAACCTCTAATAAAAAAAGCGCCCTTCCTCAGGGCGCTTTTTTGTATTTCTAAACAGACTCTCTTAAGTTATCTATCAACTTCTGAATATCTTCAGGGATAGGTGCCAATATTTTAAGCTTCTGCCTTGTAACAGGATGTCTAATGAACAACCTTTCAGCATGCAACACCTGCCGCTTAAAGCCAATGCCTTCTGGCGTACCGTAAATTTTATCACCCACAACAGGATAGCCCAAATCACTGAGGTGCACACGAATTTGATGCGTCCTACCTGTTAAAATTTCAACACGTAATAAACTAGAAGCACTATGGCGCTCTAATAGCTGATAATTTGTGACCGCCTTCATCCCCTCTGATTGCTTTGGCGCTATGCGAACCTTTTTACCCTCATCAAATTCACCTTTCTCTAAAGTCTTTTTGATACTACCTTGTTCATTTTCAACCATCCCATCAACTAACGCTAAATAGTATTTTTGAACAGTATGATCTCGAAACTGATCTGCCAATGTATTCGCAATTTTCTTTTTTGTAAAAATCATCACACCACTTGTTTCTTTATCCAAGCGATGCATCTGCCCTAAATAAGGATAACTTTGCACCTTATTTTGCCGTCTCAAATAATCTTGAACAACACGTGTAAATTCTTCAAAATCAATAAAGGGAGGCTTGTTAACAGCCAAGATATAACTATCTTCCAAAAGAACATCTACAAATCTATATCTATCTTTAGTTAAGGAAGGAAGATCTTGAGATCCTGGTGAAAACATGACCAGATCATTTGGCTTTAAATTCCACTTTGATACAAAAACATTTTTTCCATTAATGAAGGCTCTCTTCTTATCAATAGCCTTCTTCACTTGACTATGGGACCACTCACCTAACTGTTTATATATAAAGTTTTCAAGGCTTAATCCTCGTTCACTCTTTTTAACTCGCCATTTATATTCCATCTTTATCGTTTATCGTTTATCGTTTATCGTGGATCGTTATAAAAACCATCCGATCCACAATCCACTATCCACGCCCCACGCTGTTATTATTTCTTTTCTTTCAGTTTTACTATACCAATACAGAACTCACCTTTGACTTTATCTTGTTTCAATTGCTCATAAGCTTCTTGTGGCGTTCCACGATAATACGTCTCATGCATTTTCGTCATTTCACGACCAATAACCATATGAAACATTTCTTTATCTATAAAAAACTTTTCAAGTGTTTTGATCACACGAAAAGGAGATTCAAAAAAAACATGAACACCGGGAATACTATCAAAATATTCCATGAGCTCTCGCTGTTTTTTTCGTTTTGATGGGAAAAAACCCCAAAAATGATAGGCTGGATAAGGTTTTCCAAAGACACTCATCAACGTGGCAACAGCACTAGGACCACTCACGGGAACAACTTGAATCTGAGCCTCTAACACGCGATCAATGAGTTTTTCGCCTGGATCAGAGATTCCTGGTGTGCCCGCATCAGTTACAAGAGCACAATTCTTTCCAGACTTGAGCTCCTCAATTATTTTATCTTCCTGTGAAGGAGGAGAATGATCGGTATAAATAAAAACACGTTTTTTTAAACTTATATGCTGCAGAAGCTTGTGGGTCACCCGCGTATCTTCAGCTAATACAAAATCAACAAGCTCAAGAGTCTCAATGGCTCGCTTCGTAATATCACCTAAATTACCAATAGGGGTGGCTACTATGTATAATATTCCGCTCATTTAAATTATAACACCTTCCTCAACTAGCTGACGTATACCTTTGGTCGTAAAGCCTAGCTTTCTCAGGATTCTCATATTATCCTGTCCGGCGTGGTGATAGTACTCTCCGTCATTTTTTGCAATAGCCCTTGATTGTCCCACAACATAACGTTGACGACCATGTTTGAGTACCGCCTTTTTAACATAGCCCCGACGTAACATTTCTTGTTCATCTATGTAGACGGTCAAACACACATCATAGCGGTCACTAAACTTTGTCCAATAGGAGGCATTATGTGATTTAAACAGTGTTTTCAGCTCCTTAACCACTCTTTTATTCTTTTTTTCATCAAAACCTATGTTTTTAAAATGCGCCTTTTTAACAACATCACAAAAAACAAACCAAAACTTGTCTTCCAAAGCCCCCAAAGCAACGACATGGTTATCTTTTGTTTCATAAAGATGGTAACGTGCTAGTTGACCACTCAAAAAAGAAGCCCCTTCTTTAATATTATGAAAGAATATAGAAGGGTTCAAATAAAGCAATGCATCTGTCAGTGACAAGTCGAGTCTTAAATTCTTTCTTTTTTTTTGATGAAGATGCGCCACAATCATCAAACAAGAAAACAACCCACCACCAATATAATCGGCAAACTGATAGGATGGCATCTGGGATGACGGGAAATGATCAACCATACCTGATAGGGTCATAAAATTAATATCATGTCCTGCTTGCTGAGACTTCTTATAACCTTTTCCATAACCTGTTAAAGAAACATAAATGAGTTTGGAATTAATTTTATGGAGAACTTTTGAAGAAAGCCCCAAACGCGATAAAGGATCTCTGCGAAAAGAATGTATAAACACATCAGCTTTCTTAACCAGTTTTTTTATAATATCCTGTCCCTGAGAAGAACGCGTATTCAAACGTAATCGTTTTTTTTGTTTGTTAAGATAAACCCCTAAAACAGATTCATGAGATTTTAAATAGGGGCCATAATCGTTAATATAATCTCGAGATTGAATGTCTTCAATTTTAATAACCTCAGCTCCCAAGTCAGCTAGTATTTTTGTACAGAAAGGTCCTGGAATCAGGCGAGAGAAATCGAGAACTGTTATGCCTTTTAGAGGCTGTTTCTTAGTCATAACATAAAAAAAAAGCTCCAAAGCGTTATTCACTTCGGAGCTTTTTTAAGCTTTTTACTATTAAGTTGCATGTTATTTCTTTTTCTTTTTTGCAACTTTCTTTTTTGGAGCAGCTTTTTTCTTAGCAACTTTTTTCTTTGCTACTTTTTTAGCTGGCTTTTTCTTAGCAACTTTTTTCTTAGCAGGTTTTTTCTTAGCTACTTTTTTAGCAGGCTTTTTCTTAGCAACTTTTTTCTTAGCAGGTTTTTTCTTAGCTGCTGTTTTTTTCTTAGCTACTTTTTTCTTAGCTGCTGGCTTTTTCTTAGCTGCAGGTTTTTTCTTAGCTGCTGGTTTTTTCTTAGCTACTTTTTTCTTTACTGTTTTCTTTTTAACGGCCATTACGCCTCCTTTTTGGTGTGGGTTGATAAAGCTAAACCTTTTTTCAACTTTATAAAGTTATTATATTTGTTTTTTTTGAAAAGTGTCAAATATTTTTTATTAATTTTCAAAGACTTGGCAGTATATGCTTGACTCATTTTCTAGAAGAGTGCGGGAGGAAATATTTTCTTGACTTGACCAAACTCGCATCAAATCTATTTTTCCTAAGTTTTTTTTTCATCACTCACGAAGCAAACAATAAAATAAGACATGATATTATCGCGTTATAATGAAACAATTTTTTTTTTGCTGTTTTTCTACTTTTTGTCCCTTTTTGTAGAAATATATTTAAAACACCCTCCCTACTTTGTTTTTTGTTTTTCCAAAAACGACTCACTGCAAACAAAATTGAGATGAATAGTCATTGATCTCATCAAGTAATTATGTGAATAAATTGCATCATGAAAATCAAAATAG
>Ga0233437_1002955_pt1 | contig 23803 bp, 19 predicted proteins | sample SI_122_August201_FD_182714 | JGI IMG/M metagenome (GOLD analysis project Ga0233437, IMG submission 182714) | Seawater microbial communities from Saanich Inlet, British Columbia, Canada - SI_122_August2016_200_MG | ecosystem: Environmental > Aquatic > Marine > Inlet | place: Canada: British...
AATGAATCGTGTAATTTCCGATACAGCGGAATACGGTTGTTATTTGTTTTCTCAAAAGAGTGTTCCTTTATTGAAAGACTTCATGAGTAAAATTGAAACGGATGTCATCGGTGCGGGGCTAACTTCTGATAGTAATGGTGCCGATAATCAGCAATTAGATACTATCAATCGAAAGATTCAGGATCATCCGGTCGAAAAAATCGGTGTCATACTAAGAGATTACATGACTAAGAATCGAAACTAACATTAAAGTTTAACGCTATTTCCGGATATTTAACATTAATATCCGGAAAACCTTATTTATCCCCCCAAACCTGCAAATCATGCAAATTTCCATAGAAAATCTTTTTTTTCCAATTAACCAGAAACGATCTTTAAGGATAGATAATTGGTTTTTATCTGAAGGAAAGAGTGCCTTGATTTGTGGTGCTAATGGCAGCGGGAAATCTGTATTTGCGCAATTGTTGAGTGGCAAACTAAGTTCAGCATCAGGGGAAATCCAATTCAGCCGACCTGATAAACTGGCCAGTGTCAGTTTTGAATTAGAAGCGGAAATTCTGGCGGAAGATCGCTATCATAATGATAGTGAATTTATGGAAGGCGGTGTGGATCATGGGAGAGTAGCCCGGGAAATTATTGGCAATGGGGAAAACCTGACTTCAATATGTGATTTGATTGGGATTTCTTACTTACTGGAAAGGCCGTTTAAGGAAATTTCCACCGGTGAAGCCCGTAAAGTTTTGATCGCCAAAGCTTTAATAAAATCACCGGAGCTGTTGATACTTGATGAACCCTTAAGTGGTCTTGATATCAAGTCCCGGCAGGAAATTCTTGAATTGTTCAACAGCTTGATTAATCAAGGTGTACAGTTGTTATTGTTTGATTTTTATAATGAAGAACTGCCGACGTCAATAAGTCATCTGGTTTATTTGTTTGAAGGTAATATTGTTTTGGAAGGCCCCCGAAAGGATGTCACTCAATCTTCAAAATGGAAAACTTATACCGGTTTCCAGATACAGCTTCCACACCATCTGCCGGATTGTTATCATTATGATCAGCTTGATGTCGATTGCCCTTTTGTAGAAACAGTTGATCTTGAAGTGGCTTACAATGGAAAAATGGTTTTTAAGGATTTAAACTGGGTATTTAAAAGTGGTGAACACTGGCGAATTTCAGGGCCGAATGGTTCAGGTAAATCAACCTTGCTTAGCATGATCTCGGGGGATAATCCCAAAGCTTATGGAAAAGACATTACCCTTTTTGGTATTAAACGGGGGAGTGGTGAAAGTATTTGGGATATCAAACAACATTTCGGAATATTAAGTTCTTCTCTACACCGTGATTATCGGGTATCAGTCACATTGTTGGAAGCGGTTGTTTCCGGATTTTATGATTCTATTGGTCTTTATGATAAACCGACCGAATCCCAGTGGCGTATTGGAAAAGAGTGGATTGAACTTCTGGGAATGAAAGGGCGGGAACAAACACCTTTTTCTGCCTTATCCTTCGGCGAACAACGGCGGGTACTTATTGTTCGAGCCGTTGTCAAATTACCATTAATCTTATTGTTGGATGAACCCTGCCTGGGGTTAGACAATAAAAATAGATCTTTGGTCCTGACATTGATCGATTACATAGCTACTCATAGTCGAACGCATATTCTATTCGTCAGTCATGATTATCGTGATGAATTGAAATGTCTAAACAAAAGTTTGGAATTTGTTTCAGGTGGGGATTATTACCGAGCGGCAATATCAAATATTTACTGATCAACTAATTAGTATCTGGACGAGAATACCATTATTTGCTGTCAACCCGGTAATTCGGACTCTCACTACGAGTCTCGTGATCGTCGTAACAACCTGGTATTTAAAAGTTTGAGTCTTTTCAAAAAAATGGTCATGTCCCCAAATTACCTACTTTTCGTTCAGACACTAATTAATTGATATTGGCATTATCAAAAGGGTTAAAGCCTATCAGGCATCCAAAAAACTGATAATCTCAAGATATCAACAACATACCATATATTAAAAATTCTGATTTTTAGAGAATGGCATTGAAGTCGCATTATATATTATTTCAATGCATTAATCAGGAGGTACTATGAATACAGTCACATATTTACAATTTTTTGATGGTTTAGCTGAGAAAAACCAGGGCAAATTTTTAATGGAGAGAATATCTTCAAAAATCTGTCTTCCAGATCCTTCCGGAAATATATCTACCTATTGCTGTGATTTTATAATGGGGGAACAACGCTACTCTTCTCAAGGGAACTCAAGAAAAGAAGCATTGAAAGTTTTATATCGAAAGTTGCAGCGGTTTGGAAAATAAGTAAATGACCTTTTTATTCTTCGGCCATTAACTCTCCAGCACATAAAAGCTCCGTCAATGCTATTTTTCCATCACCAGCTGTTAAATTGTTGTCTGTTATCGCTGATAAGTTGTCCATTGGTGTGACTATATCGGTAGGGTGTGCACCTGCCCAATATGCTTCAAAACCACCACTACTATTTTTAAACTTGAGCTTAACTCCGAATTCTTGAGCGTTAGGTAAAAGTGGATTGTTTGTGATATCTGTAAAGACATCATCACTTGAATCTGCACTGGCATCATTTATAATTTCTGATGTTGAAAGTATATTATCATTATCATAATTTAATGGGAATTGATCTTTCCTTGTTTTTTCAACAATAGTATTTAAAAAATTCAAAGCGGATCCAACATCAAATGATGTACATTTTCCACCGTTATCCAATTGATTTTGAAAAGTCGTAATATCATCAATGGTATTTGATGCCTCATCGATATCTAACGCTTGTAAACTTGATTTCATATTTTGTAAGTAAGTGGAAATTTTACTAGCAAAATCAGTAATAACACTCGCTGGTTTCGAAGTTGCTCCAGATAATGGATCAGTGATTGAATTTAATTCAGTAACTTGATAAACAGCGGTTGCTGCTGATAAGAGTGTAGCTTTTAAAAATCCTGTGATTTCTGCTGTGGCCGGTGTATCATCAATTCCATCAGCAGCTACATCATTATATAACTCGTTTAAATCACTTTTATACAGGTAGAAACTTCCTCCGGATTTAATTTGATATGTTGTTGTGGCGTTCATGTTGTTCAAATCATTAGTGTCTTCAGATACATCAGTTCCAAGAAAATTATTAATTTCTACTGAGGTCATATCTCCATCAAATGCATCTGCAGATCCATCAGCGCCATTATCCAAATTTCCAGATAAATGTGCATAGGCACCTGCAAAAGTTCCTAGCAAATAGATCGTTTTTGCAATACCAGAACCATTTTGATAGGTTGAGCTGACAACTGATGCAGCTGCATCATAATAATTACGTTTGGTTTCCCAATTCCCATTATTTAAACCAAGCATTTTTGAAAATGGTTCATCTTCGTAAATAATCAAATTAAAATAATCGAAACCACCTAAAGCCAAATAGCCTTCACCTTTTTGTTCAGCAGAACAACTGGAAGAGCTAATAATTTTACTCCATTCTTCATTATATTTCCAATCATCGCATTGGTCTTCCTCATCTGCTTTACAAGCTAAAAAGGCAGTGACGATAAAAATAAATATTATCAGATTGGTTAAGATTGGTTTAGTTTTCATTGGGTGATATGGCAAAAGGATTAGTCGATATTATTTAAAACATGAAACCTATTTGAAACATGTATCTTTTATCTATTTTTTCTTCATCATCAGTGCCATAATTTTCTTTCCAGACCACCAAACTGGTATCTACAATGCCTAATCTTGTTGAAATACCATAGGATAAATGACGTAGTTCTTTAAATCCTAGTTGTACAGAAAAAATACTGGTATTATCAGGATGACGCCCTAAGGCTGCCTCTACGCCACAGGATAAGCGTCTTTGAGTGTCCTTATATGAAAAGTAGGTATAGGTAAAATCATGAAAATCAAAGCTATAGGTAAAATGGATATCTTCATAATAGTGACTGGCGGCAAAACCGATGGCATTGAATTGCCTTAGTTTACCAACACCGTCAAATTTGACCCCATTGATATCCATGATCATTAATCCGATTCGGGGATTCCAATCGGCTTCGAATCTATATAATAAACCGACATCAGCCGAATAGGCAATAGGTGGTTCAGAACCATAAGTTTTATCCAGTTGATCCAAATCCATGTCAACCACTTCCAGAATGCTGACATCTACAATGTAACCTTGTCGTTTCATGGCTTTAATTGTAGTTCCGAAGTAAAGATCCCAGTCCCAAAGTTCCCAGGCGGTTCCATATTCAAATGTCAATTGTTGAACATTTTCAATATGAACCACGGGAATAATTGTTTGCCTTGGAAAAACCAGTTCAAGCCACCAATTCCCGCCAATACCGATGAAATTTCCTGAATCAGGATGATACCAGAAAGGAAAACCCAGTTGTGCTTCAAGATAGGCTCTGGTACCTGGTACATCTTCTAAAAATCCTTCATCTTCAAAATCAAATTCCACTTCTCCAACCATAGCTTGTCTGATAAGTTCATCATAGGCTAACCATAAAATGGGGAAAGAGAGCGACCATTCAACTTTTTCTTGCAATAATCCGGCAGGGTTATGTGAAATGGTTTCTTCGGAATCTGCCACAGCAGTATAGGCATCTCCCATGGCAAGTGCCCTCGTGAATAGATGCGTTCTCCGGATGGCATCAGCCAGACTGATTGAAGCTGTTAAGGTAAAAAAAAGTAAAAATAAGATGGATTTATAATGTCTCATATTTGACTGAGTAATCTGAAATCGATACTTTGTTGTCGACATAACTATTTAACAGGATTAATCTTATCTTCCAGAGTGAAAGATCAATTCCTGTAATTGATCCATGAAATTCCGAAAACAATCTTTTTTCCATTTCGGTTTTTTTATTTCTAGCTCGCCTTATCATTTAGCAGCATTTTCTAGAAATTAATTGTCGTCAACAATACTATAGCTTATTGTTTGCTAAGAATTAATAATTTCTAATAAATTGTAAAGCTCTTGGTAAGATATTCTAATTTAAATAAATACTACAGTGAAATATTGATATGACCAGAGCTGCAAAACCAGAGTTTTATAAAACTTTTATGAAAAAGGGTTTTTTCCCCAGTGCTAATAAAATAATAAAATATCAAGAATCAACTAACTATTGGATCTTTAAAACCGGTCAACATGTCTTTAAAGTAAAGAAAAAAGATACCACACAAAGTACCATTGCTCTAGACGAAATATTCTGTAAAGAAATTGTTGCAGTGGTAAATCAACATTCTCCAGGATTGGAAACACAACTCATTGGTGTTAAATCTCAGGATGATATACATACAATTACTTCAGACCTGAATTCCGCTTCTTATCATGCAATTTCCATGAAACAACTACCTGATCGGTGTTTTCTTAAAGCGATGAGTAATAAAAATAGCCTGACATTTGGGATCATCGACCAAATTGTCGAGTTCCTGTATCCATTTCATGAACAGGCACTTGTTTCTGAAAATAAAAATGAATGTAACATTGATACACTGACAGCACGGCTACGCGACTTGTATTATCAATCTAAAAAACATTTAGGAGTAACAATAACACAGGCCATGATAGATATGACGCTTCATCCTTTGGAAAAATTTCTAAATGATAATAAAAAGTTGTTTAATCGTAGAATTAAGAAAGGGTTTATTAGAAAAGTGCATGGATGTTTTGTTCCACGAAAAATAAATGTTCAAAAAGATACAGTTTTTGCTTTGGGACGTACCACTGATCCTTTGAAAATTCGATTTAATGATGTGGCAGCTGACATTGCCGATTTAGTAGTGGAATTAAACCAATGTGATCATACTGAAATGGCAGAATATTTTATAAAGCAATATACACGTTTATCAGGGGATAAGGATATAAAACTGGTGTTGCCGATATATCAAGCGATCAAGTGTATGTATATGGGAACAAAGCATAGTGTGGCAATGAAATTTGAATCTAAAAATAAAGATGAACATTTAAGAATTGCTAAACACTACTATGATCAAATAATTCATATTGTACGTAAACTATAATTTGATCTATGATATTATAATATTGGTTATATTCCCGATTAATTAAGCTGTGAATTTATTAGTTAGCTGAGTAAAATATGAAAAGTAGATTATTATTATCTGTATTGGCTGGTCTTTTGTTTGTCCAGGTTACAAGTGCAGAAAGGTTTGTCCCCAAATCAGATTTGATACCTTATGTATTGACTATTATTGACAAGGGATATGTTGATCATAGTCGAATACTGCCGGACAAAATGTTAGATGGTGCTTTGTCAAGGCTGTCCTTAAGTATTGCTCCGGTAATGACAGAATATAAAGATTTAGGGGAAAAATTTTCCTTAAAACTTAGTGTTGATCAGAAAGTTAAAACTTTGGAAACACTTAAACCCAAAGATGTTCAAGCGTTAAGTGGTGTTTTGCAAACAATTGCTCTGTTTACAAAACAAAATATGGAAAATACTGAAAAGCTGGAAAGTGTTGATTTTGCTTTAATTAATGGTGCTTTAAAAGAATTAGATCCTCATACAGCATTAATGATCCCGGAAATTTACGAATCTTTTAGTGAGGAATCAGAGGGTAGCTTTAGTGGTGTCGGAATGACAATTGGCATTAGGGATGGGAAACTTACTGTTATTTCTCCCATACCCGGCACACCCGCTGCAAGAGCTGGTTTACGAGCCAGGGACCAAATTGTTCAGGTGGACGGCGAATCAACAGTTAATGTTTCCATTACAGATGCTGTCAAAAAAATAAAAGGTAAGCGTGGGACAATTGTGGTGTTACACATTATGCGTAAAGGTTTTCCCGCTCCTAAAAAATATTCACTAAAACGGGATACCATTAAAATTGATAGTGTAGAATCACATGTTTTTAAGGAAAAAGATAAAAAAGTTGGATATGTTCAACTCAAGGGTTTTCAGCGAACAACCATTGATGAATTGGATGATCATCTGGATGAAATGGAATATGATCTTAGTGAATTTAAGGGTTTGATTATTGACTTGAGAAACAATCCCGGCGGTCATTTGGAGCAGGCAATTCGTGTTAGTGATCGATTTTTAGATCGGGGTATCATTGTTTCTACAGCTGGACTTAGTATGAGAAATATTAGTAGTCATACAGCAAATTGGCTGGGCAGTATTGATGATATCCCGATAATTGTTCTGGTGAATAATGGATCTGCTTCTGCTTCTGAAATTGTAACGGCAGCCTTAAAAAAGAATCAAAGAGCGTTGGTTATTGGCAATACAACCTTTGGTAAAGGCTCTGTTCAGGCGATCCGTGAATTTTCGAATGGATCAGCGCTAAAATACACAACTTCCAAATATCTAACTCCTGGTAATATTTCAATTCAATCAGTGGGAGTAGCCCCGCATATTGATTTGCAACCCTATTTTGTAACACAGGATCATGTTAGAATAACCCCTGAAAAGCGGGATAATCTTGAAGACAGCCTGGATCAAAATTTTTCAGAATGGGGAGATAAACCTGAATCTGCAGATCAGATCCTAGCATATGTTTTCGAAGAATCAGATGATGAATATGATGAGTATTTAGATCCACACCAACAATTGATAAATATACTGAATAAAGACTTTTGGGTACAGTTTTCAAAAAAAATATTGTTGAATAACAATGAAGAAAATTTTGAAAGTTTATACCAAACGGCCTTGAAAACTGTAAAAAGTGAAACAAAAATTCAGGAACAGAAATTAATCAAGGCATTTTCAAAATTCGAGAACCCCGTTAACTGGGAAACATCAGAAGTTAAAACAACAAGTAGTATTGAAAGTAAAATTTGGATTGAAAAAAACACGGGAACCGCAGAAAAACCGGTTTGGGAAAAAGTTATCGGGGATATAGCCGCCAAAAGCAGTTTGAGAATATTTGCTCAGGTTAAAAATGTCGGAAAAACAGATATTTTTAGGTTGTTTGGTGAAACTATCAGTGAAAACAATATATTTAATGATCGGCAATTTGCCTTCGGAAAGTTATCCCCCAGCGAGTTCAGAAGTTGGTATTTACCCATTAGTTTATCTGAATCAGGAAACTCCAGAAGTAATTTGATTGAATTTCAATTTAAAGATCATCTGAAAGAGATTGTACACCATAACCATTTGGTTCTAAATGTACTTGAGAAACCAAAACCTAATTTTAGCTACTCAATTTCATTGTTAGAAGATGGGACTGAAAGTTCTAAAGGAAATGGAGATCAGAAATTACAAACTGGTGAAACCGTCAGCGTTATTATCAATTTAAAAAATATTGGAAGTGGTAAATCCGGACCGATAACCGTTCTTTTAAAAAGTGCGGAAGGTAAAAATATCTTTCTAAAAAAAGGTCGGGTAACCTTAGATTCAATTGAAAGCGGAGCTTTCAATAAAGCTGATTTTCAGTTTGACATTAATACTAAACCAGTCGATGAGATATTTGATTTTTCTGTTGATATCATTGATCAAACATTTACTTCCGCCTCGATCAACCAAAAAATTAAAGTGGCTGTTGATTCATTAAGAAATCAATTAAGCAATGAAACACCCACGATCACGATTAAAGGTGATTACTTAACCAGTAAAACTAAAAATATTAATCTTAAGGGTATGGTTGATGATGATCAGCAAGTCAAAGATTTATATGTTTTTAGTAACAAAAAGAAGGTTTTTTATAAAAATTACCTGAAAAAACAATCGAACAAGATAAAATTTTCAATTCCAGTACTGCTCGATAAACAAGATAATTTTGTTACCATAATTTCGAGAGACAACGAAGATGTTATCACTCGTAAAAGCATGTTTATTAGATATTTAGAATCTAAATAGTTGCTTTTAGCGCGTTCTCTTGCTAAAGGTTATAAAAATTCAGTTAAGCATAAAAATAGCTATTTATATTAAGTCATCGTTTGTCAAATTAAGAAAAGCCTTATCAGTCTGATAATAGGCGGGAAAACTACTGCTTGACAAACAAAAGAACACAGATAAAAATTGGACGATTGTTGATCAGGTATTATTTCGTTCAAAAAACAGATTTATTATTAAAATAATGGAGCGAAGGTATGGCACGCGAAAATATAGTTAAAGGTCCTAATTATGTTCATCCGGAAAAACCTAGTGCAGTGGGTTCCAGAAACAGTTTGAATAGAAATGAAAGAGATGAATATCAGGAAGCTCGTATCGTTATTGATGAGGAAGTAGATAAAATACTGAATCACATTCATGCAAAACTTCCCCCTGAAGTACTGGAAAAACTTGATGTCATGGGCTCTGTTAAATCAAAGTTACATAACTACTTCAATCAGGATTTCCAAAACATGCTGAACCGCTATCTGGTGACGGCTGAAGATGAAATGAATAAAAAAGTACGGGATCTTGTTGATAAGGAAGAAGGCCGAACTTTAAATCGATATACCCCTCGCGAAATTACAGAAATATTAGACCGGATCGGTGGATCAGGAACGTTCAATACGGAAGAGGTCGAAAAATCAGTCGTCAATATGTATGGACACCTGCAAGGACATATTGAAAGAGGTGTCGTTGAATTGGAAACACACACCAACGCACTGCTTCGTGAAAAATCAGATGTTGGCGCTTTTATTCGGGGTGAAAACTCCTACGCTATCGTAAAATGTTCTTTTCGTGACAATGTCCGTCGCCCGAAAACGGTTATGGATCTAAAATTATCTATCAGCATATTGGACTCAGAATTAATCAGTAAAATATATCATTATCAGGTTCCGGTTAAATCAATAATAAAAGATATTGTTGCCAAGCATATCCACGATTTAATTAATCGCGAAATTGAAGAGAGTAACAACAGTTTGATCGATGAAGGTATGGAAGAAATGACAGATACCGGAAAAATCTTTGAGCGCTTCAGAGTTATGGATAAGTATATTTCCGATGAAGATAATGAAGATTCCAAGCGATACCAGTTTATTGCTAAGAAATTTGTCGATTCTGTAGATGGGTTGCAGGCTGAGATAGATGCTGATGACTATGATGTACTAAGCATCCGGGAAAATATTCGAAAAATTATCGATAATGAGAATATTCGAAACCGAGGTTTCAATACAGCTGTAAATACAATTACTGCGATTCTGGATACCAGTAAAATGGGTTATCAGTTTATTGAAAACTTTAAAAATGCACGGGAGTGTATCATTCGGGAATATGAAGAAGAAAATGAAAATAAACTTCCAGATGAAAGATATCAGTTGAGATTGGTTTATTATGATCAGGAACAATTGAAATCCTTGAGAAAAGCTTATGCTACTCAGATAGAAGAGTTAAATAGAGAAATAATGCACCTATGGGATGTTTGCGAAGGCATTTATACTCAGGACCGGGATCTGAAAGGTTATGATGATTGGGATACTTTAGCCAATAAAATGTTAAAAACTGAAGGTGAAAAAAACAGTGGCTTTTTTAAATCCAAAAAACCGCCAGTGGTGGTAGAAGAGAAAAAACGTTTGTGGAATGAAATTTCCTTTATTCCACCTCAGGAAACTATTGTTGATAAATCTAATCCAACGGAAGAAGCGAAAATTGAAGAAATGGCAAATCGTTTCCCAATTATGCTGGAAAAACTCCACACTGTTTTTTCTGACAGCAGTGAAGAAACCCGACAGGTTGTTGAAAACCGATTGGAGTTCCTGAAAGATCAATTCGAAAGATTTTCAAATTTAATTAATCCCTTCCATGTTCAGCCTGGATTATTACTGGATATCGATATTTCCAGTATTAAGAAGAAGAAAACAACCATGATGAACATGGCTAATGTGATTAATGAATTCTTACATTCAATTTCAAAAGGATATTCCGATATTCGATTTGCGGATCTTTCCAAAAGCCGATCTTTTGAACGGAATGACATCAATCAGGAATTTGTCAGTGCTGGTGAATAAATAGGATTGAATTAAAAAGGTACAAATCAAACTACTCAGTTTTTACAAAAAGTCGGTAAAAGCTGAGTAGTTTTTTTTTTAGGAATTCCAAATTTTATCATTTATGTAAAAGAGTTCCTAAACTGATCGAAGTATAAATGATATCGTTTTTAAATATTAAATATGAAAATTCTAGATTTTGAAAAACCTCTACTCGCCTTAAAAAATAAAATTGATGAGTTAAAAGTGCTTCAAAGTGAAGGCACTATTAGCTTAAAAGATGAAATTCGCAAATTAGAATCCAAGGCTAAACAGCTTGAAATTAGTACATTTGCTCGCTTGAACAGTTGGGAGAAAACACAGCTGGCTCGCCATGCATTACGACCACAGACTTTGGATTTTATCGAGATATGTACTAAGAATTTTATTGAGTTGCATGGTGATCGAAATTTTCGCGATGACCCTTCAATCATTGCTGGGATTTGTAAATTAGATGGGCAAACATTTGCCGTCATCGGTCAACAAAAAGGCAAGACCACCAATGAAAAAATATTTAGAAATTTTGGTAGTCCGCATCCTGAAGGATATCGTAAGGCACTTCGAATCATGAAAATGGCTGACAAATTCAAAATTCCGATTTTAACGCTTATTGATACCCAAGGGGCCTATCCCGGTGTCGGTGCTGAAGAGCGTGGTCAGTCAGAAGCAATCGCCGTTAATTTAAGAGAAATGGCCGGTTTTAAAGTACCCATTATTTGTGTTGTTCTGGGTGAAGGTGGTAGCGGTGGTGCATTAGCTTTGGGTGTCGGTAATAAGGTGTTGATGCTGGAACATTCCACCTATTCGGTGATTTCACCTGAGGGTTGTGCCAGTATATTATGGCGTGATGGAACAAAAGCCATGGAAGCTGCAAAATCCTTAAAATATACCGCTCAGGATTTAATTAAGTTTAGTGTCATTGATCAGATTATACCGGAACCATTGGGAGGTGCTCATACAAAGCCTGAAGTGACGATGAATAATATTAAAAAGGCCGTGTTGGAAAATCTGGCGGAATTAAAAGTGCTTAGTCAGGATGAATTGGTGGAACAACGGTATCAAAAATTCAGACAGATCGGTGAATATATTGAATCAAAACAGACTCGTAAATAAAATGATGTGATGCAATCGATCAATATTTACTTATCAAAAACAGAGATTGGTTATTATCTTCCGGATTCAACCAGTAACTGGAGGGGCATCAACCTGACTGCTGCACCATCTGGCTCAAAAGATGATATTACTGTATTTGATGGACTTAAAAACCTCTTAAGTCAAATTGATCACCTGGAATTATATAAAATCAATATCATTCCGGATCAACATTATATTTTATACTCCTACCTGAAATTACCGCTTATCAGTAAACGAAAAATTTCAAATATCCTACAGCATGAACTGGGCAATCATTTGATTAATGATCTATCCGAATATCGCTATGATTATATAATTAAAATAGACAAGGAGCAGTCTTGTATAGAGTGTGGTGTTTATTTTATTAAAAAGGATTTAATTGAAAGCATATTGGCAATTGCTAAAGCATATTCTGTCGAATTAGCAGGTATTTATCCACTGAATCATTTAATCAGTCAAAATTATATAGATGAGCATCAGATTCAAAATGATTCCAGGATTTATGTTTATCTAATTGAAAAATATGCCAAGTTGTTTGTTTATCACAAGGGGTTTTTGTCTGGATATGCCACGATTTTTTGTAAAAGCTCAAACATAGATGACTTGATCAATATCATTAATCAAAAAATAACAGCCATTGTCTTGCATGAGAATCAGATTGAATTTACCCGGGTTGATAGTTCCCATCCGGATATTTTATCTGAAAATAATGACAGTGATATTGTTTATCCGACCGATCCTCCTTTAACTTTTGATCAACTGCCACCAACGGATTATCGTCTTTTTAATCAATGTTTTCAACCGGGGGCCTTACCGAAATTTAATTTATTAAAATCGAATATCATGATTTTTAAGGAGTTAAAAAAATATTCGAAAAGATTGATAGTAACGGCGTCTCTGTTTTTCATATGTTTGATGTTATATTTGACGAATATTGGATTTAATATCTACTCAGGCAAACAGGTTAACGGGCAGTTAGAGGCTAAATATACACAATTGATCAATAAATATTTACCCAAGGGGACATCTAAAATTAATGCCGTATATGTATTAAAACAAAGAATCACTGAATATGAAGATCAGCAGGAGGCCGTTCAGAAATATTCAGAAAGAAAATACGAAACCATTACTTTTATTAATGATATTTCTCAGATGAAAAGTAAAATCACTTCCCTTACTGTTAAACGATTATCATTTGGGCAGAATTCCATTTCTATCATGGGTAAAGTAGAAAATATTTCTGATTATGATCTGTTGCAGGAAATATTCACTACCAAATACCCGGAAGACCATTATCGATTAAAAATGGATCAAAAATCTCAGGGAAATGAATCCATCCTCTTTACGACTACTATTCGTCCCATATAAAAATATCTAACCATCCCCCTGTATTCTTTGGTATCATTTTCTCCATATCAACATTATCTAAGATTATTTTTTATAAATAAGTAAGTATGCATTAGGTGTTGAAATATTAGGAAGGAAGATATTATCCTATATTAAAAGCCTGGATATAAAATTGGATAAACAGGCAATATCCCTTAAGTTATTACATTGACCAGCTGGAATTTTAAAAATTGGCTTAATGCTAATAAAAGAATAAATATTGCAGTAAATTAAAATTTCTCAAGTAAAGTAAGTAAAATCCGATAAAGAGATAGTACCCAATGCGTAAATTTAAGGATTGCAGTAAAAAACGAGGTTATATGAACAGAAAAATATTATTGCTGATGATAGGATTGTTATTACCTATTTCTATATACGCTCAAAGCGACTATGCTTTTAAAATTTCCGGGGGAATGATTAACACACCTAATATTGATGAAGAAATTGTCATTAATGAAGACGATCCGGAAATGCTATTTAAGGAATATGAAGGTAAAGAGGGGTATGTTTATAAATTGTCAGCTGTCATTAAATATGCAGAATTCGGATATAAAATACTAAACTATACTGCAGAGAAAGACAAAGATGGTGAAAAAGGTGATATTGAGTTCGATACACAGACCGCCTATGCCGCTATTTATTTTGGAGATCCTGTTGCCTTTGCTGGTTTGAATATGAGCATCGGGGTTGGTACCGGTATTACAAAACTAACCATTAATCGTGAGTTTGAAGGAAACCCATCTAAGATAGAAAATGGTTTGGCTTATGCGAAAGAAACTCATTATTTTGCTGGCTTACATTATGGAATGTCCGATACATATGGATTTTCATTAGCTTATGAGGCTCAGACCATGAAAACGGTTGTTGGAAATGATTTTACCAACGATTTCGTCGAATTAACCATCGATTATATGTTTTAATTTTTAAGAAGGAGAATATTGTGAAATCAACAGTAATTTTACTTCTTATGGTGTCGGTAATATTTTTTGCGGCATGTAAAGAGAGTGATAGTAATAGTATTTCATTGTTGCCGGCTGATGGTGGAAATAGAATTAATGAGCTTATTTTATATCGGGGGAATACAGCGACGACTGATGGAAACCTAGGTGGGAGGGTAGGTGTTAATAATCTTTGTCAATCTTCTGTAAATAAACCGAATGATAAAATGGATTTTATTGGGTTTATCTCAATTGATGGAACCAGTGATACTATTGGCAGTTTACCGATGAATAACGATTTTCCTGGGAATGTACCTATTAAAAGTAAAACAGGTAAAATTGTTGCATTTAATTGGGATGAATTGATGGGGCCACCCCTGAATAGCACATTAGCGAGTCTTGATGTTCTAGCAGGAGGAACAACCTGGTGGTCAGGGGGGAAGAACGGTGGTGACGCCTATAATACTTGTGATGGGTTTGTAGATGGAACCTCCTTTCATGACGGAAGGTATGGGTCGGCTGATAGCACAACGGACTGGGTGGAACTTGCACCTCAAAGCTGCTCTAACCTACGCTATTATCTATGTCTTGCTTTTTAGAGCTGTTTGTTAAAAAGAAAAACAGTGTTAGATATTTTAGGAACTGATAGTTTAAATTCCTGATGAATCCAATGAAATGATTTTTCACTAAAAAAACAAATATGGGTTAAATCCCTTTTATAGTGCCAATTATTAAAGGTTTGTATCTGATATTTGTGTAAACTGGTTTGAATACCTAACCACCCGCCCGGCTTTAATATCCGAAATAATAAAGCTAACTCTTTTTTAGGGTTGGTAAAATGTTCAACGGTTTCGCAACAGGTGATAAAATCATATTCTTGGGTTAATACTTTTTTATCATCCGCATAATATTTATCATAAACTTCAATTTCATATCCGCAACCTTTTAGCATTTCGGCCATTACTGGCTCAGGGCCTGATCCAAAATCCAATCCTTTACTACCTTCGGGAACAATCTCTGCTATTGGATCTACCAAGGTAGATAAAAACTTTCGGTATCCGGGATCATTAGGGTTGTTTTCATGGAGATCATACCGTTCTTTTTCCTGCTGTGGTGTTAGGTGATATTGTGAAGGAACAAATATCAAATCACATACCTGACAATGATAATATTCCCGAAAGCGATCTTTAGAAAAAAAAAAGGACGTTTCACTTCTACATAAAGGACAGGGATCGATAGCGTTTTTCATATATCTTTAATGCTTAAAAATTGATAAACAAATACTTTGGCAAAGGCTTTAAAAAGTGTCCAGCTTTGAAATCAATTCTAGACTTATGTAAGTTACGAATGAAAAATATAATTAATATGTATTTTGCACCGTTTAAATCCTGTAACCTAAATTGCAAATACTGTTATGTTCCCAAACTTTATAAGAATGTCGCAAAACCGGATTCAAAAACCATATTAAATCGCCTGGAATTATTGATTTCAAAAATAGAGACCGATGGATTTCAAATTGGGGCCTTCTGTCTTCATGGTTCTGAACCGGCTTTAATGGCTCCCGATACCTTGGTTAAAATATCTACTTGCCTGAAATCACATTGGACCCGTTTGCGTTGTTCCAATCGCTCCATTGCTATTCAATCCAATGGAACCCGATTTACATATAAGTATCTAGGTGAATTAAAAAACCGGCTCTCGCGCTTATCGGACGTCAAATTAGGATTTTCCATTGATCCACCCAAAGTGATTCATGATCAATTTAGAGATAATAGTTTCAATTTAGTGGAACAGAATTATCTACACGCTTTAGATATAGGATTTCCAGTTTCTGTACTATCAGTGGTGACGGATACGGTAATGGAGCATTTGGAAGGTTTCAAAGGGTGGATGAAAGAACAGTTGGATCGTAAAGCACAGACCGGGAATCCATATAAAGTAAAAATAAAACTGGCATCCGCGCCTAAAATGTTCAGTCTGGCGCATATTCCTGCTTTTACGGATTTTCTGATTGAAAATAATCTGCAAAGCTTGTTACAAATACTGACACCGGGATATTGTTTACAAGCAGGAAATGAGTGTGAGTGGTATGAATTTGATATTGATGGAAATTGCTATTCATGTAATAAGAACTTTAATCAGGAGAGTGTATTTGCGAATTGGATGCAAGAGCCTATAGTGGAAATTGTTGCCAAAAGAAAGCAACTATTTGTTGACGATCCAATGCATGCAGAATGTTGTTTATGCGAATACGAAATGATATGTAATAGTGGATGTCCTTTGGACCGGATTAAATCAGGTGATTTATCAGGTAAAGCCCATGAGTGCGAAATGATTAAAAAGATACTAAATCAAAAGGAAAAGCAGGGGATTCATTTTATCGATTTTTACAATCAAAATATTTAGGAGATCTTATGTATTTTTCAAGTCAATTGGACATTGATCCGTCTCTAATAACCCGTATAGAAAAAGTAAAACCCACTAAGGTTTTCGGGAAATTATTAGATTTTATATCGTTGGGGCTGGCGACGGAGAAGCAGGAAACTGAAACATTTACGGCGGTTGTTATTCTTCAACAACTAAACATGAGTTTGAGAAGTATTAAAATTAATAATGTTATTCGATTGGCCGTTAATGATTATGACTTCTATTTAGATGAAAAAGGTGAAGAAGATGACCTGGAACAGGCCATGCTGCATATGGAAGTTAAAATCGATTCCTTTGAGTCCCAATCCTTTGAAGCTGTTTATTTGGTTCTGGAACATGAAGTTAACCAAATTAAATATCTGATTGAAATTACAGTCGCCAGGAAACATCCGGTGGGTGAATACCCCATAAAAATTAAGGTAAATGGCATTTTATCTGAGTTTAAGTTGAAACCGGGTGAAGATCGAAAACAGCTGGAAAAAAGAATGGGTGGCGTATTTAGTAATCAGGCCAAATATGATGGCTTTCTTCAACAACAGGAACATCAATTTAATCAATTTGTTGATGAATTGGAACTGGCCGTTAAGCGCTTTACAAAAACTGATGATACCAGGAAAAAGATTTCCAAACAGCTGATTCGTCCCAAACAGAAAGTACAGAATCCAGGCGGTATTCAAAATCATCGAAATGCAGATCCGATGTTTTATGGATATTATGGCTTTAGTGATTTTCTGTTTTACTCCTATATGTGGTCATCTATGACCCATCATCACAATATTTATGTCAACAATACCAGCGTGGTGGATGAATCCGGGAATGAGGTAATGTCTGTCGGTGAGGAAGGATTTAATGCCGGTGATTCAAATACTTTAAATGATGAAGCTGGTTTTGAACCACCCACAGAAGGTGATGTTGAATATCACGGTGACAATGACTTCCAGGATGAGATCCAGGAAGCTGATCTGTTATCGAGCGATTCTTATTCCGGTGATAGTGGTGGTGAAACAGAATCCAGCTGGTTTGGGGGTGGCGATGATTCCGGTGGAGATTCCAGTGGGTGTAGCTCCTGCAGTTCTTGTAGTTCCTGCAGTTCTTGTGGTGGATGTAGTTAATTTTTTGGATAAGGGTACAGGTTAACAGGAATTATTGCTGATATACCTTAATCTTGTGCTCTTTCAAATATTTTAAAGTTTTGCTGCATATGGCAGAAGCAATCTTCAAAGACACCACCGTATCCGGGTATTGTTTTTTGACGGTATCGACTTTTTTTAAAAAACCAACGCCATCTTTCATAATAAACCGGCTTTTTCGATCAACGAAAATCGCGATCTCTTTATCTGAAATTTGAATAAGTTGCGTTCGGCTATTCAAACCATATTGTTTAGCATCTAAAACTGTATCCATAATTGTTAGCAAATAATATTTGATCCCGGAAGAAATATTATAGTGGCGATCATTGTTATTGACCCGTAAAATAGGGATACACGTAACAAAAAAAGTATATATCCCCTCATTTTACTATTTCCATAATTGAAGAAACTAGCCTATAAGAATGACGTCTGCTATAAATATCTGTTTTTCAACTTAAATAATCTAGCAGTTAAAGCATTGTTTATCTATCATAAAGGATAAAATTCCTTTTTCATGGTTTGGCTGGCCAGATTTCTGGAAGGTGTTAATAATCCTTTGGCATTGTATTTTGAATATCTTCGAATACCACTAAGTAGCATTTGCGGATTATCCCCTTCTTCCATGTAAAAAGCAGTTTTTTTGCCTCTGTTGATATCGTTTCAGCGGTTGTGAACGATAAATATTTAACAACACATAGACTGCTCATCATAAAATTGCAGTATTTTTTTAGTTTAAAATAATAAAATGGGTTTTGTGGAAATCACTTTTAAATGGGAGTGAACATTTTGATATTTTTGAATATTAATTGAACAAGTTAATTGGTTTTTTTAGGATTATATTATAGAATATTAAGTAAGGGGCAATTGAATCTATCTGTTGATTAAAGCCGAATAAATTTAATCACAAGCAGGAGGTCATTATGAATATTGATATAAATAAAAACACCAAGGTCTGGTTAAACCACTATGAAAAAAATGTTCCTGAAAAGATAAATTATGAATCAGTGACAGTGGTTGACTTTTTGGAAAGATCTGCCAGGAGTTTCCCCGAAAAACCTGCTCTTAATTATCAAGGGTATCAAATAAACTTCGCTCAACTATTGGCGTTAACTGAAAAATTTGCAGCTCATTTACAAAATTTTGGAATTAAAAAAGGTGACAGGGTAGCAATAATTCTACCAAATGTTATCCCTTGTGTTGTTGCTTGTTATGCCACCTTAAAAATCGGTGCTGTGGTAGTCATGAATAATCCACTATATACTGACAGAGAACTATTGCACCAATTAAACGATTCTGAAGCAAAGATGGTGATCACTTTAGATTTATTAGCCAATCGTGTGATTGCTATTAGACCGCAAACTTCAGTTAAACAAATTATATACACCTCGTTAGGTGATTATTTACCCTTTATTTTAAAACTATTATTTCCCTTAGTGGCGAAACGGAAAAAATTGAAAGCAGCTGTGAAACCGGCGGAAAATGTTTTCTATTGGAAACAGCTGTTAGAGCAATCTGTTGTAACAACTGATGAACCTGATAAAATTTTATTGGCTGATCCAGCCTTAATTCAATACACAGGCGGTACAACGGGAGTATCGAAAGGTGCTTTATTAACCCATTATAATATTAGTGCCCAGGTCCAGCAGTTAGGCGCCTGGTTTCCCAGTTTTTTTAAAGGAGCAGAAACCATGCTGGGAGCCTTGCCATTTTTTCATGTTTTTGGGTTAACGACGGCTATGAATTTTGCCATTTATATGGGTTGGAATGATGTTTTAGTTCCCAAACCACAACCGGATGCACTATTGAAGGCGATACGGAAATTTAAACCTACCTTTACACCATTGGTTCCGACAATGTATATCGGGATACTAAACGATCCAAAAATAGAGAAAATAAACATGTCGTGCATCAAAGGGTGTTTTTCCGGAAGTGCTCCTCTTCCCCTGGAAGTTGTCAAAGAATTTGAAGAGCGTACCGGGGCCATAATTGTTGAAGGATTTGGTCTGACTGAAACATCACCTGTCACCCATATCAACCCCTTTTCAATAGAAGGGACGAAAACGGGTAGTATTGGTGTTCCAATTTCTGATACAGATTGTCGGATTGTTGACCTTAAAGATGGCAAGAAGGATGTCCTGGCTGGTGAAACCGGGGAACTGCTCATTAAGGGACCACAGGTGATGAACGAGTACTACAATATCCCATCAGAAACGGAAAAAGTGTTAACTGATGGTTGGTTGCATACGGGAGATATCGCCCGGATGGATGAAGATGGATATTTTTATATTGTGGACCGAATGAAAGATATGATCAATTCCGGTGGATTTAATGTTTATCCAAGGGAGATCGATGAATTGTTTTTCGAACATCCAAAAGTATTGGAAGCCTGTTCCATTGGGATTAAGCATAAAACCAGAGGAGAAGCGGTGAAAGTCTACGTTGTGTTAAAAGAAGGACAAATCGCAACAGAAAAAGAATTACTGGAGTATTGCCAGGGGAAGCTTGCCAAGTATAAACTGCCAACTAAAATAGAGTTCATTAGTGAGTTACCAAAATCAAATGTCGGAAAAGTTTTGAGAAAAGTACTTAGGGATATGGAAAAGAAAGGTAAATGACAAATAATAATATCAAAATTGATCACCAAAACTGGCAGCAGTTTGTTATTTCTTCGGACGCTGTAATAGAGAAACTGACACCGGGAATGAATATTTTCTTAAGTACCGGTGTTTCAGAACCCCGAACCCTGGTTAAAAATCTAACGGCTTCCCAAAACCGCGGAATTGCTTCCAGCCTTTTAGCCATCTTAATCAGGCAAGCCCGGGAAAGGGGATACAAAGGATTTACGGGTAGTGTCCTCACCTCCTACAAAGCCATGATGAAGGTATTTGAAAAAAGTGGTTACCATATCAATGCTGAACTGGATTATGGTGTTTATGAAATCACGCTTTTGTTTGATAAAAAGGATTAATCAAATAGTCTTAGACAGAAAACTATTCCCTTAACTTCAAAAATACCTGACGCCTTTAATATTTGTTTTATATTGAATTGGAAATACTGCTGTTTTTACATCCATACAGATTCAATTATTCTGCTTAACTCCTCCACAGCATATAATGGCAGTGATAAAAGATTAAAATTGATTTCTTGAATTCCGTCCTTTGTTCTGATTTTACTATGTACCTTCTGTGTTGATGTGGATTTAAATCGAAACAAACTTATCTTGAGCCTCCTAGGAACAAGGGTTTTCTGTTTTTATTAACCCTCCAGTTGTCCAGAGATTTTAATCCAATACGTTCCATTTTCTATTAAATATATACTTTAATTATTAAATTTGATTTTTTACACAGTAGAAATCTCAATTTTTATGACTTTTAGCAAGTATGTTTTTAGCCCGATTTAATTTCTTGCCAATTCTTCAAGAAGAATCATGATCAACTTAAATGATTGTCTTTAAATAAAATTCAAATTAATAAAGGTGTTAGTATTAGTGAGGTAAATAGAGTATGTCATTGAAAGTGATATTTATTATTAGATTGCATTCAGGCTGTTATTTTGTTAAAAGGACACAATTATTTTGTATTAAAAAATCTTTTATAGGGCTATTAGGTTTGCTATACACACTCTCTCTTGATTTGCGACGATATACAGGCTTCAATTTCTTAATTTTATTGATTTTGGTTTCTGTTTCTGTAGATAGCTATGCTTCTGAGTTGCAGATCGGCAATCGGGCGCCGAATCTTAGGGGGCACCGCGTGCTCAATGATGCTCAGATAAGTCTTTACCGTATGATGACAGAGATGCGCTTAAAAAAAGATGCCAACGGAAAATTGATACTGGGGGAGAACGGAAAGTATATTAATGAATACCATCATTTTGTGACGGTTTTAAACTTCTTTGCTAAAACCTGTATTCCTTGTTTAAGGGAAATCCCTACTTTTAACCGACTTGAGAAAAATTTTCGGGGTCATCCTGTCAAATTTCTATATATTAATGTCGATCCCCACTTACCGAGAGCAAAAGCCAGGACCTTAATGGATCGATACCATATTGAGATGCCAATGATGTTGGTTAATCAGAATGAGGCCATCCGTAAATATGGCGCACAGACACTCCCGCGCCTGGTAGTGATCGGCAAAAATAAAAAGATTAGCAAAATTATCACCGGTTTTCATAAAAACCTGGAAAGCGAGTTAACCCGATATTTAAATCAGTTGCTGGAATAGACCATTGTGTCCTCTGTGGTAATAATGTATTCGGTTTTCCATTCTTATTATTTGAACTTTTAATTGTAGTCTATTGATGAATTTGAAAACGATAAGCAAGAAAACTAATTTTTTTAAACTACTAATGATTTTCTTATTGGGATTGGTTCCTAATCTTCAGGCCCAAAGCATGGAACAGGCAGTACATGATGTGGTGATTCAGCTCGGTCAATCCGGACTAAATCAAGAGAACGACGCTGAGATAATTCTGGAAATGGTGAATTATCATTCCCAAAAGTATGATCGACAAGCCCGTGTTATTCAAGGTGAACTATACGGTTTATTACAAAACCAATTCCCCAAAGCCCGGATTCTGCTTAAGGAGGAAGCCATTGCAGGGGTTTCATTTCGAGCTGTATTGATCAAAGGGTCTTATAAGCAGGAAGGTACCCAAACCCAAATCGTGTTAAATGCGGTTAAGCAAATGAACGGTCAACTGATCGCTAAAGCTAATGCTATTTTTGAAACCCAGCGGGAGAAATTTGAACATTTGGTGGTGGTATTACCCATTGAAGCCCCCGATCTGAAAAAAAGTGTGGCAGAAACTTACAGCAAAATTTTACGTTCTGAATTAACACAAACCGGGGTATTTAATCTGGTAAGTTCCGATGTGATCGATAGCATTAATGCCGATGAAATTCAGGAACAGTACCAGTGCACTCGGGAAGAGTGCAGTGCCATCGTGGCCGAACAGGTCAACGCCAACCAGGTGATTACAACACAATATAACAAAATCACCAAAGGTAGCTATTATTTAACAGCCAGTCTAAAAGATATTAAAACCGGTCGCACCCTTAACGAAGTAGCGATTCAGCACAATGGCAACCCGGAAACCCTACCCAGGGGACTTAAAATATTAGCGGGAAAACTGGCCGGAATCGAGGTAGCAACTTCAACCTCATTGACCAGAACCAATGGAAAAACTGGTATGTTAGTGATCAAGTCAAATCCGTCCCAAGCCAGTATTATGATAGATGGACGTTTACTCCCTCAAAAAACTGATACTCTACTACAGAATATTCCCATTGGGAAACATCAGATTACTGTGTACAAAGAAAACTTGGGAGCTATACAGGAAATTATATTGACACTAGATAAAACTGAAGAATTGGTCATGAAGTTAAAACACTTGGAATCTCAAGTGATTATTCAATCAACCCCCAATGCTACCATATATTTAGATGGTCAATATATCGCCGATACCCCCAAAAAGTTAACCATCGGTGTTGGGAAGCACAAGTTGGAACTCAAAAAGCAGGATTATGCAACTTATGTCAAATCCATTATTGTTAAACCTTTTGTTCCCACTAATATCAAGGCTCGACTGGCTTCATTATCGGAGGTGGAAATTACTTCTATACCCAATGGCGCAACAGTTTTTATTGACGGTCAAAGACAAGGGTTGGCACCGTTAACAAAGAAATTGGAACCAGGCTGGACGAATGTCACCATTAAACAAGAGGGATATCAGGATTTTTCCAAAAGGATTAAAATTGAAAATTTTAAAAAAAATCGGATAAAAGGACGACTGAAAAAAATGTTACCAGTGAGTCTGATGATAACGCCTT